>Ga0194137_10001517_pt1 | contig 14194 bp, 14 predicted proteins | sample TARM_MetaG_T3_14_FD_134025 | JGI IMG/M metagenome (GOLD analysis project Ga0194137, IMG submission 134025) | Freshwater microbial communities from Pennsylvania, USA, analyzing microbe dynamics in response to fracking - TARM_MetaG_T3_14 (version 2) | ecosystem: Environmental > Aquatic >... | reverse complement strand
GTGGTGAGGACGAGGACGCCGCCGGGGGCGAGGAGGGGGCGGAGGCCGTCGAGACAGGCGGCGGGATCGGGCAGCCGGCAGAGGAGGTTGGCGAGGAGAATGGCGTCGAAGGGGCCGAGAGCGGGGTCGAGTGCGCAGGCGTCGCCGGTGTGGAAGTCGGGCACGCATTTCCGAGGTTCGGAAGGGGGCGCGTAGTCGGTTTCCGAGGTTCGGAAGACGCCGTCTTTGGCCAGTTTGCGTGCGGCGTGAATGAAGGAACGGGAAAAATCGATCCCGGTGACGCGGTCGAAGGCGGTGGCGAGGGCGAAGCTGCTTCCGCCGACGGCGCAGCCGAGGTCGAGGGCGTGGCCGGCGGGGTCTGCGTATTCGATCGCGAGTTCGGCGCAGCGCTGCGGGTAGTCGGCGACGTCCTCGGGGAGGGGATGGTGGGGGAGGTAATCGGGCTCCCCGCTCCGGTAATGGAAGTCGAGATATTGCCGGAGCAGGGCGTCGGTTTCGTAGGGATCAGTCAAGCAGCCCCCGGTAGAAGGTGGTGGGGGTGTAGTCTTCGATGATGGATTCGGTTTGGTCGCCTTTGAACCACCGGACTTGTTTGACGCCGATGCGGGGCGTTTTTTCGGGGTGGAAGAGGATGTCGTCGTGGGAGGCGTTTCCGGCTTCGGCGAACATGCCGGGGACGAGGTGTCCGCCGAGGTGGTCGCTGCGGCCGGTGGCGACATGGACGGTGCCGAAGGTTTTCTCGTCCTGAATGTCGGAGCCGCAGAAGGGAAGGATTTGGGTGCCGAGGCCGAGTTCGCCGATTTCGCCGGTGACGGGGTCGGAGGCGAGTTTCTTTTGGTGAGCCTCGACGGTGCCGGGGTTGCCTTCGACGAACTCGACGTGGGTGACGCGGCCGTCTTTGACGGTTTGCAGGGCGATGGTGTCGGGATCCTCCTCGTACTGCATGGGGAAGACGCCCTCGGCGCCTTCGGGGACGAAGTAGACTTCGCCGGCGGGGAGGTTGGCGATGTCGGGGTCGCGTCCGTGGCAGAGGCCGTGGCTTTTCTGGGCCTCCTGGCCGTTGAGGATCAGGGTGAGGGTGTGGGTGTCGCCTTTGAGTTCGAAATCGATTTCGACTTTATCGGCTTTGGTGAGGCCGGCGCGGAGTTTTTCGGCTTGGGCGCTGACGTCGTGGTAGTCGACGGCGAGGCCGCTGCGGACGATGATGTCGTTGAGGCCGTGCATGGTGGAGCCGCGGAAGCCGTATTTTTTGGCATGGGCGGTGAGGGGGGCGGTGGCGGAGTAGTCGCTGACGCAGAGAATGAGGTCGTAGGGGGTGTAGACGTCGTCGGCGAGGTTGACCTCTTTGCCGTCGGTGCCGACGGCGGTGTCGGGGAGGTCGAGGTTGCTTCCACCGGTGGTGCGGTAGGCGAAGAGTTCGCCTCCGTGGAGGTCGAGTTCCTTCATCACACCTTCGTGCAGGCCGTTGTAGAAGACCTCGTGGGCTTTGCGCTGCACGGCGCAGGCCTCGTCCTGGAGGAAGGCGAAGTCGCGAGCCCGGCTGGGGTCCGGAAGGTCGATGAGCATGCAGACGCGGCATCCGTCGATGGGGTCGAACACGGTTTTCAGCAAGCGGGAGAGGTCGAAGGCGGGGTAGGTGCGTTCGCCAGCGAGGGTGTTGTAGGTGGTGGGGGTGAAATGGGGCATAAGAGTGGGAGGTTTCTGGTTTTTTGTTTTTGGTTTCTGGTTGGGTTGAAATTCGCACCCGGCTATCGATGATCCTATCGCGGGGTGAGGCATGACCTTACGTTGGGGCGGGGAAAAAGGCAACCCCTCGAACTTTTTTCGAAATAAACTAAGTTGACTAAGTTGTCCTTCCCAATGTAGATTTCTCTTATGAAGTCCGCGAATATTCATGAAGCAAAAACCCATTTATCCCGAATCGTGAAGGAGGTCGCGGAGGGGGAGGAATACGTGATTGGCAAAGCGGGAAAGCCGGTGGCGAAAATTGTTCCGTATTCCGCGGCGGCGCCCCGTCGGACACCGGGCGCGTTGAAGGGCAAGATTTGGATGTCGGACGATTTCGACGAGGAACTTCCAGACGTGACGGGGATGTTCGAGGGACGAGGGTTGGATCCTGAATGAATCTGTTGCTGGATACACACATTTTGCTTTGGTGGTTGGGGGGAGATAATCGGCTGATGAAGGGGGCTGTGGAGTTGATTGAGAATCCGGGAAACGACGTGTGGATTTCCGCGGCATCCGCTTGGGAAATCTCGATCAAGCGGGGATTGGGGAAATTGCGTATGGAAGGAGATGTATCCCAAATGCTCGCCGGAGAGGGCTTTGGATTTCTCCCCATCCGCTTTCCCGAAATCGATCGAGTCGAGGCGTTGCCCTCCCTCCATCGGGATCCGTTTGACCGCATGCTGATTTGCCAGGCTCTCCAATACGGGTATACGCTTATGACGGCGGATGAAAAGGTGCTTGGGTATCAGGCGCCGGTGATGGATTGCCGGAGCACCGGAACATAATCGTGATTGGCGTTTTTGTGCTTCGGGCGTAAGGTTTGTCTGAATGCAACGTCTACTTTGCCTATGAAGCTTTTCGCAATTCTCCTGCTTGTTTTTCCGTTTGTCCTTCCAGCCCAAGCTCCCACGTTCCCGGGAGCGAAGGGGTTACCCGATTTTGAGATCCCGGGTTCGGGTTCCACACATCATACCCGCGTGCGGTTGGTTCCGGCCACGGAGACCTTTGTGCCCGGCGAGACGTTGACGGTGGGAGTGGTGTTGGAGATGGATCCGCACTGGCACACGTATTGGATCAATCCGGGCGATTCGGGGATGCCGACGACGATCGATTGGGAGTTGCCGGAGGGATTCGAGGCGGGGGAGATTCAATGGCCGACCCCCGAGCGGTTTATGCTGGGGGGGCTGGTGAGCCTGGGCTACGAGGGAACGGCGGTGTTGCGGGTGCCGATCGAGACGGCGGAACTCATGGAGGCGGGAACCGAGGTGTCTTTGCGGGCGACGGTGAACTGGCTCGAATGCAAAGAGGTGTGTCTGCCAGGGGACGCGGAGGTGGAGGCGACGGTGCGGGCCGCGGAGTCGGTGGAGGGTCCGGTGCGGAGCGAATTGGCCGCATCGGAGGGGGCGTTGTCGGAGGACGTTTCCTGGTCCGCGGCGTTCCGGTCGACGGCGGAGGGCGCGGAGGTGCGGATACAGGCGCCGGAGGGCGCGGGTCCGTTTGTGGAGTTTTTTCCGCGGGCGGAGGGTGTGTGGAAATTGGAACCGGCTCCGGAGGTGCGTGTTGAAGACGGCACGATTGCGATTCGGTTGATCTCGGCGCGGGAAAACGCGAAAGACCCGGAAGAGATTTCGGGGGTATTGGTGACGGAGGAGGGCCAAGGGTATCGGATTACGGCGGGTCCGGCGGAGAGCGCCTCTCCGGGTGGAGCCGCGACAGGGGAAGAGGGGGCTCAAGGGCTGTTGCCGGTGTTGGTGACGGCTTTGATTGGCGGGGTGTTGCTGAATTTGCTGCCGTGCGTGTTTCCGGTGTTGGGGCTGAAGATTTCGGGGTTCATCGAGCAGGCGCACGGGGATCCGAAAAAGGCGAAGTTGCATTCGCTGGTGTTCGCGGCGGGGATTCTGGTGTCGCTGTGGATTCTGGCGGCGGTGGTGAGCGCGTTGAATCTGGCGTGGGGAGGGCAGTTGGGGGATCCGACGACGAACATCGCGTTGATTTTGCTGTTGAGTTTGTTCAGTTTCAATTTGTTCGGGGTGTTTGAAGTGGGTCATATGTTCACCCGGATGGGCGGGGATTTGACGCGGAAGTCGGGGTACAGCGGGTCGTTTTTCAGCGGGGTGTTGGTGACGGTGATCGCCACGCCGTGCACCGCGCCGTTTATGGCGGGGGCGATCGGCTGGGCGCTGACGCAGCCGGCGGCCTACGCGTTTCTGGCGTTCACGGCCCTGGGGATTGGCATTGCGCTTCCCTACGTGGTGTTGTCGTTCAGTCCGAAACTGCTGGAGAAGATGCCGCGCCCGGGTCCGTGGATGGAGACCTTCAAGCAGGCGTCCGGCTTTTTGATGATTGGATTCGTGTGGGTGATGTTGTGGGTGTTGAGCGCCCTGATCCCGGCCGCGGCGGTGGTGCGGGTGGTCGGCGCGGTGTGTCTGGTTGGGATGGCCGCCTGGGTGTTGGGGAAGTGGGGGGCGCTTCATCGGAGCACGGGAGTGCGTCGAACCGGGCAGGCGGCGACGGTGGCGTTGCTGGTGTTGGCCGGGTACACGGCGTATTCGTACGAGGCGCCGGCGACGGATCTGACCTCTGGACTGCAGGCCCGCATCGACGCGGGGGAGCCGGTGCGGTACGATGAGGTGGAGCCGGAATTGGCCGCAGAGTTGCGGGAGGAGGGCGTGAATTTGCATTGGACGCCGTATTCGCCCGAACGGTTGGAGGCCTTGAGGGAGGAGGGAACGCCGGTGTTCGTGGATTTCACGGCGAAATGGTGTTTCACCTGTCAGGTGAATAAACGGACCACGCTGCACAAGGACGAGGTGATGAAGGCCTTCGACGAGAAGGGCGTGGTGACGTTGAAAGCGGATTTGACGAAGGACGATCCGGTGATCAAGCGCGCATTGAGGGAGTTGGGAAGGCAGGGCGTACCGGCGTACGCGTTGTATGATGGTGAGGGCGGCGAGCCGGTGTTGCGGCCTGAAGTGCTGACGCCCGGGATCGTGAAGAACGCGCTTGATGAATTTTGAGTATCTATCCGAATGCAACACACATCCCTAAACAAGGAGTACATTATGATACGCAAATGGATAACGGGCGTGATCGCCCTGATATGCATCGCCGCAACGGCCGTGGCGGAAGACGCCCCGGCGTTCACACTGACCGACACCCAAGGCAACGAGCATTCGCTGTCCGACTTTGAAGGCAAAGTGGTGGTGCTGGAATGGTTCAACCGCGGGTGTCCGTTCGTGAAGAAGCATTACAGCGGCGGAAACATGCAGTCGCTGCAGAAGACCTACACCGGCAAGGGCGTGGTCTGGCTGACGGTGATTTCCTCCACCCCTGGAAAGCAGGGGCACGATTCGGCCGAGGGCCACAACAAGACGGCGGAGGAGTGGAAAATGGAACCGACCGCGATTCTGATGGACGAGGACGGCACGGTGGGCAAGGCCTACGGTGCGAAAACCACGCCCCACATGTACGTGATCAACGAAGAGGGTGAGATTGTCTATCAAGGGGCGATCGACGATAAACGGTCGACGAACCCGGACCATATTCCGGACTCGACCAACTACGTTCGGCAGGCGCTGGACGCGGTTCTGGCCGACGAAGAGGTCGAGGTGACGCGCACGAACCCCTACGGCTGCAGTGTGAAATACTGACCTGAAACGCGTATGACGCGCTTCGAACGCCCGGGACGATGGTTCCCGGGCGTTTTTTCGTTTGGAGGGGAGAACCACGGATAGATTGGATGGGCACGGATGGCTTTTGGGCTTCGGGGTATTGTGGCATGGATACTTCTTGGGAGAGGAACCACTGATGACACTGATTTTCACTGATCGTAGAGGGGGAGGGAAAAGTTTTTATGGTCTCTAAAATAGGTGGGATAAACCACGGGTCCGCCCGACATGCTACGAGTGGCGTTGCAGGCGGGTTGTTGTGAAACCACGGATGACACGGATTTTCACGGATCTTGTGAAGAGGTGCATGTGAAGAGGGGAGTCGTTTTATGCAGATTGCCGTTGTCGTGCCTTGGGTCTCCGATTCTTTTGGGTGTGCGTTGGCGGGTCGAATGTGAAAAATCCTTTGCAGAAGGATGGGAAGGGGGTAGGAGAACGCCATGCTGAACGAACCTTTTTCTCTCGGCGGTCTGACCGTTCCCAACCGTGTGCTGCTTTCGCCCTTGGCGGGGGTGAGCGACGCGCCGTTTCGTCGAATCTGCCAGGAGTTGGGGGCGGGGCTGACGTATATCGAAATGCTGTCGGCGCCGGGGATGCCGTACGAGAATCGGAAGACGAAGGAGTTGGTGTATCGCGCGCCGGAGGAGCCGATTCTGGGGGCGCAGATGACGGGGCCGGACGCGGAGGTGCTGGCCCGGGGAGCGGAAATTCTGATGGAGAAAAACCTTCCGGTGGACACGCTGGACCTCAACATGGGGTGTCCGGTGAAGAAAATCGTAAGCCGGGGCTGCGGCAGCGCCATCGTGAAGAATCCGGAGTTGGCGGGCGAGATGGTGCGGCGGACACGGGAGGCGGTGGACGTGCCGGTGACGTCGAAGATCCGGATCGGGTTCAAAAAGAAGGAGGTGACGGTGAAGGAGGTGTGCGCGGCGCTGGCGGAGGGGGGCACGGCGATGCTGACGATTCACGGTCGGACGCGGGAGGACGGGTACAGTCAACCGGTGCGGTACGACCAGATCCGCGAGGGATTCGAGGCGGCGGACGCGGCGTCCGGAGGTCGGAAAATCTGGAAGATCGGCAACGGGAACGTGTTCGATCTCGCGAGCGCGCGGCGCATGGTGGAGGAGACGGGGTGCGACGGGGTGTTGATCAGCCGCGGGTGTCTGGGAAATCCGTGGGTGTTCCGGCAGATTTTGGACGACAGCGAGGTGCAGCCGACGGTGTCGGAGTGGCTGGAGGTGGTGCTGCGGCACACCCGCTATCACGAGGCGTTTTATTCGGAGGGGCATTACGCCGCGATTCGGTTTCGCAAACATTTGCTGTGGTATGTGAGTGGATTTCCGGGGAGCCGGGCGTTGCGTCCGGAGTTGGGATTGGTGGAGTCGATGTCGGAAGTGCGGGAGCGGTTGGAAGCCTACGCGGCGACTTTGCCGGCGGATTTTCCACGATACGGCGACGCGCGGGAATTGAAGCGGGAGGAGGGGTATGATCCGAAATACGAAATGGATCGCAGCCACGATCGGGGCGTGGAGTATTATGAGGAGTAGGGGCGGGGCATGAACCGGATTTTATATGAGGCGGAGGAGGTGTGTGACGGGCGGCTGGAGCTGTCGGATCGGCGCGCGGGGCATATTCGGAATGTTCTCAGGTCGGTGTGTGGGGATGTGTTGCGGATGGGGGAGGTGGACGGTCCGTTGTCCTCGGGAACGCTGGCGGAGGTGTCGGAGGAGCGGGTGGTTTTGGAGGTCCGGGAGGAGGGGACTCCGCCGCGATCGAGGCTGGATTTGATCTTGGCCTTGCCGCGTCCGAAGGTGCTGAAGCGGTTGTTGCCGCAGATTTCGGCCTTGGGGGTGGATCGGCTGGTATTGTGCAACGCGTCGCGGGTGGAGCGGTTTTATTTCGACACGCATGTGTTGCGTCCGGAGGTGTTGCGGGAGGCGTTGGTGGAGGGGTTGGTGCAATGCGGGGACACGCGGTTGCCGCGGGTGCGGGTGATTCGGCGATTGCGGCACTTTATGGAGGACGAGCTTTCGGAATTCGCGGAGGGGTCGGCGCGGTGGCTGTTGCATCCGTATGGGGGAACGCCGATGCTGGAGGCTGCGGTGGGAAAAGAGCGGCTGGTGCTGGCGATCGGGCCGGAGGGCGGATGGAGATCCCACGAGGTGGAGGGGTTCGAGGCGCGGGGATTTCGGCGGGTGGGGTTGTCGGGACGGATTTTGCGGTCGGACACGGCCTGTGTGGCGGCGCTGAGTCTGGCGGCGTGTCGGATGGAACGTGTGCAGGGGGATGACCATGGCGGCTCCTGAGTGGCGGGTGTTGGCGCAATTGTTGAAGCGGCTGTCCAAGACGGGAGGGCGGCGGGACACGGGGCTGTTTTCGTTGGAGGGGAGTCGGAGTATGGAGCGGGCGTTGCGCAACGACGCGCCGTTGGAGGAGGCGCTGGTGTCGGAGCGGTTTACGACGGCGGGTACGCGGAGGGAAGAGAAAATTCTGGAGGCGCTGGAGGGTCGGAGGATTCCGGTTCGGGTGGCGCCGGATGGAGAGGTGGCCGCGTTGACGGGCGGGCGCGGGTTGGGGGACGTGTTCGGGGTGATGCGCATTCCGGAGGCTCCGGTTTGGAAGCGGTTTTGCGAGGGGGAGGGACGTCGACTGGTGGTGGTGGGGCGCGATCTGGCCGACCCGGGGAACACGGGGGCGGTGATTCGCAGCGCGTTGGCGGCGGGAGCGACGGGGTTCCTGGCGGTGGGAAATACCGACCCCTGGCATCCGAAGTCGGTGCGGACGAGCATGGGGAGTTTGTTCGCCCTGCCGATCCGAAAGGTGGAAACGGACGCGGAGTGGCTGGAGGGGCTCGGAAGCTTGGGGTTTGAAACGTTTGCCACGGTGTGTCGGGACGGGGAGTCGCTGCCGGCGGCGCGGCCATCGGGGAACCGGGTGGCGGTGGTGATGGGGAGCGAGGCGTTTGGGTTGCCGGAGGATCTGATTGACCGGATGGATCGTCGGATCACGATTCCGATGCCGGAGGGGGTGGATTCGTTTTCGGTGAACGCGGCGGTGGCGGTGCTGGCGTACACCTTGTTGCGGGAGAGATGATCCTGGGTGCATGACCAAAGTCCTCCCAACGTCCTAAATCCCGCGTGCACCCCTCCCGGGGCGCGCCTTTTTCGTATGGAAGTCCCGGGGGCGGTCGCCCCCGGGCTAAACGCGTTGGCTCCTCCGGAGCCGGAAGATTTTGGCCGTCCCTCCCCGATACGCCTTGGATCCGCTGATTTGAGTTGCCGGGGAGGGGAATGCGGCGTATAAGGACGGCGAGTGGCTGTCAGTCGCCCCGTGGGTTTCCGCGGGGAGGAAAGTCCGGACTCCACAGAGCAGGACGCCTCGCTGTTAAGGCGTGGACCTTCGTGGCAAACGCGGAGGATGGAAAGTGCCGCAGAAAACAAACCGCCCCGCGCTTGTCGAGGGGTAAGGGTGAAAAGGCGGTGTAAGAGACCACCGGGTCCTTGCGAAAGCGGGACCGCAGGGTAAACCCCGTCCGGAGCAAGATCACATAGGGAACGTCACGGGTGGCTCGCCCGGATTCCGCCCGAGGGCGGAAGTCGTTCCGGGTAGATCGCGAAGATACATGACTGACCGCCCCGTTTCGGCGGGGACGACAGAATCCGGCTTATCGCCACTCCCTTTTTCCATAGGAGGTTCCACAGAATCTTCTTGCCAAGTTGCACGGCGGGGAGAATGATGGGGACAGGGCCGCCGGTTCGGCGGCCGCGAAATGCAACAACCTATTGGAGGAATGTCCCCATGAAGAAAAAGTTATGTACGCTTGCCGCCACCTGTCTGGTTTTTTCCGGAGTCGCTTTCGGCGCGGGAACCGTTCGTGAAAACTGCGGATGCGGAATCGGGTCGATGGCGCTGGGTGAAGAAACCGGGCTTCTGTCCCACCTGGCCGCGACCTTTCTGAACGGCATCAGCGGGAACCAAACGTTCGGCATTTCGTCCGGGACCCTGGACTGCGATCAGTCGACCACGCTGGTGTCCATCCAGGAAGTCGAAGTGTTCGTGGCCGACAACATGGACCACATCGCCACCGAGGCCGCCGTTGGCGAAGGCGCCTACCTGAGCGCGCTGGCGGATCTGCTGAAGGTGGAAGACAGCCGTCGCGGCGAATTCTATGCCTCCATGCAGGTGAATTTCGACGAGATCTTCACCGGCCCGCACGCCTCCTCGGAGGACGTGACCCGTTCGATCGTTCAGTTGATCTGACCCGATGCGATCGACGGGTGATCCCGCATGCGCACAGCTTCGGCTGTGCGCGTGTTTTTTGTTTTTGTGGCTGTTCGGCGCCGGGGTGTCGAGGGGCGAGGCGCCGGAGGCGTTCCCGGGGTTGTGGAGTCGGGTGGAGGAACTGGAGTTATGGGATGATCCGGAGTGGTGGACGCTGGGGCACTACCATCGGACGATGTGGTTGCGGGTGGAGAGTCGGATCGACGATCCGCGCTTTTTTTTACATCCGAAGGGGAAAACGAACCGGAAAGCGGAATTGAAGGCGACCTTGAAGGCGTTTTTGCGGGAGCCGGGTCCCTCAATGGAGGGAGACGAGGAGGTTCGGTCGGTGATGTGCCGGTTTCCGGCGCGACGGCGGTGGCTGCTGGAGCGGCTGGAGGTGCCGTCGGAGGCGTTTCCGGCGGGGGACTGTGAAGACTATCATCGGGTACGCGACCAGTTGGAAATCGACAGCGCGGCGGTGATTTATCCCTCGGCGTATCTGAACAGTCCTGCGAGCATGTTTGGTCATTTGCTGCTGGTGCTGGACCGGGAAGACAAGGACCGGTTGTTGTCGCGGGCGGTGAATTACGCGGCGGTGGTGGGGGACTCGTTTGGGCCGCTGTTCGCGTTTAAGGGCATTTTCGGATTGTACGACGGCGTGTTCGCGGTGTTGCCGTATTATGACAAGGTGGAGGAGTATTCGGCGGTGAACCGGCGGGACATCTGGGAGTATCCACTGGATCTGTCGGAGAGGGAGTTGGATCTTCTGTTGCGGCACGTGTGGGAACTGCAGGAGCTGCGGAGCCGCTATTTTTTCTTTAAGGAGAACTGCGCGTTTAATCTCCTGTATCCGATCGAGGCGGCGCGGCCCTCGCTACGGATCACGCGTCGGTTCCGTATGAGCGCGGTGCCGGTGTCGTTGCTTCAGGATTTGACGGAAACGGGGATTACGGGGGAGCCGGTGTTTCGTCCCTCCAAAACCACCCGCATGCGGCATTTGGCCGATTTGTTGTCGGAGGATCAGCGGGCGCACGCGCTGGCGCTGGCACGGGGCGCGGCGGAATTGACGGGGGAGGAGGACGCGGTGACGGTGACGTTGGCGCAGGAACTGACGCAGTATTTATACACGGAAAAGCGGATTGATCCGGAGACGTATCGGACGCGGGTGTTTCCGTTGTTGCGGGCTCGGAGCAAGATGGGGAAGGTGGAGCTGCCGCCGGTTCCGCGTCCGTTGCCGCCGAACGCGGGGCACGCGCCGCGCCGGCTGGACGTGTATGCGGGGGTGGCGCACGGTGAAGGTGGCTTTGGGGGCGTGCGGTTGCGATCGGCGTATCACGATTGGCTGGACGATCCGCGGGGCTATCCGCCGGGGAGCGCGATCACCATGTTTTCGGTGGACGCGCGGTCGCGGGCGGGGTCGGACGCGGTGGATCTGCGGGAATTCACGCTGGTGGATATCCGTTCGTTGAGTCCTCCGGAGCCGTGGGTGCGTCCGATCAGTTGGACGGGTTCGTTGCGATTGGAGGCGGACCCGCTGGATCCGGGACATCATCGGACCCTGGGGAATTTGGGCACGGGAATCGCGTTGGAGGTGGGCGAGGGCGGACGTGCGTACGTGATGGCGAGTCAGACCGTGAGGTGGGATGGGAAACTGGAGGACCATGTGGCCTGGGAGCCGGGGATCCAGTGGGGGCTGCAGGGTGGTGGCGCCCGTTTGCGTGCGGGCGTGCGCGGCGCGCATCATTTCGGGGTGTGGGGCGCGGACGGGGAGCGACACGAGATTCGGGCGGAGGCGCGGATGTCGTTGACGGGCAACCAGTCCCTGGGGCTGGCGTTTTCCCATCGACAGGAACAGGGAGAGGCGATAGAAGAAAGTTTCTTCTCGTTTCTCTCCACTTTCTAATTTTTCTGTTAAAACGCATACATGGATTTGAAATTCGCACAACGACTGGTGTTCGGTGGTCTGCTCGTCGCGGGAGCGGGTTTCGCGGGTGGGTTGTGGTTGCTGGAGCGGGAGCTGTCGGCGTCTGTATTCGAGGGGGTGGAATCGGGAGCGGTTCTCGTCCCGAATCAGATGGACGCGCCGGAGTTGCCCGGAGACGAGGTGTGGGCGCGTCCGGGCCGGGAAGAGGTCGCCCGCGAGGTGGAGCACTATCAGCTGGCGGGGACGTTTCAGACGTATGCGTTCCAAGAGGAAGGACGGGGAGAGGAGGCCTTGCGGGCGCTGGCCCTGGTAGACGATTTGCGAACGGGCAGGCAACGCATGGTGCGGGAGGGGGATCGGCTGGGTGTGCTCACGGTGGCTTCGATTGGAAAAGACAGGGTCACGGTGACGCGGAAGGGTCGTAAATGGGTGCTGACGTTGCCGGGGGTGCTGGCGTCGCGATCGGACCGGCCTGAGGATGTCTCAAAACCGGAGAAGCCGGGACCGAAGCGTTTCGAGGATTATCCGGCGCTGGAGACCAGTCGCTTCGGGAAAAAGATCAAGGAAAACCAGTGGGTGCTTCAGCGTCAGGCCCTGCTGGACTACGCGGGGGAGATCATGAACAGTCCGTTGCGGGCGACCCAGCTGTATCGCTCGTTTTCCCAGACCGCTCGGAACGAGGGGGACGAGGCGGGGTTTGAGGTGGTGATGAAGGGGGAGGAATCGTTTTTCGAGGATATGGGGCTGGGAGACGGGGACGTCATCCGCAAGGTGAACTCGATGAAGATGAAGAATCAGCGTCGGGCGGAGTACCTGGTGCGGGAGTTTATGAAGGATCGGATGAGCGCGGTGGTGCTGGACGTGGAGCGGGACGGCGAGACGCGGAAGCAGATTTACATTATTCGGTAGAGGAGGGTTGGGGGAGAAGGGAGATAGGATACGGGAGATGGGATACGGGATATTGGATATGGAATGCGGGGCGTGGGGATGTGGTGGCCCCGCCTCGGCCTCCCGCGGCTGAAGCACGTTTCAGTACTGCGGGGCGGTGTGCGGACCGCCGGTCTGAACGAGTCGTTCTTGACAAACGGGCGTAAACGCATATGGGGAGAGGCCCTTTTTTATCCACTTTCCGGAGGTACCTTTTGAACGAACAAGCCGAAACCCAGACCGAAAACACTCCCGACACCGCGTTCGTGTTCGAATTCGACCACATGGTGGGCCAGATTCGAGAGGCGGCCTTCGAGGTGTTGAAGAGCATTTTCGACGATGTGGATCTGACTCCCGTGCACATGTCCCGGTTTTGTCTGACCGAAGGACCGCACAAAACGATCGACCTGTTGCAGACGGGGCTCGGGGTGAAGAAAGGGCAGCCGAAAAAGGTCTCGGAAGAGCTGGTGAGCGGTATCAAGATGCACTTGGAATCCGGAAACGTGCAGGTGTCCGATGAACTACGCGACGTGGTGGTGCAGGCCCGCGAGCGGAACATGCGGGTGATCGGTCTGACGGCGATCCCGATCCAGGCGCGGGACGCGCTGGCGGAAAAACTGGACCTCTCCGGTTTGGGCATTGATCTGTTCGCGTACGGCACCGATTTGGAACCCGCGCCCCGGGCGGATTCCTGGCTGAAACTGATCAAGGAATATGAAATCCGCGGCCCGCAATCGATCTCTCTGACCACGAGCATGCAGGCGGCGAAGTCCTCGCTGACGGCGGCCATTCCCTCTGTGGCGGTGCCGGATCGCTTCACGGCGTTCCAGGATTTCGGCGGATGTCAGGATGTTGTGGAGTCGCTGAAGGACGTTAAGCTGGACGCCTATCTCGGCTCCGGCATCGCGGCGTCCTGATCCCGCGTTGCAGACGGTTTCCCAAGGCCCCTTCGATATCGGAGGGGCTTTTTACGGCCCGGAAACTTGCGGGTTCCGGGATTTCCTCATTGCTTCCGAGCGCCATAGGGAAAATAATGGATGTAGCAACCCACGATTGGAGAACAATATGACAAAAGTCCCACTGGTCGAATCCATCATGACCACCAAGCTGGTCACCCTCGATCCCGAAATGGACATTTACGAGGCGATACTGAAGATGATGAAATACGATGTGTCCGGCGCGCCCGTGTCGACGGACGGCGCGTTGGTGGGCATGTTGTCGGAAAAGGATTGTATGGGCATTTTCGCGTCGGCCGCCTACAGCAACCTCCCGGGCGGCACGGTGGCGGAGTATATGGTGATGCACCCGGAAACGGTGGGTCCGAAGGCGGATCTGTTCACGGTGGCGGGGATCTTCATGCATCGCCCGTACCGTCGCCTTCCGGTGGTGGAGGGAGATCAGCTCAAGGGGGTGGTGAGCCGTACCGACGTGTTGAGGTCCAGCGTGGAGTTGTGGCAGTACCCCGATGGTCGGGACTGGACGGATTCGAAGTACCTCACGCGTGAAATCAAGGCGATGTTGAAGCGGTAGACATGGCCGCGGATCCGTACCTCGAACGCTTCGAGCGTTATCTCGAAGGGGAAAAGGACGCGTCCCCGCACACGCTGCAGAGTTATTTCAGCGATCTTCACCAGTTCGTGGCGCATTGTCGTCCGGACGGGGAGGGAGCCTTCGATTGGGCGTC
>Ga0194137_10001514_pt1 | contig 14206 bp, 12 predicted proteins | sample TARM_MetaG_T3_14_FD_134025 | JGI IMG/M metagenome (GOLD analysis project Ga0194137, IMG submission 134025) | Freshwater microbial communities from Pennsylvania, USA, analyzing microbe dynamics in response to fracking - TARM_MetaG_T3_14 (version 2) | ecosystem: Environmental > Aquatic >... | reverse complement strand
GTTGCTCATGGAAGAGGGGTTGTGGCGTCTCCGGCGCGCCGGTCACGGTCGTCACCGGGTGTCGGACTGGAACGTCCAACCTCCTTTTTCGAATGGGCGGGTTTCTTTACATTCGGGGCGGGTTCTGGTAGAGCGCGGGAATGAATATTCTCGTCATACATGGACCGAATCTGGCCTTGTTGGGCACCCGGGAGCCCGGCGTGTACGGACACACCACGTTGACCCAGATCAACGAGCGTCTGATGGCGCTGGCGGAAGAACTGGAGGTCACGGTGACCTGTCGCCAATCCGATGTGGAAGGCGAGCTGGTGACGTGGATCGGGTCCGCGGGGGAGGACTTCGACGGACTGATCCTGAATCCGGCCGCCTACACCCATACCAGCGTGGCCTTGCGGGACGCCATCTCGGCCTCCGGCCTGCCGGCGGTGGAGGTGCACTTGTCCAACACCCACGCTCGGGAATCCTTCCGGCATGTCAGCCTGACGGCGCCGGTGTGCAAGGGTCAGATCCAGGGGATGGGGCCTGTTGGCTATGAGTTGGCGTTGCGGGGATTGGTGACGCATCTGGCCTCGACAGTGACACGTAAAAAGGATACGGAATCCTGACCCATTTTGGATAAAACCCGCTTAGGAGAGACACCTATGGAATTTAAAGAGCTGAAAAAGATCCTGGAACTGGTCAAGGAAAAGGAAATCGTGGAATTCGATCTTCAGGACGGGGACTTCCGATTGTCCACCAAGTTGAACGGCGGACAACAACAGGTGGCCTACATGCCGGCCCCGGCGAACCCGGCTCCGAGCGCGGCCCCCGCCGCTCCGGCCTCCGCGCCCGCCGGAGATGCCGCGGAAGCCCAGGCGTCCTCCAACCCCTGCATTCAGTCCCCCATGGTGGGGAGTTTTTACCGCGCCTCCTCCCCCGACGCCGACCCGTTTGTAAAGGTGGGCGACGTGGTCACCCCCGACAGCACGGTGTGCATCATCGAGGCCATGAAGGTGATGAACGAGATCAAAGCCGAAATGAAAGGCAAGATCACCAAGGTGCTGATCGAGAACGGCGAAGCGGTGGAATTCGGCCAGGACCTGTTTGAAATCGAACCCCTCTAAGGGAGGTCCCGCATGGAACGCGTCCTGATCGCCAACCGCGGGGAAATCGCCCTGCGCATTATCCGCGCCTGCCGGGAGCTGGGCATTCACACCGTGGCCGTGTACAGTCAGGCCGACGGGGAGGCCGCCCACGTCCAACTCGCCGACGACGCCGTCTGCATCGGTCCGGCCGCGGCGTCGGAGAGTTATCTCAAGATCTCCAACATCATCAGCGCGGCCGAGGTGACGGACGCCGACGCGATCCACCCCGGCTACGGGTTTCTGGCGGAAAACGCCGATTTCGCGGAGATTTGCGCCAAGTGCAATTTGAAGTTTATCGGTCCGTCGCCGGACGCGATTCAGAGGATGGGCGACAAGAACACCGCCCGGGAAACCATGAAGGCGGGAGGGGTGCCGATCACACCGGGCAGCGACGGCCTGGTGGAGAACGATCAGGAGGCGTTGCGGATCGCCAAAGAGATCGGATTCCCGGTGATTGTCAAGGCCACCGCCGGCGGTGGTGGCAAGGGAATGCGGATCGCCCACAACGACATGTCGCTGGTGAACGCCTTCACCACCGCCCGGCACGAGGCCGAGCGGGCCTTCGGGAACGCGGGCGTGTATATTGAAAAGTACGTGGAAAGCGCCCGGCACATCGAAGTGCAGATTCTCGCGGACGAGCATGGCAACGTCATTCATTTGGGGGAACGCGATTGCAGCCTGCAACGTCGAAATCAGAAGGTGCTCGAAGAGGCGCCTTCGCCGGCGCTGACCGACGAGATTCGCAAAAAACTCGGCGACGCGGCGGTCAAGGCCGCCAAAGCCGTCAACTACGCCAACGCGGGCACGGTGGAGTTCCTGTACAACGAGAAGGAGAAGGAATTCTACTTCATGGAGATGAACACCCGCATCCAGGTGGAACATCCGGTGACGGAGGAGGTGACCGGGGTGGATTTGATCAAGGAACAGATCCGGGTCGCGATGGGCGAAAAACTCAGCTTGAAGCAGAAAGACATTGTTTCCCGCGGGCATGCCATTGAATTCCGGGTGAACGCGGAGGACCCTTCCCGTAATTTCGCGCCCAGCCCGGGCAAAATCAACTGGTTGAATCTTCCGGGCGGCTTTGGAGTGCGCATCGACACGGCCGTGTATCCCGGGTATTCGATTCCGCCCCACTACGACAGCATGGTCGCCAAATTGATCGTGCGTGGCCGAGACCGGACGGAGGCCCTGGCCCGGTTGGGACGGGCGTTGGAGGAATTTCTGGTGGACGGGCCCAAAACCACGATTCCGTTGGGCCTGGCCCTATTGAAGGATGGGCATTTCGAGAGCGGGCAGTACAACACCCGTTATCTTGAGAAATTCATGGAAACCTACGAGCCCCCGGAATCGGGACTCCACGGGTAACCGCGTTGCGGAAGGACGGAACATGAGCAACCCCTCCCTGGTCATTGTCGGTTCGATCGGGATCGATCACATTGAAACCCCGTCAGAGAAGCGCGGGGGCATTCTCGGAGGTTCGGCCAGTTACGCCTGCGCCGCCGCCTCGTATTTCACCTCGCCCGGCATGGTCGGGGTGGTGGGCGACGACTTCCCCCAGGCCTTTTTGGACCTGTACCAGTCGTTTGACGTGAATCTGGATGGCCTGCAGCGCGCCAAGGGGCGCACCTTTTCCTGGACGGGGGTGTACGAGGAGAACATGGACAACCGCAGCACGCTGGAAACAGTGTTGGGGGTGTTCGAGAATTTCGAGCCCAAGTTGCCCGAGTCCTACCTGGACGCGCCGTACGTGTTCCTCGGCAACATGCATCCCGGCTTGCAATTGCATGTGCTCGACCAGATCCGCGCGCCGAAATTCGTGCTCGCGGACACGATGGACCTGTGGATCAACATCACGCGCGGTGAGTTGGAACAGGTGATTGGCCGGGTGCATATGCTGACGCTCAACGAGTCCGAAGCCCGGCTGCTGACGGATCGGCACACCCTGTTGGACGCGGCGGATGCGCTGTTGAAGATGGGGCCGGATCACGTGTTGATTAAAAAGGGCGAGCACGGCAGCATGTTGTTCAGCCGCCAGGGCGCGTTTATTCAACCCGCGTTCCCCCTCGGACGGGTGACGGATCCCACAGGCGCGGGCGACACCTTTGCCGGCGCGGTGATGGGGTATCTGGCCGAACACGACGCGTGCGACGAGGCCGCGATTCGCCGGGCGATGGTGCACGGCAGCGTGGTCGCCTCCTTCGGGGTCGAAGCGTTCACGCTGGATCGGCTGCAATCGCTGCGCAAACCGGAAATCGACCGGCGGGTCGAGGACTTGCTCGGAATGATGCGGGTGGATCTGTAGGATCGGGAGAGGGAGAACCTCCATGCGATTTCGGATCGGATTGCTCCTGGGTGTGATAAGCGCGGCGCTGTGGATTTCGGCGGAAGGACTCGGTGTCCGAAGCTATCGGGTCCCGTTGGTTGATGGAAAGATGCACACCCGCGACGTGTTGCAACAGGTGTTGGAGGCGGGTGGATCCGACGTGCGGCTGCCGGAGAATTTTCCGGACCGGAAAATTCCCGTTTATCGCGGCGCTACGCGGTTGAGTCTGATGGCGTGGAACGCGGTGATGGATGATTTCGGCATCCGGTTGTCGTTGGGGGAGGAGGCGGTGAGGGTGGAGGTGGATCTGGCGACTCTGGAAGCGAACCTGAACGAATTCGAAGAACATTTCGTCGAGCTGTTCGGCATTGAGCGGGAGGCCGAACTGCACCATCTGTCCGCTCCCGACTGCGAGGGGCCCGTCGTGGTGTTTTTGCATGGGTTGGACAGCGGAAAGCGGGTGTTCAAGGGCGTCTGTGCGTTTCTGGTCGACAAGGGGTTTGACCTGTATTTTTTTGAATATCCCAACGACGACCGGGTGGCACGAAACGCCGCGCGTCTGTCCCGGGCGCTGAAGGGGCTTCCCGAAGAGCGAGGGCGTGATGTCAGTCTGGTCACGCATTCCATGGGCGGGGTGATTGCGCAATACATGCTGGAAACCCCGGAGCTGGATGTGCCCGGGGTCCGGCGGTTCATCGCCTGCGCGCCTCCCTTTCAGGGATCGGAGTTGGCGGCCCTGCGCGGGTTTGTCGAGGTGGGGGACCAAACCATGAAAGTGCTGTTGGATCCGGCGCATGGATTCGACTTCTTCGGCGACGGCATGGGGCGGGCGGGGATCGATCTGCAACCGGAGTCGCTGCTGATGGAGGAATTGCGGATGAAAGAGCGGAATCCCAGGGTGGCGTACAGTATCGTGGCGGGGAACAAGGGCGTGCTGCCGCCGGAGATGTTGCGGACCTTCAAGGCGCAATTGGAAAAGGAGACCTCCGAGCATGGCATGACGGAGGCGTTGAGGCGAATCACCCTGGAACGTATCGGCGTGATGTTGAGCTACCAGTCGGGGGAAGGCGATGGCGCGGTGACTTTGGAAAGCGCGACCTTGGAGGGCGTGGACGACCGGGTGGTGCTGCCGTTGCACCACTTGGAGTTTCTCAGTGGCCTGCGGGCGGGCGAGGACATCGGGGCGTTGCGCGAGGTGTTGAAGCGTTTGCCGAAACCGGAGTAGGAGGATGGGCTACGCGTTGGGAATATCGGACGAGCGGAGGTGAAGATCCCGCTGGGGGAAGGGGATTTCGACGCCGGCTTCGCGAAAGCCGCGATCGATGGCGGTATTGAGGTCGCTGATGACGTCGAATTTGCGCTGGGCGGAGGGAATCCAAGCAAGTAACTCGAAATTGAGGGAGGAGTCGCCAAATTCCCGGAACCAGGTTTTCGGGGCGGGGGCGTCCATGACCAGGTTGTGGTCCTTCGCCGCGCGGATCATGATATCGGTCGCTTTGTCGACGTCGGAGCCGTAGGCGATCCCGACGGGCACGTGGATGCGGATGCGTGGGTTGCCGAAGCTGTAGTTGGTGACGTTTTCCTCGAGCAGCTTGGAGTTCGGCACGATAATGGCGATGTCGTCGGGGGTTTGGATGACGGTGGTGCGCAGGTTGATGCGGATCACGTCGCCCCAGACGTCGTCCAGTTCCAGCCGGTCGCCCACCTTGACCGGGCGCTCCAGCAGCAGGATCAGCCCGCTGGTGAAATTGGAGGCCAGGTTCTGCAGACCGAAGCCGATCCCGACCCCGATGACCGCGAACAGACCGACCAGCGCGCCGAGGGGAAGGTTGATGCTTTTCAGGCCCATGTACACGCCGATGACGAGGATGAGGTAGTGGACGAACTTCAACAGGGCGTATTCGAGTCCCTCGTCCAGTTGGAAGCGTTTGAAGACCCGGCGTCGCAGGAGGGACCGCACCACGGCGGACACGATCAGCGAAAAGAGGATGGACAGCACCGCCACCACGAGATGGCTGATGGTAATGCCGACCTCCTGGATTTTGAACAGAACGAGGTCGCTGTAGTAGTGGCTGAGCTTGTCCCAAATGGTCGGGTTTTCGGGCATAAAGGGGAGGGGGAAGTGATTGAGGTTTTCAAACAGTACAACCACCTCTGGTCGAACACAAGAAGGCTCCCCCGGCAAACCAGGTCGGCGCCGGGGGAGCGAGAGAGAGACGAATCGTATCTCCGCCTCAGAATCCGTATTCAAAACCGGCCGTCAGGCTGTAATCGGGAGCGCCATCGGACAGTCCGACCTCAACGCTTCCATAGACGTCCAGGTTTGATTCAACCTCGTATCGCGGCGCATACACTGCGGACACCGACTCTTCTCCGGCATCGGTCACGGCGGTTCGTTCTTCCAGCAGAAAGCTGTGAAGCCATTCCTCCCGAGGTTTGTACGCGACGCCGATGTCGTAGATGACCTGGTTGTCGTAATCGCGGTCCGCCGGCTCGCCGATGAATTTGTATTTCCAATCGGCGAACCAGAGCCACTTCCGGGACAGCCAGTCATATAGGCCGATGGCGAATCCAAGGTCGGTCTCGCCGGTTCCGAGCCCTTTGTCCTCGTCCGCGGTGGGTAATTTGAGATCGGCGGACAAGTCAATCCCCGGTGCCCACTCCTTGAGTTCTCCCGGGAACCATGCGAAGTAGGTTCCCTGGAGGCGGACATCTCCCAAGCCACTGTGGGTTTGCTTGAATCCCACGTCTCCGCCGCCTTCGGGCACGCCGCCGACGATCGTGACGTCTCCCGAGTTTTCAATCCACAGCCACGGGACCGTGACGGAAGCTTTCCACCGGTCGGTGTTTCTTTGCAGGATGACGGGAATGTAGACGAGGTCGCTGTCCACATCGGTACCGTAATCCCCGGTGACGTAGGTGATGGAAGAACTCAGTTCCCAGGGGCGAATTTCCGCATGGGCCGTTCGGCCCGCGACGGATGCCAGAAGCACCGCCGCGATCCCGAGCCGGCCGAGGGGGAATACGTGACGTTTCCACATGCCGGGAGCCCCTTATTCCGGCCGTCCGGCATGGTCGGGACGCCCGACGCCCTCGGGGCGTCCGGCGTTCTCGGGCCTTCCGGCTCCTTCCGGGCGTCCTGCGCCCTCCGGTCTGCCGGCACCCTCAGGGCGACCGGCTCCCTCGGGCCTTCCAGCTCCTTCGGGTCGACCGGCTCCTTCGGGCCTGCCGACACCTTCCGGCCTGCCCACACCCTCGGGACGGCCGCGGTCATTGGGACGACCCGCGTCCTCCGGTCGTCCGGCATCCTCCGGTCGGCCCGCATCGTCGGGACGTTCCATGTTGTCCGGGGTTCGGTCTGCCCGCCCGGCTCCCCTCAATTCTCCGACCGTGGTGTCGAGTTTCCTCGCGATTTCGCCCCAGCCCATTCCGTCCTGGCGCATGTCCAGCACCTGGGCCAGCGCGTCGTCGCCTTCGAATTCCTGGTCGGCGGCGAGACGTTCGGACAGGGACAAGGCGATTTCGATTTCGCCCCAGCCCATCCCCGCATCGTCGTCGGGGTCCACATCGGGATCGTCATCGGGGAAAGAGGTTTTCCGCAGTTCGCGGACCTGTTCCTCGGTGACATCGTATTTTTCCGCGATGCGTTGGACTTGCGACTCCGTGGCGGCCGGATCGTTCTCCATTTCGTCGTTGTCGACTACAGGTTCCGTGGGGGCCGGATCGTCCTCCTGAGCCGATATCGCGAGAGGTAGGCTCAGAAAGAGCGGGAAAAGGAAGCGGGTCAGCTTCCATAGTGATGTTCTGTACACAGTCATCTCGGGTCTCCTTGCTTATGGGTGTGGCACGTTCACGTGGAGTAAAGGTACGAGACTTGCTTGTACTTGAGAAACCCTAAGGGGAGGGCGGGGCGAAAATCGATACGGGAAAATGCGGGTTTGTGAATGTGAAAACCGCCTCAAGGTTTACACATTTCCCCAATGGGACGGAATGCTTATGTGGTGAAGGGGGGAATTACGTCTTTCTCAGGTATACGCGCATTTCCGCGAGTCCCGCGGAGCCGTTTCCATGCGTTTCATCAATCCAAAGCCTTATTTTTCGAGCATGAACGGCTGTTCCCATGTCGTGAACCCGCCGGGACTCCCGGTTGTCGGTTTCGTGGTGGAGGGTTTCCCACCCGCGGGAGCTCTCCACTTGGATTCGATATCGCTGCGCGGTTAGAGGGGCGATGTAGTGGGGGGGCTCCGAGGGAATTTCGAACAGAAGCTGGGCGGGAAAGGCGAGGTGGACGCGGTTGAAGCTCACGGGGCGTTCCCACTCGAGTTCGATCCAGTTCTCCTTGGCCCGGGCGTCTGCGATCCACAGATGCGACCGCTCCCGCGGGCGGGTAACGCCGCTGACGACCTGTTCCGGCCCGTAGATGGATTGAGGCGGGGCGATGTCCACCGCGAATTCGCCGGGGGAGCGGGTCCAATGGTATTTTCCGGAACCGATGCGGTGTCCGGCGCAGATGCCGGTCGCGTGGCGCGCCGATTTTCGCCAGGCGATCCCGGCGGGGCCGTCGATTTCCAGTCGGTAACAACCCGGTTCGAGTCTCTCGAGTCGCGGGGTGAACGTGAACGGGCCTTCGTGGGAGGCCGGAACCGTGTCTTCCTTATGCCACACGACCTCCCCCTCTTGTGGCCCGTACGACCAGATGTGCCCGACTTTTCGCAACCGCACGCGCACCCGTTTCCCGGTTCCGGTTCGTTCGCGTAGATGGAGGGAAAGGCGATCCAGAGGGCCCCCGTCCAGAAAAAACCACAGGCAGGGGCCGCGGTCGAGGGGGAGTTCCTCGTCGGTTCCCCGCCTCCGGTCTGTCTCGCGCAGGTTGGGGTCCGGATCGGTTTCCTTCGGGTTCTGACCGGCATAGCGCAAGGAGGACGAGGCGCGCAGGGTCGCTGCTCTCGCCAGATCGTCGGGGTCCGTGTTTCGATGGTTCGGGAGATGGCATCCCTCCCGCAACAGAATCTGTTGCACGTCGAGAATTCGCCGGGTGGCGAACTCTCCCGGAGGGATGTGGCGCTTCGCGGCGAGGGCGGCGGCGGTTCCCGCGGCCTGGCCCATCAGGCCACAGGTCGCCATGACCCGAACGGTCCCCAGCGCCGCGTGGCTTGCGGAAAGGTTGCGTCCCGCCATCATGAGGTTGGGTACGTCTTTGCTGATCAACGCGCGAAGCGGAATTCCGTAGGGCCCGAGGTATTTCAGGGCGACGTCCTCAAGCGCGTCGTTGTGATCCTGAACACAGGAGGGTTCGCTGTGTACCGCCAGCAGGCCTCCGGGTGTGTGCAGGTCGATAAACCAGCCGCCATAGGCCACTTCGTCTGGAAAGAGCGTTCGCGCCTGAAGGTCGTTTTCAGTTAGGAAATGAAGGCCCATGATTCGTCGGCTTTCCCGCTTTCCGGGAACCTGCCCAATGAAGTCCAGCGCGTAGTTCCGGCACAGGTCGATGGTGTTCGGGTCGCGGTTCTTCATCCAGTCCCACACGCCCAGGGCGTGTCGGGTCAGCTCGTGCCGGATGGTCTCGTTGTCGTGAATGGTGTCCCAGGGCACGCCGATTTCCAGCCACCAGAATCCGCCGCGGGGGTTGTTGGGTTTGCGGCCCTGTTCGTAAAAAAAGGAGGCGTCCTCGTAGCGCATGGCCCAGTCCGGCGCGTGAAAGGGCGAGGGACGGCCCGTATCCACACATCGAATATGGATGCTGCTTCCCATGACGTCGGGGGACGCCTCGGCGGGGGCGTGAATCTCGCCGGTTTCCGCGCGGGACTCGCTGCCCATGCGCCATTCGCAGCCCGCCAAATGGGCGGGGAGCGCGTCTCCCGTACAGTCGATGAAGACGCTTCCTTTGATACGCAGTTCCGTTTCCGCGTTTGAGATCGACGCCCGGACCGCCGCGAGCGATTGTCCGTGTCCGGCGGCGGGGCGGCGCCAATAGCCGTTTTCATTCGTGGCGGGGGGGATTTCGGCCAAAAGGTCGTGTCCGCGGCGACCGTCGGTGAATTCGACATCCCGGATTTCCGTGTTCAGATGGAGTGTGAGTTTCGGCTCCCGTTCCACCAGATCGTACAAGGTGAGATCGAACACGCTGTTGGTCCATCCGCCGCCCTCGGCGGGGAGGTGGTTGGTCCGGCGTTCCGCCCGTAGAATTTCCCCGACAATTCCCGTTTCCCGGGCGTAGGCGTGGTGGGTGGCCGCGCCATGGACCGTTACCCGGATTTCGCTGGAGGCGTTTCCGCCCAGCACGGGACGGTTTTGGATCAAACAGGTGTTCGCTCCGTTCCGGGCGGCGGCGAGCGCGGCGCAGCAGCCCGACATGCCGCCGCCGCAGACGACCACGTCGTAGGATTCTTCACGGATGTTCATGGGGTGGTTTCCGGCGAGGGGGTGTCCAGGCGGGAGGCGGCTTCGCGCAGGCGGGCCACGATCGCCGGAGTCTCGGCCTCGGTGAATCGACCCGATACCGCGAGGCCGGCTGTGACAGGATCGCCCACGGTCACCGCGAGGCTGTGGTCGCCGGTGGGGCGGGCGATTTTCACCATGCCTTCTTTGCGGATGTTCGGGAGCTGGGGACGCAGGAGGGAGGCGTCTTCGGGAAAGTCGCGCTCCACCTGTTCGGGATCCGCGTGGGCGAGCATGAGCAGTCCGATGGAGGATTCCCGGGCGGGCCAGCCGGGTTCCGTGCCGAGGGCGTGGGCAGGCGGGGCACCGGGCCGGCTGAAGTAGAGATAGCTCACGGTTCGCCGCCAGAGGACGCCGAGGGCGACATTCAATCCGAGATCGTCGAGTTCGGGGAGGACGGCGAAGGCGCGCGGGGCCAGGCCGGAGGCGGTGAGGCTCATGGCCGACAGGCTGTGGATTCCCGCACCCACCTCGTATCGGCGATCGGGGCGTTGCCGGGCCAGTCCCAGATGGGCGAGGGTGGCGACGTATCTTTGCAACCGGCTCGGCGTCATGTCCAGTTGCCGGGCGAGTTCCCGGACGCCGACGGATTCGCCCCGTTGCACGAGCGCGAGGAGGACTTCGAGTCCTTCCATCAGGCTTCGGTTGGGTTGCGCGGGGAGGTGACTTTTCATGTTGCTATAATAGCAACATTGAATTTCATGTCAACAAAATGCTTTGGAAGGGGAGGTGACGGGGTACATGACCAAAATCATCCTAAAAATTCTACACCCCGCGTGCACCCCTATCGGGGCGCGCCATTTACTTATGAAAAACTTTCGGGGGCATGGCCCCCGAGCTTCACGCGTTGGCTCCTCCGGAGCCAGATTCACGGCGATCTCATCTGAATCGCACTATTGTGGACACGTTTTCCAACGCATTCCTCCGGAGAGGTGGACACCGGATTCAGGACGTTAGGACGATTTTGGTCCTGCACCCAGGTGACGTCCCGGGTTGAATCAGGTGAGATCGCCTGAAACCGTGGATCCCGTCGTTTGCAAGCGTTCGTATCCGTCCTACGGTATATTGTCGTGTGGCGACGTATTATGGCAAAGACGCTCGCATCCAAACTGATTGAAGCCCACCTGGTGGAGGGAGACTCTCGGCCGGGAGAGGAGATCGGTCTGCGGATCGATCAGACCTTGACCCAGGACGCGACGGGTACGCTGGTGATGCTGGAGTTGGAGGCGATGGGGTTGGACCGGGTGCAAACCGAGCTGTCCGCGCAGTATGTGGACCACAATTTGATCCAGGAGGATTTTCGAAATCCGGACGATCATCGGTTTCTGCGCAGTGCCTGCCGGAAATTCGGGGTGTGGTTCAGTCGGCCGGGAAACGGGGTGAGCCATCCCGTGCATATGGAGCGCTTCGGGCGTCCGGGACGGACGCTGCTGGGCAGCGACAGCCACACCGGCGCGGCGGGGTCGCTGGGCATGCTGGCGATGGGCGCGGGCGGCATGGAGGTGGCCCTGGCGATGGCGGGGAAGCCGTTTTATGTGAAAACGCCGGAGGTGTTCGGGGTGCGGCTCACGGGAAAACTTCCGGAATGGGTAAGCGCGAAAGATGTGATTCTGGAATTGTTGCGCCGTCATGGGGTGAGCGGCGCGGTAAATTGTGTATTGGAGTTTTACGGTCCGGGGCTGTCGTGTCTGGAGGCCATGGACCGGCATGTGATCGCCAACATGGGGACGGAATTGGGCGCGACGGCGACGATTTTTCCGGCGGACGAGCAGGTGCGGGTGTTTCTTTCCGCGCAAGGTCGGGCGGAGGCGTTCGAGGAATGGGGGCCCGACGAGGGCGCGGTCTATGACCGGGAGGAGGAAATCGATCTTTCCGAATTGGAACCGATGATCGCGATGCCTTCGAGTCCGGGGAACGTGCGTCCGGTGCGGGAGGTGGCCGGGGAACCGATCACCCAGGCCTATATCGGCTCCTCGGCGAACCCGGGGTATCGCGATTTCGCGGTGGCGGCGGAAATGGTGAAAGATCGCTTCGTGCATCCGGAGGTGTCGCTGGAAATCAACCCGAGTTCGCGCCAGGTGCTTCGCAATCTGATTCACGACGGGCATTTGGAATCACTCGTGTCCGCCGGGGCGCGGATTCATCAGGCGGGGTGTAATGGCTGTATTGGCATGGGGCAGGCCCCGGCGACGGGGCGGATCAGTCTCCGCACGGTGCCACGCAATTTCCCCGGTCGCTCGGGCACCCGGGAGGACGCGGTGTGTCTGGTGAGCCCGGAAACGGCGGCGGCCTCGGCCTTGCGCGGGGTGATCACCGATCCCCGCGATCTGGACATGTCGTACCCTTGGGTGTGCGACCCGCGAGCCCCGTTGCGGGTGGAGGACTTGCTGGAACCTCCCGCTCCCCCGGAGGAATCGGTGGAGTTGGAAAAAGGACCCAATATCGCCGAGATGCCGGATTTCGATCCCTTGCCGGAGCGGCTGGAATTGAAGGTGCTGTTGGCTTTGGGCGACGACGTGTCGACGGACGAAATTATGCCGGCGGGGGCCGAGGTGTTGCCGTACCGAAGTAATATCCCGGAAATCAGCGCGTTTTGTTTTTCGGTGGTGGATTCCGCGTATCCGGGAACCGCGCGGGATTGCGCCGGGGCGGGGGACGGACACGCGATCGTGGCGGGGGACAATTACGGGCAGGGGTCCAGTCGGGAGCACGCGGCTTTGGCACCCCGGTACCTGGGGCTGCGGGTGGTGGTGGCGAAAAGTTACGCCCGCATTCACTGGCAGAATCTGGTGAACTTTGGTGTGCTTCCTCTTGAGTTCGCGGATGGTGAATCTGCGGACCAGGTTGAAAAGGGAGATAGGATGGTGCTGAAGGATTTACCCGGTCTCCTGGAGAAAGGGGAGGGAATCGTGCTCGTGGAGGGAAAAGGCGAGGTGCGGGTTCGTCACGGACTGTCGCCCCGGCAGAGAGACGTGGTGCGGAAAGGCGGCCTGGTCCAGACGATGCGGCGGGAACTGGATCGGGATCAGTAGCGAGGCAGGGAGGGATCGACCTCACGCGCCCAGCGGTCGATGCCTCCGCTGAGGTTGGAAACGTCGTTCAGGCCCTGGTGAACCAGAAACTCCGCCGCGCGTTGGCTGCGCATTCCGTGGTGGCAGAGCAGGAGGAGCGGACGGTTCGCGGGAAGCTGATTCCAACGATGGGGGAGATCGCGCAGGGGAACGTGGATGGAGCCGGGAAGTCGAACCAGGTCGACCTCGTGTCGTTCCCGCACATCGACGACGACCCAGTCGGTGCGTTTGGAGGCTTCGGAGGGGGAAACCTGGACAACGGTTCCGCTCATGCCTTCCTTTTCCCTAGAGGTTGAATCCGGACCCAGGCGGGCGTGCCGGGCGTGAATTGGTCGGGTGTCGTGCCGTACAGCAACCAGGAATCCTTGTGGGGATCGTCCTGGGGACGCACCCGGATTTCGAGGTGGCGGCCGGCGTCGTGGATGTCTTCGACCACCACCGGGAGGCAGTCCGGGGCGTAGGCGGGGAGCAGGGTCATGTCCTCAGGACGAATCCATCGGTCGTCGACGGCGTTCGCGGCACCGAACAGGCGGGCAGCGTAGCCTCCGGACGGGGTGTGGTAGACCTCGCCGGGGGTGCCGATCTGCTCGAGGCTCCCCCGGCGCAAGACGGCCACCCGGTCGCCGACATGGAGGGCGTCCTCGGTGTCGTGGGTGACGAGAATCGCGGTGGTGTGGACCTCGCGCAGAATGCGGAGGATGTCCATTCGCAGTCCGCGGCGCAGGGTGGGGTCGAGGTTGCTGAAGGGTTCGTCCATCAGCACGACGGCGGGTTCCGGCGCGAGGGCCCGCACGACCGCCAGCCGTTGCCGTTCTCCGCCGGAGAGTTCATGGGGATAGCGTTTTTGAAATCCGTCTAATCCCACCAGACACAGAAGCGTGTCCACCCGTTGGGTTTTCGCTTTTCGGCTTTGGCCGCGGAGTCCATAGCCGATGTTTTGTTCCACCGTGAGGTGGGGGAACAGGGCGCCGTCCTGGAACACCATGCCGACATTCCGCTTTTCGGGGGGAACCCAGGCGTCGGCCCCGGCCACGCAGGCCCCGTCGATATGGACCCGCCCGGCGTCCGGGGTTTCGAGTCCGCAGATCAGTCGGAGCAGGGTGGTTTTGCCGCTGCCGCTTTCGCCCACAAGCGCCAGAATTTCACCGGGCGCCACCCGGAGGTTCATTTCCCGCACGGCGGCGGGGCCGCGACGGGTGTAGCGGCGGGTGACGTGTTCGAGGTCGAGGGCGGCGGTCATGGGGCGTCGG
>Ga0194137_10001512_pt1 | contig 14220 bp, 2 predicted proteins | sample TARM_MetaG_T3_14_FD_134025 | JGI IMG/M metagenome (GOLD analysis project Ga0194137, IMG submission 134025) | Freshwater microbial communities from Pennsylvania, USA, analyzing microbe dynamics in response to fracking - TARM_MetaG_T3_14 (version 2) | ecosystem: Environmental > Aquatic >... | reverse complement strand
GGTAACAAAATGTCAAGTGGTTTGTTTGATGACATGAGTGGTTCACCCTATGACTCATTAAGTAGCTCTCACTATTCAACAGGAGAGCTTATTGAACCATTAAACATGAATAAACCCACTTTCCTATTTAAACAAGCAGGTACAGATAGTAGTGGAGACGACAAGAATCACTTTATAGCTTTCTTAGATGAAGAAGGTAACTACCGTGTATCTACCGTTAGAGACGGAGAAGACTGGCGTAGCTATTTCCAAATGTCTAACAATGGAGATATTCTCCTACGTAGACAAAATGATTCTAGTATTCCAGGAAAAGGTTCCGATAATACCTCTATCCAATTAAACAAAGAAGATATTACCCTAAGAGCAGGGGATAAGTTTTGGGTTTTTGGTAAAGACGGTCTGAATGGAAACGGTGGCGGTATCGGTGGTGGGGGCGGAAGTGAGTCTGTAGCCACTCCTGAACAATTAGCTGAACTTGGTAAGGAATTAAACCAAGAGATTTATAAAATGCGTACCTATATCGAGAAAGACTTTGAGTCAATCAAACTAGGTGCAGAGAAAGATTTTAGAGACCTAGCGGATGATATTACTAATAGATACGTAGAACAAGATGCAGAACTACAGATTAAAGCAGATAGTATTGTATCCTCTGTAGAGGAACTAAGACTATCCGTTGATAGTTCAGTAGACGCCTCACTTAAAGCCTACACAGATAATTTAAATGCGTTAAATGAAGAGGCAGGAAGAACCCTAGACCAATTCAGAAACATGTTTGATGATAACGTAGTATCTCCTCTAGAGAAGAAACAGCTAGCTATAGAGTGGGAAAGTATCAAATCAGAATACCTAAACTACACTTACCAAGGTCTAGAAATGGAAATCAATACAGATGCCTATAGTACTGCTTATAATAAAGTAAAAGAAGTTATTGAACCTGTACTAGAAAACACGACCTCTCCATCTGATATTGATAGTGTTGACTTCTTAAATAGATTCACTAATTACTATACAGAACGCTCTAACTTATTATATAGTGTTATTAGTGAGTTAAATAGTAAGGTTACCGAACTAGCTAGACAGTTTGCAGATAACTCTATTCGTATGAATGATACCATTACTAGTTTAGTAGGGGTAAACGGGCGCTCAATCGCAATCAATAACTTGCTAAATGATATTGCCTCAGATAATGTATTAACATTTGAAGAACAGCTAGATTTAGGATATGAAGTAGATAGACTAAAAAGTGATTATGAATTACTTAAAGGTAGATTAGAATATGGTTCAGATGCTAACAATAGAGAGCCTATTACGGTAGACACTACTGTACTAGATGAAGCTTACCAAACATTGATGACTAAACTAAGCGGTTACCGAATCTATCCAGCTACTAGAGAAAATATTTCTGTAGATAGTGATGCGCTTAAAGAAACATTTAGAACTTACTTAGCTGAGTTTGAAAAATACACCCAAGGATTAACAACTACACTATTTAATAAAATGGCTGAGTTCCAAGGGGACATGGAATACTACAACACAGATATTGTTCAAACAAAGAAAAAGATTGAGTTAATGGCAGACTCAGTAGTTGCACAAGGTTCTAGTGTTCAAATAAATACAGCTAGACTTTATGTTATGGCAGACCGTATAGGTAGCTCTGTAACTAAGACAACGCTTAAACGAGAGATTAACGAAGGTCTAAATATCTTAAATACTTTAGGTAGAAACCTTTTTGTAATTACAAAATCTAATCGAGGAGATATTGACTTAAGTGGTAATGTTGTGTTAAACTCTAATGGTAAGCTACTACTTAGTCAACCGATTGAGGTTAACCCTATGGAGTATATTACATTATCTACCGATGAGGAAGAACCTGTAGTGTTTACAGTTGCCTTTAGCGACCTAGCAGGTAATCCAATTAAGATAATCTCACAAGAGGTAACTAAGGAAGTGCCTTACACATTTAATACACCTAATAAGTTGCAAGATGATGCTGATGCAAGTAAAATGTACGTAGGTATTGATTATGTCGAAGGATACCCTAAGGTTAAGGTAGAGAAGAATACCAATGCCACAAACTTTGCTTACTCTCCTGAGGACTCACTAGGTTCAGTAGCGGTTGCTAAAATGGAACAAGAGTCTAGAGAACTAGAATTTAAAATGATTCAAGCTAGGGTAAATAAGAGTAGGGCTGACTCAGAAAGGATGTTAAGTGAGTTATCTATTTACTTAGAGGACTATGTACTAACTCCTAGCGAGAAAGTAGCTGTAAAAGCTTTAGGAGAAGAGATAGATGCTGAGTTCTCAGAGATTGTAAAATACGGAACTGACTATAATGTAAATACATTAAACTATGAAGGTACTTACCAAGCACTTAAACCTGACTTTGTTAGTATGGCAGAAAGTATGGATATAGCTACAGCAACTATAGCACCTCCAATTTTAAGAAACCTAAGACAGTACCAAGAGAACCGACAAGCTATTTTAGATATTGTTGAGGGTAGAGTAAAACAAGCTTTAGACGTAGTAAACAAGAGCCTAGAGGAAATGAACGCTAATGCAGTTGAAGCTGAACGTAGAGCAAGAATGTTAGCCCAAGATGCTGAGGCACAAGCTAGAAATACTGAGGTAGCTTACCAAAACTATATGGACTCACAAGAAGTTGAAAGCACCTATAGAAATATCGTATTTAATTTAACTGAGGATGGTATATTAAGTATTGAAGATAAAGTACAACTAGAGAGTATATTAAACGAGATTGAATCTGAACAAGAATCCTTGTTTGCTAGAGCAAATGTATACGGTATTAGTACCGCTGATATACAAAATACGTTTAATACTCTAGACTCTACTATGTCACAGTATTTCGTACCTGAGGTTATGAGTAAAGATGATACAGCGATTGATAATAGTACTATACGTAGTGTATATAATAACTACATGCAATCTCAATCTCAGTTATTGAAGTTTATATTTGAAGCATCACAGAACAAGTATAAAGAACTATCTGAACAGAGTACTAAAGCTTACGACCAAGCTTCATTGTTAAGTGAAGAAATTGCTGTATTTAGAAATGCAATTACCGACTCTAGGATGTTACTAGAAGAGACTAATCGTAAGATAGAGGACTTAAGAAACCAACGTAACTACATGGTAAGCTTGACAAGTACAAACGGACTTCTATTCAAGAATAACGTTATAGACACAGTACTAAAAGCACAATTATTCTATGGAGAAAGAGAAATAACTCATGAATTAGATAATGATTACTTTGTATGGACTAAGCGAGATAGTGAAGGTAATGATGATACTGTATGGAATAGTATCCATGAGGGCATCGGACCTAACGTAAGTATTACCCACGAGGATGTACAAAGTAGAGCTACATTTAAAGTAGAGGTATTTTCGGATGAAATGGAGGTAAGCAGTTGAGACGAGTAAAAAGAGGAGAGGCAGAACAAACGATAGTTGACTTAACAGACAATCGAAAACTGATTGTCATAGTAAGTACTAGTAAAGCTAGACAGATTATTTATAACCCTAACGATGGGACATATAATCCTGACTTTTCTAAAGAGCCTATGGTATTAACACCTGAGTTATATATCACAGGTTCTCCAACTAACGTTATTGCTACAGCAGAAACAGTTAAATGGTATGTAAGACCGAATACATTAGGACAAAGAATACCTATTGAGAACAATGATACCTATAGTATCGGTACTGACTTCAAACTAACTATTAGTAAGAATATCATGAAAGATATGCTGACTATGGAGTTTATTTTAGAGGTTATCTATAAAGAACCTGATTCTGACTTTAGGACAACTGTCCCTCATCATATGGAACTGGTAAACATTTCCATGGGTGAAGATGGTAGAGATGGTATTGATGGTATTAATGGTTTAGATGGTGAAAGAGGGCTACAAGGACCTAAGGGTGCTGATGGTGAGAGCTCTTATACTCACCTTGCTTATGCAAACGATGCGACAGGTACACAAGATTTTAGTTTAAGTGATTCTAACCGTTCATACATTGGTATGTATGTAGATAACTTAGTTAATGATTCTACCAACCCTAGTGATTATAAATGGACTAAGGTAGAAGGTATGCCAGGGGATAAAGGTATTCAAGGACCTAAAGGTGATGATGGACGTACACCTTACTTCCATATAGCATACGCTACTAATGATACAGGTACCGAAGGGTTTTCAGTATCTGATTCGGTAGGTAAAACCTATATTGGACAATATACTGACTATATAGAAAATGACTCTACTAGACCAAGTGACTACTCTTGGACACTTATTAAAGGGGATAAGGGAGAGCAAGGACCACGAGGATTACAAGGTTTACAAGGGGAAGAAGGACTTCAAGGTCCTAAAGGTTTAGACTCTTACACACACATTGCCTACGCAAATAATGAAACAGGTACTATAGGATTCAGTACTTATGACTCTGTAAATAAAGTATATATTGGTATGTATGTTGACAACCAATCTGTAGACTCTACCAACCCAAGTGACTATAAATGGACTAAGGCTAGAGGAGATGACGGTACAGACGGTGCTGATGGTATTCCAGGTAAGCCAGGGGCAGACGGTAAAACTCCCTACTTCCATACAGCTTATGCTGACAGCGAAGATGGTGTAACAGGTTTTAGTACTACTGTATCTAAGGATAAGTTATACCTAGGGCAATACACAGACTATATTGAAGCTGACTCTTCTAACCCAAGCTTATATAGTTGGACCAAGATTAAAGGTGAAACAGGTTCCACAGGACCTCAAGGACCAAGAGGTATTACAGGAGCTACAGGTCCACAAGGTAATCAAGGTATTCCAGGACCTAAAGGTGAAGACGGACAGCCTTCTTATACCCATATTGCTTACGCTGACACTATAGAGGGAGCTAACCTAAGCTTTACTGATGCTAGTAAACCATATATTGGTATATACTCTGATAGTAATGCTATTAGTTCATCAACCGCCTCTAAGTATACTTGGTCTAAATGGTTAGGTGAAGATGGTGTAGACGGGGTTCAAGGTCCAAAAGGTGCAGATGGACTACCAAGCTACACTCACTTTGCCTATGCAACAAATGAAACAGGTACAACAGGATTTAGTACTACAGACTCTTTAAATAAAGCTTACCTAGGTATATATACAGACAATATTAAAGCAGACTCTACTAACCCTAGTCTATATACATGGACCTTAATCAAAGGTGCTGATGGTGCTAGAGGTCCTCAAGGTATCCAAGGGCTTCAAGGACCACAAGGGGATAGAGGTATTAAAGGAGAAACTGGTGCTGATGGTAAGACTAGTTATACCCATATTGCTTATGCCTCCAATGACCAAGGACAAGATTTCAGTCATAGTACATTTAGTACAGCTACTCATGTAGGTATGTATACTAGTTTTGTAGAAACAAGTTCTAGTAATTGGCAAGATTACAAATGGACCTTAATTAGAGGTAGAGACGGTAGTCAAGGTATTCAAGGTCCAAAAGGTACCGATGGTAAAACGCCTTACTTCCATATTGCTTATGCAAATAGCGAAGATGGTGTAACAGGATTCAGTATAAATGATAGTGCTAATAAGCTATATATTGGTACATATACTGACTTCCTATCAGCAGACTCTTCTAAACCTAGTGACTATAGTTGGGTACGAGTTAAAGGAGACAAAGGTGATACTGGTTCTACAGGTCCTAGAGGTCTTCAAGGATTACAAGGACCACAAGGTAACCAAGGTTTACAAGGACCTAAAGGTATTGATGGACAGGATTCCTATACCCATATTGCTTATGCTAATAATAGTACAGGTACTAGTGGTTTCTCTGTATCTGACTCAGCAAATAAATTATACATTGGTATGTACGTAGATAGCTTACCTAGTGATTCTACTAACCCTAGTGATTATCTATGGACCCTAATTAAAGGTGACAAAGGTGATAAGGGGGATACAGGTGAACAAGGTCCTCGGGGACTACAAGGTTTACAAGGTACTAAGGGTGATACAGGTATTCAAGGTCCTAAAGGTACTGACGGAGAAAGTTCTTATACACATATTGCCTATGCTACAAACGCTACAGGCTCCACAGGATTTAGTACAACAAGTTCAGTAGATAAAACATATATTGGTATGTATGTAGATAACTTAGAGAATGATTCTACTAATCCTAGTGACTACTCTTGGACTAAGATTAAGGGTGAAGATGGTAGTCAGGGTATTCCTGGTAAGGCTGGTGCAGATGGTAGAACCCCTTACTTCCATATAGCTTATGCTAATAGCTCTGATGGTGTAACAGGATTTAGTACTACAGACTCAGTAAATAAAGAATATATTGGTCAGTATACTGACTATACCAAAGATGACTCAAGTAACCCTAGTGATTATAATTGGACTAAAATTAAAGGTGAAACAGGTATATCAATTGTTAGTGTTGATGTGGAGTATGCTAAAAACAATTCTAACAAAACAGCACCTACAAGCGGTTGGACTACAACCGCCCCTACTTGGGAAAGCGGTAGCTACATATGGCAAAGAGTTAAAACAACCTACTCCTACGGAAACCCTACCTACTCTGAACCTCATTGTATCGAAACGGACGTAGCTAACAGCTTAACAAATTATGTAGCTTCAAGAGGGCAAAACTTAGTAACTAATGGTACTGGACTTCTTAAAGATAACACTAACTTCCCTGGATTTTCTTTTGATGGCTCTCAGGCTTATTCATCTGATGGTTCATTCCTATATAAGGGCCCTGCTACCACTTTAACTATAAGTGAAAATATACCTGTAGACACTAATCTGTCTTATAGGTTTAGTTATTACATCAAGGGTGATGTAGAAGGACAACAAGAACCAGTAAAAGGTTATGGTTTTGTTCAATGTAGGGATATTGATGGTAATGGTATTAGCCCAGGTCACACTATGTACTACCCTGGAACCACCACTAAGTTAGCTCAAGACTTAAATATTGGTGATACTAAAATTTATCTTGAAGACTCCTCGGGTTGGGGAGAATCTGAACTTGTCCATCAAAGGTCTATTATTATTTGGGGATATAAAAACTCATATGGTTATGAATATCCGGCTGAGACTTATTCAAGAAACTGGGTTCAAGACCTATGGGTGAATGCAAGTAGTATTGATAAGGTTAATCATGTGATTACATTGAAAGCACCATGGACATTAGGTGACTTCCCTAAAGGTCGAGAAGTAAGTAATGGTAATAGTGGTGGTGGATATAAATATATCGCAGGAGGTAATTATCCTATTGAACAGCAATGGAAAAATTACAATGGAGTTATTGGTGGTATAGATACTAGTGGAACTAATATAAATAGTAAATTCCATCCAGGGACAGCATCAATAAAAGTTGGTTGGTTACTAAACAGATACGCTAGTATAGATACCTGGATAGCTAATGTATCTTTCATGTTAGACAACGCTTCACAGTCTGACCTTGATAGCACTAAAGAAACAGTTAGCAAAACAGTTAAGACTATTACTGAGGAGTACTATCAATCTACTAGTACAACAAGTCAAGTAGGTGGTTCATGGACTACAACTGCACCTACTTGGGAAGATGGTAAATACATTTTTATCCGTTCTAAGATTACTTATGTAGATGATACATTTAGCTATACACCAATTGTAAACATTACAGGTGCTAAAGGTAGTGATGGTGTAGCTGGTAAAGATGGTGTAGGGGTTAGTAATACCGCTATTACTTACGCACAGTCTACTAATGGAACTACCACACCATCTACAGGTTATACTACTACCGTACCTACCTTAACTAAAGGAAATTACTTATGGACTAAGACAGTATGGACTTACACAGATAAGACTACTGAAACTGGGTATAGTGTTGCTTATATCGCAAAAGATGGTAATGATGGTAGTAATGGTATTGCAGGTAAAGATGGTGTTGGGATTAAAACAACTACCATTACCTATGCAAAATCTACTAGCGGTACAGTAAAACCTACTACAGGTTACACAGCAACAATACCTGTAGTTGCTAATGGACAATATCTATGGACTAAGACTACTTGGACCTATACAGATAATACTACTGAGGATGGTTATAGTGTTGCTAAAATGGGTGAAACTGGTGCTACAGGTGCTACAGGTGCTACAGGACCTCAGGGTATACCTGGTAAAGTTGGTGCAGACGGTAGAACACCTTATCTACATATCGCCTATGCAAATAATAGTACAGGTACTACAGGTTTCTCTATTACAGACTCTGTCAATAAACTGTATATTGGACAGTATACTGACTACATTTCTACAAGTTCAACTAACGCAAGCTTATACACTTGGACATTAATTAAAGGTGACAAAGGTGATACAGGTAGTGTAGGTCCAAGAGGTTTACAGGGTATACAAGGACCTCAAGGTAGCCAAGGTATACAAGGAGCTAAAGGTTTAGATAGCTATACACATATAGCTTACTCAACTTCCCCTACAGGAGCTACAGGTTTCTCTACAACCGATTCAACTAACAGAACCTACATAGGTATGTATGTTGACAATATCCAGGCGGATTCCACAAACCCAAGTCTTTATAATTGGACCCTTATTAAAGGGGAAAGAGGGGCAGATGGTAGTCAAGGTATTCCAGGTAAAGCAGGGGCGGACGGTAGAACACCATACTTCCATGTTGCCTACTTAGATACTACAGAAACCATGCTAACAGACCCATACTTTAAAGAGGGCACAAATGGTATAGGTCTGTACAATAACGCAAGAGATGACAGCCTTACTTTAGCTAGAGAAACAAACGTAGCAGGGACTAGCCAACCTAGAGGTGTAGATAGGTTAAAATTCACACATATAAAAGCGGGAGGTTCTCCTAATAGGGGAGGGTTTGTAAGTGAATTTACGGGTAAGGCGGGTAATACTTATTATATTGAGTTTGATGCAAATATACCCGTAGGCGCTACCTTACAAGCCAACTCAAACCCCTTAGGTGCTGGTGGTGGGATGTACTGGGTAACAAGCAATACAGGAACAGGAAGTTTCCAAACATACGCTTATATTATAAAATATGGTACAGGTACGGTTAGCTCCGCAGGTCATCTGTCCATACTACATGCTCCTGCTACTTTTACTTGGTGGGTAAGTTATTACCAACGTAGTGATATAACTAATAAGTTTTCTACAACAGCTAACACAAACTCTAATTATATTGGACAGTATACTGACTATACTCAGAACGATTCTACAAACCCAATTGACTATCGTTGGAGCCAAATTAAGGAAGAAGAGCCAGCCACACTAGCTATTATAACTCCTGATGGAACAACGGTTAGAGATACAACCAGTTCTCTAAAACTAGAGTCTAAACTATTTGTAGGAGGTAAAGAGGTTACAGCGAGTTCCTATAAATGGTATTACCCTAATGGCTCTACTATGATAACCCACTCAACAGCTAAGTCAACCACTATTTCTGCTACAATAGTTAAGAGCTCCTTACCTATATTCTTAGAGGCTACCTATAAGGGTATTACCTATACCTCAAGTATTACCCTTAACGATATTAGTGATGTTTATACTTCTATTATTTTAGGGGTAGCTACATTTAAGAATGGTAAGGGCTCCAATACCTATACTGTTAAACTATACCGTAATGGTGAGGAGATTGACCCAGGAGGTTCAATTTATAGCTATGAATGGGAAAAGCTAAATTCACAAGGAGTAAAAGACACTATATTTACTAAAACAGGTAAGACTATTACTATTAGTGCAAGTGAAATAGATAACACGAATCTATTTAACTGTTATATTTACACTAAGTAGAGATTAATTTCTCTACTTTTTGTTTACAAATATATATTTATATGGTATATTAATAGGGACAAGAGGAGGAATAACATGGCGAGAGAATTATTAAGTGTTTCCAGCATAAGCATTAACGACTTAAATGATGCAGTTGTTTCGGGAACAGCACCAAGCAACCCTGACGAGGGTATGTTATGGTTAAATGATAGTGTATTAAAACAATATACAAACGGTACTTGGCAAACTGTTACTTTAGATATTCTTAGAATGGACGAAGTTTTAAAGACAACTATTAACAATATCTCGGAAACCTTAGGAAATATTAGTGCTGATGGAAAATTGAGCTTTATTGACCGTAAAGTAATCGCTCAAAACGTAGGAGAGATTATAGGTGAAATGCCTAGTACAAGTAAATCAAGTATGACTGTATTACCTGCCTACACGGTACTAGATAGTAAGGGAGTAGGTACATTCTCATTCTTAAGGTCTACAGCTTTAAGTGTGGGTATTACTAAAGACGACACAGTCTATAAAGAAATGGAATTAACTTATAAGAACTTAGCATCTTACTTAGCAAGCACTAACCCTAAAATGTGGGATATAACTGATGCTAACGAGAGTAAGGTAATTACTCTAACCAATGCAGATAACTTTAATGGGTACTTTCTTAACTACTATCTAGCAGAGGCTGGTATGAGTGCTGAGATTGATAAGCGGGCTAATGAGCTTATGCTTAAAATTACCGAAGGTGCTAAGAGTGGTGTAGTTGTAAAAGACATTGAAGGTATTGAGCTTTACACAACAGAAGCGGACTTAAACGGTGCCCTTGATATTGTTGTAGAGGGAGGTACTGAGAACTTAGCTCCTGTAGGGGAGGGAAGAAACTATATTCAAGCCAAATTAGCTCCATATACTCCTTACCACTCTTTTTCATCATCTGATGATGGTAGAAGCTTTAAATTTACAATGACAAACAGTAATAACTTTATTGTATCTAACAATAGTAAAGGTAATCCATATGACGGAGTATCTGATACATATACATTCTCAGCATATGTACTTGTAAATGGCTCTATACCAGCAACAAGTCCTTTAGTGAGAAGTTGTATTACTACATACTCGTCAGACGGTATATCAGAGTATGACGCCACAACTGGTAGGCTAGTAATTACTCAAAAAATAACAAGTTTTAACTGGTTAGTGCATATGAATATACAACCAAGTCTTAAAGCAACTGGAACTGTTATAGAGTTAAAAGATGCAAATATTGTAAGAGGTTCAAAACCTTCTGATTGGTCGCCAGCACCTGAGGATATGACCACCCCAAACTTAGTGTCTGCCAATAACTTTAACCTAGTGTCTCAAATGGGTAAGTTTAAAAGCATATCTGCTAGAGAAGACACAAAGGAAATAACAAATATATGGAGTAAGTACACAACTACCACAGAAGTACTAAATGAACCTTATACTTCTGAACGATACCCATACTTAAACCTAAGGAAGGTAGGTTTTAAGGATACTAGTTTTATCTACCGAGACGGTGGGGAAAGATACGGTGAGGGTATTAGAGAAGGGGTATATACCTACGTAATCTATCTAAAACCTTTAGTTTTCAATTTCAACATTAACCATAATGGCTTGTCCACAATTAAGGGATACTTTTATAAAGACGGTGTCAGGGCTAGTTATAATGGGTATCAAGAACTTGTTGTTGGTAGTGAGTATCTATTTATATGTAGTTTTAGGCACAGAGGTGACTATGACTTTTGGCAACTTCACGTATCTAACCACAAAGCTAAGACAACAGAGTTTGCTATGAGTAACTTTATGCTATTTGAAGGCGATGTAGTATCTGAGATAGAGGCTACACTTCCTGGGGTTGGTACAGCACTAAACCCTGATAGTGTAACGGGAACACCTGATTGGGCTAAAATATCATCTTCTTATGTAGAGCTACCACAACCATTAAGAGATGCAGGTAATGGTGTTCGGGACCAGCTTAGACGTAATGATAATGGTAGATGGGAAATTTATCGAAGAGTGAATGAATTTGAGTTACAAGATAACCTTAGTAAGCTAACCCAAGGTGACGCTAATAGAGTAAGAATGAACCTATATATCTTTAACGGTAAAAGTGCTCTAGGTAAGGACAATGCTACGGGGTATGTAACAGGTTTAAAATCAAGCCACTTTACTTACAGACCCTATGCCATTAACGATAACTCAGCAGAATGGTCTTTAGGAATGACGGGTAATAGTGGTACATGGGCACATAATCTAGATTTTAAGCTACCACCACAATATGGCACCTTACAAGCCTTTAAGGACTACGCAACAGCAGAGGCTAAAAAAGGTAATCCAATTAGAGTAGTATACGAGTTACGGGAGCCATTTGTAGAGGAGCTGTCTGATGAGGTACAAATTACTCTAGACAAAGTATTTACATACCCACACTCTAATAGTATCTATACAGTTTTCCCTGGTTTAGATAAATCATACAACCACCCACACCCATACCTAAGAGCAAACTTCTTAGGTGGTGCAGACGGTACAAGGAAACGTACACAAGTAGATTTAGATGATAAGGCAAACCAAGCGGACGTAGATAGTATAAACGATGCTATCGTAACTGTAAATGCAACTACGGAAAACTTAGGAGACAGTTTAGTAGATACCGTAACTGCGTTAGAGACTTTAGACGGGGTAGTTTCAGGTATTGAGTCTACATTAACTCAAACAGAAAAAGGTTGGGACTTCAACTTTGCCCAGTTTTCCACCACAGTATCGGACCTAGAAAAAGAAACGACAGACGGGTTTAGTCGTATAGACAAATTTATACGTTTTGAAAACGGTAATATCATTCTAGGAGAAAAAGGTTCTAACACCTACCTAGAGATAGCTCCCGATAAAATTGAGTTTAACAATGGTGGGGCGGTAGTTGCCTACATTTCAAACCAAACAATGGAAATTACGCATGGTATTTTCGTATCCACAGCTACAATAGCAGGTATGCGTATTCAAAGAGTCCCAGGTTCAAATAATATAGGATTTACAATTATTTAAAGGAGGAAAGTATATTGGCAATGTCAGGTACAATAACGGGGGCAAGGACAGGTTCCTACGGTCCCCGAATTGTTATAGAATGGAAAGTATTAGAACAAGATATAGCAGGTAACAGGTCTAAAGTACAAGCAATTTCTTACATGAACGTAGCAGGTACTATATCCTACTCAGCTAGAAATAATGTTAACATTACAATTGATGGTTCTAGAACAACAAAAACAGCGCTATCATCTAGCTCTAGTGCTTGGACAAGGGAGCTGAATAGACATACTGCTTGGGTTAACCATAGTAGTGACGGTACAAGAAGTATTAGAATAGCCTCTTCATATGACGTAAGAATTACGTGGCTGGGGCAATGGATAGGTAGCATTTCTGCTGGAGCTACGGTTACTTTAGACTCTATCCCTAGAGCAAGTACAATTAACTCAGCTAGTTTCCCGTATTCCTTACAAGCACCTAAAGGTGTAGCAAGTGCAAACTCAATTAGTATTTCTTTGAGCAAGAAGTTAAGTAGTTACACACACTATATTAGCCTAAAACACGGAAATACTTTTATCGGTGAATGGAACAACCAGTCGAACCCTACTTCACTAGAACTTAATACTACACATGTAACTAGGATTTTTAATGCCCTGCCTAACTCGACTAGTGGTACGTTTAAACTAACAGTAACAACAAAGAGTGGCAGTACCACCATAGGTAGTACCTCAACAAATATTACAGCAAACCTACATAGTAACTCAGGACCTTACTTCACCTCAAATGCTATCGGTATTGCAGGTAGCGGTTTGGATAAGACTTGGGGTACCTACATTCAAAGTATAAGTAAAGCTAGTGTAACTTCAAGCGCCTCTGCTGGTTTAGGAGCTACGTTAAGAAGTATTAGTATAACCCAAGGTAGCACAGTAGTGGGGTCAAGTACAGGAGCTAGTGTTTCCGCAACTAGCCCAACTCTAACAGCTAGTGGTAATGTTGCTTTCAAATATACAGTTACGGACTCTAGGGGAAATACTACTGAGGAAACTAAAACTATTAGTGTACTACCTTATGTAAACCCTAGTGTAAATACATTTAGTGCACAACGTAATGCAACCACAAGTACAACTGCGAATGTCAGTTATAACGTAAGTTATAGCCCAGTTAATGGTAATAATAAATTAACGATTGTTTCTAAGTATACAGGTACTGCTACTGGTACCCCTGTTAATAAAGTGTTCACAGGTACAGGTACAGCTAGAGCAACTGATAGTTCTAGTTATAGTGTAACCAACTTAGACAAGTTTGGTAACTTTGATTTCTCCATAGAAATTACCGATAGCCTAGGTAATAAATCAAGCAACGTTTATAATATGACAAGTTC
>Ga0194137_10001510_pt1 | contig 14232 bp, 18 predicted proteins | sample TARM_MetaG_T3_14_FD_134025 | JGI IMG/M metagenome (GOLD analysis project Ga0194137, IMG submission 134025) | Freshwater microbial communities from Pennsylvania, USA, analyzing microbe dynamics in response to fracking - TARM_MetaG_T3_14 (version 2) | ecosystem: Environmental > Aquatic >... | reverse complement strand
GGGCGCCCGGGCGCCCGGCCTCCGTTCTGAGCTGGATCCCGCCGGCCCCTCGGAACTGGAGCGCCAGTTGCTGCTGCGCCAGCAACGCACCGCGCCGCCTGGGCCGGAGCGGCAGCGCAGGGCTCAGCTGTCCAAGCCCAAGCGCGCCGGGCTTGTGCCAGGCCACTCGGTGCTGTGGGGTGGGCCCGCGGCGACCGCTGCCGGAACGCTCGGCCAGGATGAGTGGCCCAACACGACGCCCTCGGCGCTTCTCCAAGGCGCCCGACTGGCCGGCGGGGACGCCTCAGGCGACCCGGGGCGGCCGATGCCGATCCCGTCCAGGCCCTGGCTCGAAGGTGCGTCGCTCCTGTCGGGTCAGGCACCTGAACTCCCCGAAGGCACTTCCTTGTTCGGTCCCGCCCCGAACTTCGGCGACCCGGCGGACCCGCCGCCGCGCCTGTTCTAGGGCCCTCGCCTGCCGCTGCGCAAGGCTCAGCCAGGCAACTTGAACTTCGCGACCCGCCCGGCGAGTCCGACGGCTTGCTCTCGCAGGGCCGTGGCGGCGGCGGCGGTCTGTTCCACCAGGGCGGCGTTTTGCTGCGTCTGCTGGTCAAGGTTCTGCAGCGATTCGCTGACCAGCTTGATGCCCGCCGTCTGCTCCGAGGTGCCGTTCAGCACCTCGTCCATCAAGCCCTTCATGCGCTCGGCGGTACGCAGCAGCTGGCCCATCTGATCGCCGGCCTGGCCGACGACGCGGCCGCCCGCGTCCACGCGCTCGCCGCTGTCGGTGATGAGCTGCTTGATCTCCTTGGCCGCCTGCGCGCTGCGCTGCGCCAGCGTCCGGACCTCGCCGGCCACGACCGCGAAGCCGCGGCCCTGCTCGCCAGCACGGGCGGCCTCCACGGCAGCGTTGAGCGCCAGGATGTTGGTCTGGAAGGCGATGCCGTCGATGACGCCAATGATGTCGGCGATCCTGTAGGACGAGGCCTGCACGCCCTGCATCATCTCCACGACCTGCGTGATGGTGCGACCGCCGGCTTCGGCCGACGTCGAGTTGTCGCCTGCCAGCTGGGCGGCGGCGGTGGTCGACTCGGCAGTGTTGCGCACGGTGGTGGCGATCTGCTCCATCGCGGCCGCCGACTCCTCCAGATTCGCGGCCGCCTGTTCACTGCGTTGACTCAGGTCGGCAGAAGCCGTGGCGATCTCGCCGCCCGCGTTCACCAGGCCGTCCGAGGCGCTACGCACCTCGGACACGATGCCGCGCAACGCCTGCTGCATCTCGGCCAGCGTGAGCATCAGCCGGGCCGCTTCATCACGACCCCATGGGCGCGGCGAGGTCGTGAGGTCGCCATCGGTCATCTGCTTGAGATGGCGCTCGACCTCGCTGAGGCCGCCGCTCATCACGCGGTAGAAGCTGTAGAAGAGGTACAGCACGAGCGTCAGCGACAGCGCGACCACCAGCAGCGTCAGGTTGCGCACGCGCGTGGTGCCGTCGATGCGCTGCTTCAGCAACTCGTCGAGCACGCGCATGCCGTCGGCCGAGAATTTGCGGAGCACGTCCACGGCACGCTGACCGCTGTCCTGCAACCCCTGCACCTGCGCGTCGAAGCTGCCCTCGAACCAGGCCTTCTCGCTGGCCGTGTAGAAGGCGCCGGTGGCGTCGACCGCCTCGGTGGCGGACAAGCGCCCCTTGAGGCTGGGCTCCGCCTGGGCAGCCCGCTCGAGCTGGTCGGCGATGCCGTGGAGCTTGCCGTAGCCATCCGCCCACACGGCGTAGAGCTCCTGCAGGCTGCGCACCGAGGCGCCCTCTCGCGCGGCGTAGCCCGACAGGCCCCGCGTGCGCGACACCGACTCGATCACGTCGGACGCGACGGTCGTCGACACCGCCATGACGTAGTAGGTCGCCTGCTCGGGATCCAGCGACAGGTTGGACACGTCCAGCACCGTCTGGCGCATCGACTGCAGTGCGGCCACGTAGGCCTGGATCGGTGCGGCTGCGCGCCGGGCGTCATTGCCTTGCGCGAGGGCCGCGACCAGAGCTTCGTGCGCCTTGAGGGCGGTGGCCAGCGCCGGGCCCGCATCCAGGCCGGCATGATGCTGCGCCACGAGTTCCTTCACGGGCTTGGCCGCCGCGTCGATCGCTGCGACGTCCACGCTCGGCGCAACGCCGGACAGCACCAGCCGGCGCTGCTTCTGCACCTCGATGAGCCAGGGGTCGGCCACCTGCAGCAACTCGATGCCCGCGCGCTCCTCCTCCGCGAACACCAGCGTGTGGTGCACGTTCTTGAGGTACGCCGCGAGAAGCACCAGCAGCGGCACCAGGAACACGGCCGAAACGATGCTGGCCTTCGAAGCGAAGTTGATGCGGCGGAACAGCCGCACGCCGGGCGCCCAGACGCCATGGAAGCGGAAGAAGTCGGCGCCGCCGCCATCCATGGCAGTGGGCGGGTTGAGCGGTCTTGAGTCGTAGGGTGCGGCAGAAAGGGTTGGCGCGGTGGCAGAGGTCATCAACATTCCAGTTCTTGTTCGGGGTCAGAGGGCGCGACGGGCGGGGCAACTTGCCCCTCACCCGCTACCGCGCATGGCCTCACGAGCCGCACAAGCAGGACGGTGATGGCGGGCCAACCGACAGACTGGTCGTTTGGGCCGGGGTCCGATTTGATGTAGATCAAGGCAACCGAGCCGGCGCCCGCGCCGCTTCGCTCTTGCGTGACGCAGTTCCCACGTGCGCGCCGCCGATTTCGCCTGATAACGACAGGGATCGGTGGACCGGTACGAGCGGCGGACGCTGTGGACGAGGGCGCGGATCAACTCGGATTTGCCTTGGTTCGGCCTGGCGACGGAAGTGCCAGAGACCGACGGCAGATTCGGTCGGGTCGCCCGGGAACTGAAGCCCTGATGGCGTCGCGGTCTTTCGTTCGGGTGGCAGGCGAGAACTCTTCACGGTTTGAGGTCGCGTGCAATTGCTCCACGCCTAAAGGAGTGGGCAAGGGAGCGGTGCAGCCACAGCATGGCCCCTCAGGAGGCACTTCATCCCGGCAATCAGGCCTCGGATACTGCGCGGGTCAAGACAACAAACCAGGGGACGACGATGCCAACGCTGGCCGAATACCGCGAGTACTGGACGACGCTGCACGATCATTACGTCGAAGCGAACGAAATGGCACGGGAAGCACGTGGCCTGGTATCTGCGGCCTACGTCGCAGCGCTGGCGGGCAACGGCCAGGGGCCAACTGCAGAGGCGATAGAGCACGCGGAGAAACTCGAGCGTCTGGCCGACAAGTTTGCGCGGGAGACCCGCAGCATTGCTGAAAAGGCATTGAGTCAGGCAGCAGACTGAACGCGCGCCGGCGACTCGCCTGATCAAGCCCTGCAACTGATACAACGGACCGTCCCTGGATACTCTGGTTGCGAGGAAACCAAGAGGGAGAACATGCCGACACTGGACGAGTACCGGGAGAACTGGATGTCACTGCACGACTCGTGTGTCGAAGCCAGCGAGCTGGCGCGGCAGGCCCATGGGGTCGTCGTCGCCGCCTACATCGCAGCGCAAACGGGCAGCGGACGGGGACCGTCCATAGAGGCGATTCAGCACGCGGAGAACCTGGAGCGCCTGGCCGACAACCTGGCGCGAGAAGCGCGCGACGTCGCCGAAAAAGCACTGCATTGAGCAGCGCACCCAGCTGAACTCGCCGCAGCGGCCCGGCGCGCGTTCGACCGGTCAGCGCCTGCCTGGTTCCTACGAGCCCTTGCCCTGCACGACGTGCACGCCGATCACCTCGGCCAGCGCCAGCAGGTCCGCGTAGGTCTGTTCGTCGCCGACCAGGCTGAGCGAGTCGCCAGCATGCTGCAGGGCACCGTCAGGCACCCGGTCGCCGAACAGCATCACGGCCTGGGCGGAGTCGTCCTGGCGCGAGGTCCAGGCCAGCCCCTGCACATCAGGACGCTGGGCGTGGATCGCCTCCGCCCACCGCCGCGTGCGCGGGTACTCATCCTTCTCGGTGTCGATGAGATCCCGTCGCGGGATGCCGAGCTTGCGCAGCGCCTTGCTGCTCAGATCCGCCAGCACCAAGTCCTGCGTCACCTGCACTTTCGAATGCACCTGTCCCTGCAGCTTGCGCTTGTCGTACTGCTTGAACCCGGGCGCGTGCGGGACGTCGTGGAAAACCGATTCCATCGCGGCAGCCTCGAAGGTCGTGGCCGCATAGATCGTCGGCACCGGCGCGCCGCTGGCATCCTTGATCGGACTGAAGCGCGCGTTGCCCTTCAGCCCGGGATTGAACTGGTCGGCCGCGTAGGAGTCGGAATGCACACGGTGCAGCCGCGTGCCGGCCTTCAGCGTTCGCGACGTGACGTGCAGTTCCGCGGGCGGCTCGATGCCCGCGGAAGCGGTTGGCAGGGCAGCGGCGACTGCCGGAGCGGCTGCGGGCGCCGTTCCGGTTGCCGGGGTCGCCTTGCGCCTAGGCATGTTCGACGGCGCTCATCTCGTCCTGCGCGGCGGCCACCACGGCAGACGGATCGGTAAGCAGCACATCCTGGGGCCGGCGCCCGCCCAGGAAGCTGTTGGCCCCCAGGAACCAGTAGGCCAGCCCCCAGCCGTCCTTGTCGTCCCCGAACACCTTCAGCACCTGCGTCAGCGACTTGCGTGGCCGATAGCCCGTCTCAGGATCCAGGCCGTAGCCGGGAAAGTAGTCCACGCCGTTGAGGTCGATGGCGAAGATCTGCTTGAGCCGCTTCCACTTGTTCGGCTGCGTGCTGGGGTTGCTCGCGCTCAGGCCCGCTACCTCGGCCAGTTGCGCCGCCGTCAGCCAGTCCGCCCCCTGCAGCACGGCCTTGCGGGCATTCGCCGTCATCGCCGCTTCCTTGATCAGGTTGGGCGACGGCGGGGCCTTGGGGACCACGGCATTGACCACCGTGCGCAGCAACTGCTCGTCGTGGGCCTCCCACGCCGCGCCGATCAGCGCGATCACGCTGCTCAGCGTCTGGGCCATCTGGCCAGCGCGTCCTGCGTCCTCGTCGGCCACGGGAAGGACGATCACCCGCCGCGCCTTGGACCTGCCAAGACGCGTGCGGACTTCCTCGGGCGACCCGACGAGAGGAAGCAGCGGCGATTCAGCAACAGCAGGCATGCTCGGCCTCCGGAAGATTATGAAGAATATCTGAATCTACTATATTCTAGATCATCCATCTTGTCACCCGCCGGCTCCGCGCCGGGACCGTTTCCCATGCCGCTGCACTATGCCCGCCGACTCACCGGCCGCCACCGCTCTGGCCAGGCGAACCGCCACATCGGCGTGGTGCTGACGTTCGTGGCCGGCGCTACCAATGCCGGCGCCTTCCTGGCTGTGCACCAGTACACCTCCCACATGACGGGCATGGTGTCATCGATGGCCGATCACCTGGTGTTGGGCGCCTGGGACATCGTGGCCGCCGGTGCCGGCGCCCTGCTCGCCTTCGTCGCCGGCGCGGCCTGCTCAGCCATGCTGGTGAACTTCGGCCGACGTCGCCAGCTGCACAGCGAGTACGCCGGTCCACTGCTGCTGGAGGCCGCCCTGCTGCTGGTGTTCGGCCTGCTGGGCAGCCGCCTGGCCGAGCTGCACGCCTACTACGTCCCGATCACGGTGATGCTGCTGTGCTTCACGATGGGCCTGCAGAACGCGCTGATCACGAAGCTGTCCCAGGCCGAGATCCGCACGACCCACGTCACGGGCATCGTGACCGACATCGGCATCGAGCTCGGCAAGCTCGCCTACTGGAATCGCACCGGCGGAGAGCCGTCGCTCAGGGTGGTCGCTGACCGCGGCCGGCTCGCGCTGTTGGCCACCCTGCTGCTGGGATTCTTCTGCGGCGGTCTGGCCGGCGCCTGGGGCTTCAACCGCGTGGGCTATGTGGCGACGGTGCCGCTGGCCGTCCTGCTGGCCATCGTGGCCTTCCTGCCGGCCTGGGACGACGTCAACCATTGGTGGCAACAACGCCGGTTCGGTTCCCGTGCTTGAGAGCGTCGAGAGCCAAGCTCACACAGGCGCGGCAGAGTTGGCGGGAACGACCGACTCGTGCAAGCTCGCCGGCTCTGTCTGAGACTTGGCCACCCTATCATGTGATCGGGTCTGACTCGGACGAAGCCCTCGTGCCGAGGGACAGGCCGCCTCGCCTCCCTCGCCCGGTGAAGTCCATGTTCCTCAAGTGTCGACTGATGTCCAGCGCGCAGTGGCGGCTGTACTTCGCGCTTGAGCTGCTGGACCACGTGCAGATGATGCCGTCCTGGGAAGCCGTGGCCTGGGCCAACTTCGTCGCTCGCACGGCCGCCAGCGAGGAGCAGCCGGAAATCGCAGCGCGCCTGTGCGCCGCGCTCTACGTTGGACCACTGACCACCTGAAGCACCGGATCAGTTGTCCTGCAGCGCGGCAAGCCGCGCCACCATCGATCAGCAGCGACTTAGCCGGCGACCGCGCCACGCGCACCGCAAAGGCCCCATCGAGGCTCAAGATCAGAAGATGTTGATCCGTGCCCGACCGGCCTGATACGCGAGGATCAGGAAGAGGACGAGGAACGCGAGCAGGCCGCACGCGTCGGCCATCAGCTGGGATTCGAGAACGCCGAAATAGGTCTTGGAGCACGCACCGAACTGCTGGATCGTCGAAGCGGGAATGCAGTGATCGGCCAGGTATTGCCCGTAGTTGGACTTCTTCCCCAGCGTCAGTTGCATGGCCTCGTGTCCGAACTCGCCGATGCAGTAACCGAGCATTCCGACAGACGCGCAGAAGAATATGACGAGCCAGTCAGCCAGCGGCTGATTCGCACGGCGCCGCTTTGGAGGTCGGCTCGCCGCATGGAAACCGGCAGCAGCCGCAAGGGAAGGCACGCCCAGCGCCGCAGCGAAATGCTCCAGCCAGACGGACCATTCCTGCTCTGCCAAGTACTCGATGAAGACCGGGAAGTGCAGATCGGGGTCGCGGGCAAACCGGGTTGCCCAGCAGAGCAGGCACACGCCGAATACCACTGAGAGTGCCACTGCCTTCGAACGGTATGCGCGGTTGAGATCCTCTGACATTGGCACCTGAGTTGAGTGGAGAGAACGGAGCCCGAGCTGGGGAAGGTTGTGCCGGCGGGGCCGAGGCCCAACGCAGTGTCGACGGCCCCGACGCGCGGGACCTGGATGCACCGCGCAACTCGCAAGCCCGCGTGAGAAACGTCGCATCGCGTCGCGCATCGGTGGGGGAGCGCGCATCTCACAAGCGCCCTGGGCGCCCCGTCAGGCGAAGCGCAGCAGGAACTGGTCACCCTTTGCAGGCAGGAGTCGGTCGGACGCGGAACGCACCCAGCGGCTCATTGCGCGGCTGCGGTGGTCCACCGTGTTGGAGTGCCCCTGAGCCCAAGCCTGGCGCCGGGCACCGTCGTCGTAGGCCATCGAGTCCGCCGAGGCGATCCACTCGCGCATCTTCAGATGCTCGAGGCTGGCGCCCTTGACGCCGAAGAGGTGCAGTCGAGAGCCGGAGGGCAGTGCGCCTTCGAGCCGGCCCAGCACGGCGAGCAGCCCGTGATTGGGATGGTGCAGGTGGCGCCGGCACACCGAGCCCACACCGATCAATGCGGGGGCCGCGAGCCACGGCTTCCAGCGATGCCAGACCTGCAGCAACAGGTCGAGGCTGCGCAGGTAGTGGTCGGCCGTCCACCCTTGGATCACCGGCACCGGCGGAGGCGCGAGGTTGGCGACGACGCCTGGAGTGCTGGTCTTCGCGAGTTCGTTCTGCCACGCGTAGACGATCCGAAGCACGCCTTCGAGCAGCGTGGCCGTTGCGCGGATGCGGTAGTCGACTTCGTCTTCGCTGCCCGCGATCTCGGGCTCGCAGCAAAGGTCCGGCTGCGCCCACCAGCTCGCGCCTACCGAGCACGCGAGCTCCACGTACTGCGCGTAGGTCCACGGGAACACGCCGGCCATCCCGGGCTGCTTTCCCTTGGACTTCCACAGCCGCATCGCCGTGAACCCGGCGCTGTCCAGCGCGAAATCCACCTCGTATAGGTTTGTTGCGCGGGGGATGCAGAACGCCCCGGACCTGGCGGACCAGAAGGCGCTCGCACTGACCATCGCGGGGTACTCCTCGTTGAAGGCATGAAAGGCAAGGCTGCCCCCTCGATGAGGAATGCCCACCCGCATGACGAAGCGATCGGTGGGCTCGAAAGGGGCGTTGATCAGGCCCAGCGGCATACCGGGTTTGCGCTGCTTCAGCATGGATGCTTTCCTTTGCTGAAGCCAGGCTACGAACGGTTTGGGCAGCATCAAGAGAGTGCACCGCGCGCCGTCGCCGTGGCGGCGGGGCCCTAAGCTGCCCGCCCAAAGGTTGGAACCGGCTTTCAGGCGGCTCGCGTGCGAGGTGCGAGCAGTCGAGCCACGGGCGACACGGTCACCGAATGGGCCTCGCTTAGGATGCCCAGATGCCTACCGTCTTCCAAGGAACAGGCGTCCTGCTCGCCATCGTGGCCGTGTTCGGCGTCATCAATCTCAAGTACCTCAAGAAGCTCAACCTCCCCGACACGCTGGGCATCACCCTGACCGGGCTGATCATCTGCCTCGTGGTCTCTCTGGTGGGCATGGCTCATCCCGAGATGGGCGCCTATGCGCGCCAGCTGATCACGCATATCAACTTCAGTGAGGTCGTGTTTCACGGCCTGCTGAGCTTCCTGTTGTTCGCCAGCGCGCTGCACATCGACTTCTCGCGCCTGCGCGAGCACAAAGTCGCCGTTGTCTCGCTGGCCACGCTGGGCGTGCTGATCTCCACCGCAATCGTCGGCGCAGGCATGTACACCGTCACGCTGGCGTTGGGCCACCCGGTGCCATTGCCGTGGTGTCTGGTGTTCGGCGCGCTGATCTCGCCCACCGATCCGATCGCCGTGCTGGCGGTGCTCAAGCGCGTCGGCGCGCCGCCGTCGCTTGAGGCCAAAATCTCCAGCGAGGCGCTCCTCAACGATGGCACGGCCATGGTGGCCTTCCTGACCCTGGTCGGCCTGGCCACCGGCGCATCAGAATTCTCCATAACCAGCATCACCACGCTGCTGCTGCGCGAGGTCGCGGGCGCCCTGGTCTTCGGAGTTCTGGTAGGACGCGCCGCCTCTTGGTTGCTGAGCGGCATCGACAGCAGCCCCGTGGAGATTCTCATCACACTGGCGTTGGCCACCGGCGGCTACAGCCTGGCCGAGTCCCTGCATGTGTCCGCCCCGCTGGCGATAGTCACCATTGGGCTGGTGGTAGGCAACCACGGCGCCACCCGCCACATGTCCGCCAGGACCCGCGAACACCTGTTTGGTTTCTGGGGTGTGCTGGACGAGCTGCTCAACCTCGTCCTGTTCGGGCTCATCGGCGTCGAGGTCATCGCGCTGTCGTTCAAGTTCTCCGACATCTGGATCGGCGTCGCGGCCTTTGCGGTGGTGCTGATCGCGCGGGCCGTGAGCGTGGCGATCCCGATGGCTGCCCTGCGCCGCTTCCGGCGCGTCAGCCCGCACGCGGTCAAAATCATGACCTGGGGCGGCCTGCGCGGCGGCATCTCGATCGCCCTGGCGTTGACCCTCCCCGAATTCCAGGGCCGTGACATGGTCGTCGGCGTGACCTACCTGATCGTGGTGTTCAGCTTGCTGGTCCAGGCCACAACGCTGGGACGCGTCGTGCGCCGCTATTCCCCGCCCAGCGGCGATGGCGCCTGACGAGGGTCGGGCGGTGTGGCAGAGCACGCCTCCGGCCCCGTGCCATGCAATGGTTGCGCACGAGGGTGAACCAACGCGCCGCGACAAGCGTCCGGCGGGCGTTCAACGGGCCTCTACATGCTGCTTCCACGCCGTGGCGACTCTTTCGAACGTCGGCATCAAATCGGCCCAGGCCCGCGCATCGAAGCGCGCGGGTGCGCGCAACGACGCATGCTTGAAGTGACGCAGGAGCGGTCCCTTGCAGGCGAACACGATCGTGTTGCTGCAATCGTGGTCGCCAACAACAAGGACATCCTCGCCGAAGCTGCGTCGGATGCGCGCGAGGAACGTGGCGTAGTCAGGATGGCCGGCATGGAGGTTGACGACCATCAGGCCGTTGGCCTGCAGCGCGTCAAGACAGTCGTCGTAGAAGCGCTGTGAGCACAGGGCGGCCGGCTGCCCGCCGCTGTCGAAGCCATCCACCATCAACACGTCCACCGGGTACGGCGGAAGGCGAACGAAATCCGCGCCGTCGCCGTGCCGGATCTTGAAGCGCCCATCGTCGGGCGGCACGCGAAACTCGTCACGCAGCGAAATCACATGCGGATTGATCTCCACGACCTTGATGCGGGTGTCGGAGAGGTACCGATAGCAAAACTTCGCGAGGGAGCCGCCGCCGAGGCCAATCATCGCCAGGGTCTTGGGACGGCTGTTGAACAGCAGCACGGCCATCATCGTGCGCGTGTATTAGAGGTCCAACGCATCCGGTTGCTGCAATTGCATGCGGCTCTGGATCTCTGCGATCGAGAAATGCAGTGCCTTGGTGGTCGGGGTCTCGTAGACGAAAGGTTTGATGTGGTCGGACATGGTGCTGCTGGCGTTGAGCGGTCGAGATCTGGGATGAGGGGCCGGGTCACGCCTTCTTCACGAACTCCGACTTCAAGCCCATCGCGCCGATGCCGTCGATCTTGCAGTCGATGTCGTGGTCACCGTCGGCCAGGCGGATGTTCTTGACCTTGGTTCCGACTTTCACCACGAGGGAGGAGCCCTTGATCTTCAGGTCCTTGATCACTGTCACCGTGTCGCCGTCCTGCAAGACATTGCCCACCGCGTCGCGAACAACCCTCTCTTCCTCCGCGCCTGCGGGCTCCGCTGCCTGGGCCGACCATTCGTGCCCGCACTCGGGACAGGTCAGTTGGGAGCCATCGTTGTACGCGTAGCCGGACTGGCACTTGGGACAGGGAGGAAGGACGCTCATGTCGAGAACTGGTCTTTCAAGTCGAAGCACTCGGGAAACAACGCGAGCAGATGGCGGCAGCCGCGCATGAGGTGCGGCGCCTGGTGACCTGCTTCGCTCGCCAGGAGCGCGGGAAACAGACGCCCCGAGCGCGCCTGCGCATCGTCTAGCTGTTCGAGGGCCGCCACGTCGAGCCAGGCGCATCGCCATAGAAACCATGCGCTGACGCAACGCAGACGCCGGGCAGCCTACTCATTATCGAGCCAAGGACGGGTGCCCTCGCCGCGGATCGGGTCGGGCCATCGAGCAGGTCGGATGCAACATCTCCGAGCCAGCGGTTGCTCTGGAATGGGAACGTCGATCGGATCTCCAGCTCCACGAGCTCGCGGTAGATCGCGGCGTTGTCCGCGCAGCTTGCCGCCGCCTGCAGGTCGGCCTGCGAGGACAGCACGCAGAAGGCGCAGGACACGCGACTGCTGCCGAAGATGCGGTAAGCGGCGTGCAGGACGTCTCCGCGCGAACGCACATAGTCGAGCACGTCGGCGCGCGTCCAGTGGATCAACGGGTTCCAGGTCAGCCCGATGCCGCGCGCACGCATCAGTCGTTCGTCCCGCTTCGCGGCCGGGCCTTTGCGCGCGCTGTGCTTTCCTCACGCCGGATGCCAACGGCCGAGATCACCATGCCGGTCGGATGCCTTGCGCGGATCGCGCGCGCGATGACGGCCGACTTCAACTCGTGCAGAAGCGTTGCGCCGCCGAACTCCACGGCATGATCAGCCGAACGCAGGACAGCGCCGCATAGCGTTCGACATTGGCATCCCAACGGGACAGCCAGCGATCCATCATGTCGCCGGCGGCCCGTCGCACGACGATCAGCTCCCAGCCCAGTCGCTGCGCGAGTCGCTCGCATACGGTGATCGAATCACGCCATTCGATCCGGCCGAGGTCGCTGTGGATGAGGGCCCGAGGGCCGATGTGTCCGTTGGCGTCGAGATGCGCCTGCAGGCGATACGCTAGGGCCTGGCTGTCCTTGCCGCCGCTGACCCCGGCGAACACGGGCGCTTGCCCCGACAAGGCCACGTCGACCTGCGAATCGAGAGCCACGTCGAAGCGCTCGGCCATGCCGCCGACGGTGGGCACCAGGGGCACCGTGGCGGGCGCGACCCAAGGCAGTTCGATCTGTTGCATCGGGAACCTCATACCAGTCAGGGTACGGAGGCATCCTCGAAATCAAGGGCCGCGGAGCAGGCGGCGGCCGCGCCCTCGTGGTCGATGTAGTGCGTCGTCAGTCCTGCGTGGCGAATGCGGGATTGAGCAAGTCGATCCCGGCACCCTTGCACTTGATCCAGGGGCCGCTCGGGTGGTCAACGCCGTCCCAAGTCGACAGAGCCGAAGCAGCGTCGGTCTCGTGCTCGTAGCAGTACCTTCGCTCGTAGCCTTCGAAACTCAGGCCCACCACGAGGCCCATCGTGAAGTTGAAGCCGCGCAGCCCGCAGACGGTGCGGCCGACCAGGCGCAGTTCCCTGTAGCCCTGGTCAGCGAGAAAGGTCATCAGCACCTTGGCGGCGCGAGGTGTCATGGGCTTGGAGAGTCGAGTGGGTGGCAACGAGCGGCGGCGATCTTCAGGTGCCATCATGCCGGCTCGGATCGGACGTCATCGGCCATCCAGCCGCCAGGTGAAGGTCAGGTTGCCGGGGTGGCGGACCTTGCGGAACCCGCCCTCGTTGAGGGCGCGGGCGACGTAGGCCCTGCCCTCCTCACCTGCGCGCCGCGCAGGCGCACCGAGCGCCTTCAGTTGCCGCATGGCGTAGCCGCAACCCTGTTCATCGCGCCGGATCTTGGACAACGTCCGCTCGTTGACGCACTGGCCGCCGGGCCCGAGCACGATGGTGCGCGACGCCGAGCGGCCCATGTAGCGCCCGTTGAAGGCGCGGTACACGGTGCCGATGTGGCCCCGCTTGACGATGGCGCCGACCGCATTGCGGCGTTCCACCGGGTCGCAGTAGGACAGCACGCCCCTCACTTCGGGCAGGAGCTGGCGCAAGAGCCGGAACGCGCGGCCCAGGAACCACGACTCGCCGTTGCCCGGAACCTGATCGAGAAGCACCAGCCGACCGATCTCGATGCCCAGGCGCGGCGGCAGCTCAAGCCAGGCGGGCACGGCCTGTTCCTGCACCGGGACCGAGAACACCAGCACGCCGGCCAAGTTGTCGCGCTGGAAGGCAGACGCCTTGTGCATCAGCCCCACCTGCAGGCGCGCGGCGGGCATGCTGCCGCTGTAGTGGGTCTGCTCGACGAACTGGCGAGCTGCCTTGAACTCGATCGGCTCGACCGCGTAGCGCTGGGCCACGAACGGCTCGCCGGCCGGGCGGTAGCTGTCGCGGCCAGCCCGCCACCGCTGGCAGCCACCGAAGAGCGGCAACTGGGCATCCGCCGGCGGCCCCGAGCGGCTCACGCCGGCACCTCGGCTGCAGACGGGCACTCGACGCTGGCGAGCCGCAGCTGTTGTGCCCAGCCCTCGGGCGTCGACACCTGCGGACGCGCTTGCAATGGCAACACGCTGGATGCGGCCTCGACCAGGAGCGCCACCTGGCGGCGCGCGACGGCTAGGTCCCGGGTCAGGCGCTGAACCTCCGCGTCGACGCCAGGCACGGTCCCCGGCTGCCGGAGCACATGCGCCAGATGCCTGGCATAGGTCGCCACGGCGCGCCAATAGCAGGCCATCGGTCCCTTGCGTCGGGACCAGGCCCGCTCTGCTTCGTCGTTGGCCTGGCTGCGCAACTCCAGCAACAGCGTGCGCAGCGCCATGCGCTCCTTCGCGCCCAGCGCCAGCAACGCGCGGGCGGCCGGGAGGCGTAGCAACGGATTGAGGTAGCCCATGGCCACTTACCCCCGAACGATCGACGCCGCTGCGGTGACACCCGTCCAGCGGTGGCAATCCGGCATCAGTTCGGCATCAGATTCGCAGCCACGCGCGTGCGCAGGCAGGGCCGCCCATCGAGGCGACTCCGCCACCTCCGCGTCGCGCCGGAGGCCGTCCGATCCAGGAGAAACAGGCGTTTTCATGCGGGCAGTCTCGACCGCTGCCGACCTGCATCAAGGGGACCGCCGCACTCCGATCAAGAACGCCCCTCGGGAAAGCCCGTGACCGGGCAGCCACACTCCCTGTCGACGTGCAGGTACGTCGCGTTACAATACACTCTGGGCGGCCTCCCTGCCCCCTGCTTTTCCTCCCTGAGCTTAAGGGGCCTTGTTAACAGTTAGGCGCTTCGCTTGCCTTGTAGATCAAGGACTTAGCGAAGCTAACTTTTTTTGTTGTCGAGCAGTCTGTTGCTCGGTGGC
>Ga0194137_10001507_pt1 | contig 14238 bp, 8 predicted proteins | sample TARM_MetaG_T3_14_FD_134025 | JGI IMG/M metagenome (GOLD analysis project Ga0194137, IMG submission 134025) | Freshwater microbial communities from Pennsylvania, USA, analyzing microbe dynamics in response to fracking - TARM_MetaG_T3_14 (version 2) | ecosystem: Environmental > Aquatic >... | reverse complement strand
GTCAAGGACACGCGCGTCGGCGACACGGTGACCGAAGCCAAGCGCAAGGCTCCCGAGCCGCTTCCGGGCTACCGCAAGATCAACCCGATGGTATACTGCGGCCTGTATCCGATCGACAACACGGAGTACAACGACCTGCGCGAGGCGCTGGAGAAGCTGCAGCTCAACGACGCGTCCCTCACCTTCGAGCCGGAATCGTCGACAGCGCTCGGCTTCGGCTTCCGCTGCGGATTCCTGGGCCTGCTCCATATGGACGTCATCCAGGAGCGCATCGAGCGCGAGTTCAACATCGACCTCATCACGACGGCGCCGAGCGTCATCTATTCCGTGACGCTTACGAGCGGCGAGGTGCTCAGCATCGACAATCCGTCCAACTACCCGGAGGTCGGCAAGATCGAGCATGTCGAGGAGCCGTATGTCAAGGCCGCCGTCATCGTGCCGAACGACTTTGTCGGCACCGTCATGGAGCTGTGCCAGAACAAGCGCGGCGAATTCGTGAACATGGAGTACCTGGATACGAACCGCGTCACCATTACGTACCAGATTCCGCTTTCGGAGATCGTCTACGACTTCTTCGACCAGCTGAAATCCAGCACGAAGGGGTACGCTTCCTTCGACTACGAGCTGTCCGGCTACCGCCAGTCCAAGCTGGTGAAGATGGATATCATGCTGAACGGCGAGACGGTCGACGCCTTGTCCGTCATCGTGCACCGCGACCGCGCCTATCAGCGCGGAAGGGTCATCTGCGAGAAGCTCAAGGATCTGATTCCGCGCCAGATGTTCGAGGTGCCTATCCAGGCGTCGATCGGGCAGAAGGTCATTGCGCGCGAGACGGTCAAGGCGATGCGCAAAAACGTTCTTGCCAAATGCTACGGCGGCGACATCAGCCGGAAGCGCAAGCTGCTCGAGAAGCAGAAGGAAGGCAAGAAACGGATGAAGCAGGTCGGCAACGTCGAGATTCCGCAGGAGGCGTTCATGGCCGTCCTGAAAATCGACGAGGATTGATGACTGGACATAGGCCGGATGAGCGTTCTGTCCATTCGGCCGCCAGCTTCGCTGGAGGAGAGCCGCGGCTCTCCTCTTGCGGCGTTTAAGGGAACCCGAGGTGCAGCGGTTCCCGGTAGAGGAGGCATCGCCATGCTGAAGCACGCGCCCAAGGCGCTTTACATTCATATCCCTTTTTGCACGAACAAATGCTTTTACTGCGACTTCAACTCTTATGTGCTGCAGGGTCAGCCGGTCGACAGCTATTTGACCGCGCTGGAGAAGGAGATGGAGCTCACTCTGGCCGCGATTCCGGCCGAGCGCATCGATACGGTATTCGTGGGAGGAGGCACTCCGACGGTGCTGACTCCGCCTCAGATGGAGCGATTCCTTGCCGCCGTAAGGAAGCATTTCCCGCTGCACGAAGGAACGGAATTCACGATGGAGGCCAATCCCGGCACGACCGATCCGGACAAGCTTGCGGTCATGTTCGCGGGCGGGGTCAATCGGCTGAGCTTCGGTGTCCAGTCGTTCGACAACGGACTTCTGGAGCGGATCGGCCGCATCCACAACGTGGACGACGTCTACCGCAGCCTGGACAATGCGCGGGCGGCGGGCTTCCGCAACTTGTCCATCGACCTGATGTTCGGCTTGCCGAAGCAGACGGTCGCGATGCTGTCCGACAGCGTCGACAAGGCTCTGGAGCTCGATCTGCCGCATTACTCGCTCTACAGCCTCAAGGTGGAGGAGAACACGCTCTTCCACCATATGTACGAGCGCAACGAGCTGCCGCTGCCGACCGAGGACGAGGATCTGGAGATGTATCTCCATCTCATCGATCGCCTGCAGGGAGCGGGATACGAGCATTACGAGATCAGCAACTTCGCGAAGCCCGGCTTCGAGAGCCGGCACAACTCCACCTACTGGCGCAATGAGCCCTATTACGGGCTTGGAGCCGGCGCGCACGGCTATATCCAAGGACTCAGGCATGTGAACATCAAAGGCGTGCAGCCGTACATCGATGCCGGACTGCAGCGGCTGCCCCGCCTGTCGGAGGAGCGGGTCCCGGATACGGACGCGATGGAGGACTTCATGATGGTCGGCCTGAGGCTGCTGGACGGCGTCCGCGACCGGGATTTCGAGCAGCAGTTCCCGGGGCATACGATCGAAGGCGTATTCGGAAGCCAGCTGCAGCCGCTGCTGCAGGAAGGCTTGATGCAGCGTGTCGACGGCGGCGCCGGGACGTTGCCGGGAGGCACGCCGCTTCGCCCGGGCACCGGCTATCGGCTGACTTCCCAGGGCGTGCTGCTCGGCAACGAGGTGTTCGGCGCATTCGTAGGGGTGCTGGGCGAAGAGACCGCCGACGTATAAACAGCCGTCACTGGCAACATGATTGATTATGAAGCGATAAAAGGGGAAATTTCCATTGAAACAGGAAGAATTCAAGCCGGAGCTGGAACAAGAACTGGACCCTATGGCGGAGCTCAAGCGTGCGGCCAGCCGCACTTCCGACTGGAAGGCGCGTCTTGCCGCCGTCAAGGAGCTCGGCAAGCACAAGCAGCCTCAGTCGGTTGAAATCATGACGCGCCTGCTCGCGAGCGACCCGGTCTATGCCGTCCGCGAAGCGGCCTACTCGGGGCTCAAGGGCTTCGGCGAGCCGGTCCAAGCTCCGGCGCGCAGCAAATCCGAGCCGGTCAAGGGTGTATCCAAAATTATCGTCCGCATCCGCAAAAGCCTTCCGGAAGGCCATTCCCTGGAGGATTTCAAGGAGAAGCTCAGGAAGACGAGAAGCGATGTCTATGACGTCTACGAAGGCGAAAAAGGCCCTGAGTTCGATTCTTGGCTGGAAGGCGTCTGGAAGGCTTCATTCGACCGCAAATAAGCTCGGCAAGCCAGGCCGGGCCGGATCTGTCCAAGACAGGTCCGGCCCGGCTTTTGTGTTGGATTCTGGACGGGCAGCGGCTGCCGGCTCTCATTCGGCGTGTTGGCAATCCTAGCGCTTGATGGAGAACGGCCAGGCTCTTATCCGGCTTTTTTATCCGGACGGCATTCATGGCTCGGTTCTCTTTGTTCCGACCGGTGCCGCATTGGGCATGCTCCAGCTCCATTGCAGGTTGTCGGGACAAGAAAAAAAAGGAATAAAAAAAACTGTTGCAAGCGTTTTCGGTTTTCCGTTATACTGAGCGGGTAAAGACTTCCAAAACGTTTTGGAAGGAAGGAGTGAGGAAGACTGACCACCATAAAAGACTTGGCGAAGTATGCGGGAGTCTCCGTCACAACCGTTTCCAGAGCGTTGAACGGCTATGACGATGTGAACGAGGGAACCCGCCAAAAAATCCAGAAAGCAGCCAAAGAGCTCAACTATCGCCCCAATGTGCTCGCCCGCAGCCTGGTCACCAAGAAAACGCGGACGCTCGGCGTGATCCTGTCGGATATCAACCGGGCCGGAGCGAAGGATGCGATGGCATTTGAGATTCTGTGCGGCATCAACGACCGGGCCGGAGAGCTGGATTACGAGATCATGCTGTTCAGCACGAACGCCAAGAAGCAGATGTCCAAATCCTACAGCGACCTGTGCAAGGAAAGGAACGTGGACGGCGCCATCATATCGGGCCTTCGAGTCCAGGACCCGTACCTGCAGGAAGTGACCTACGACTCCAACTTTCCATGTGTGCTGATCGACATTCCTGCCGAGGGCAGCTGCCTCGGACATGTCACGACCGACAACGTGGAGGGAGCTTCCATGGCGGTCAGGCATCTGATCGAGCAGGGGCATCGCCATATCGCGATGATCAACGGCCACAACGATGCGGCGGTCAGCCTGGAGAGGCTGAGCGGCTACCGGAAGACGCTGGAGAAGCACGGGATCGCCTACAGGCCCGAGCTGGTGTTCAACGGCAGCTTCTCGGAAGAGGGCGGCTGCGAGGCGATGTTCGAGATTCTGCTTCATCACCCTGAAGTGACGGCCGTATTCTCGGCGAGCGACTTGATGGTTCTGGGAGCGCTGAGGGCAGTCGAGCGCAGCGGCGGCAAGGTGCCGGAGACAATCTCGATCGTGGGATACGACGACATTGCGATCGCGTCCTACAGCTCTCCCAAGCTTACGACCATCCGCCAGAACAAATACGAAATGGGCTACCAGGCTGCCCAGCTGCTCGTTGACCTCATTGAAGGCAGGCCTGTGAATCACAAGATCATGCTCCATAACGAATTGATGATAAGAGAAAGCACGTCGCCCTGTGAAAAACCGTGACAGCGGAAGGGCGTTTTATTTTCGGAAATTACCAAAACGTTTTGGTTGACACGTAAGCGCTTCCTAATTAAGGAATATCAGTGTTTATAAGGCATGATCATTTATGGACATCATGTAAAGTTGTCCAAAACGTTTTGGAGATCTAAAGGGGATTGCATACACATGGACTACCGCGTGATAAAAGAGAACGATCTGTTCCTGATGACCGACCATTCGGGCGATATCCCGGAGCGGCAGGAAGAAGGACAAGGCTTCGGCTTGTATACAAGGGATACCCGCTTTCTGAGCGTGCTGGAGCTGCGGATCAACGGCAAGAAGCCGATTGTCCTCTCCTCGGAGGCGGATGAGAATTATTTGTCCACCATCCTGCTTACGAATCCGCATATGGAGATGGACGGCAAGCTCGAGCTGTGGCGGGAATCCATCGAAATCAAGCGGACCCGCTTCATTTACGGCGATGTGCTCTATGAAACGGTTGAAGCGACAAACTACAGTCCGACGACGTGGGAATTCGAGCTGTCGCTTCGATTCGCGGCCGACTTCACGGATATGTTCGTCATCCGGGGTTTCCAGAGCGGAGGCGCAGGCGTCGCAGCTCCGCCTCTGCCTGGCGAGAACGGGCTTGCGTTCGCTTATGACGGGCTGGACGGCATCAAGCGCAGCCTCATCGCCCGCTGGTCCAGGCAAGCGGACCGCTTCTCTCCCGAAGGGGAAGCGGCATTCCGGATGAAGCTGGAATCCGGACAGTCAAGCGCGGTTCATTTCAGCTTCGCCCCGACGTTCGGAGAGGAGGAAGCGCGGCTCGTTCCGAGGGACGAGGCATTGGAAGCATTGCGCCGGTCGTACCGGGAGTGGAACGAGCAGGCGACATCCGTCGACAGCGATCTGCCCGCCTTCAATCGGCTGTACGGACGCGGCCTGCAGGATATCCGCGTGCTGCTGACGGACATCGGCTTCGGACCGTTCCCTGTCGCAGGTCTGCCATGGTTCGCGGTGCCGTTCGGCCGCGACAGCCTCATTACGGCGCTGCAGCTGCTGCCGATCCAGCCGGAAGCGGCCAAAGGAACTCTTCTGACGATGGCTCATTTCCAGGGGACGAAGGAAGATCCTTGGCGCGACGAGCAGCCGGGCAAAATCATGCATGAGCTCCGAAAGGGAGAGCTGGCGAACACGAATCAGGTTCCCTTCAATCCGTATTACGGCTCGGTGGATTCGACGCCTCTGTTCCTGGTGCTGCTCGGGGAATATGTCAAATGGACCGGGGACATGAATACGCTCAAGCGGCTTCTGCCCCATGCGGACAGGGCGCTGGAGTGGATCGACCGGTACGGGGACCACGGCGGCAGAGGCTTCACCTCCTATTATCAGGAGTCATCCAAAGGCATTGCGAACCAGGGATGGAAGGATTCCGCCGATTCCGTCGTCCATCGTGACGGCCGCTACGCCGAAGCTCCGGTAGCCCTGGTCGAGGTGCAAGGCTACGTCTATCAAGCCAAGCAAGCTCTCGCCGGCCTGTTCCGGACCTTGAACGATCCGGAGAGGAGCGGTCAGGCCGTGCGCCTCGAGGCGGAAGCCGAAGCGCTGAGGCAGCGGTTCGAGGAGCGCTTCTGGATGGAGGATCGCCAGTACTACGCGATCGCCCTGGATGGAGACAGCGCGCAGGTCGGCACCGTGACGTCCAACCCGGGCCATGTTCTCATGTCCGGCCTCGTGTCGCCGGAGAGAGCGGAGGCGGTTGCCCGCCGGCTGATCTCGCCGGAGATGTTCAGCGGTTACGGCATCCGCACGATGGCGGAAGGCGAGAAAGCCTACAACCCGATGAGCTACCACGACGGCAGCATCTGGCCGCATGACAATTCGCTTTGCCTGATGGGCCTTGCCAGGTACGGCCTCGACAAGGAAGCCGCTGTCGTGATGGAAGGACTGCTGGAGGCGTCCGGACATTTCGAGAACGGCCGCCTGCCGGAGCTGTTCTGCGGATATTCGGCTTCAAGAGGCCGCGCGGTCCGCTATCCGGTCGCCTGCTCGCCGCAGGCATGGGCCGCGGCGACTCCGCTCGTGTTCGTCACGGCGATGACGGGGCTGAAGTTCGATCCGTCCTCCAGGACGATCAGCCTGAAGCCGTCTTTGCCGGAAGGAATGAACCGCCTGTCCGTGAAGGGGATGCGGATCGGCGACGGACGGCTGGCGGTGGAAATCGTGCGTACTGGAGGCGAGTATCGGACTACGGTGCTTGAGTTGCCGGATGGCTGGACCGTCGACATGGTTTCCTTGGCAGGACGGCAATAGGCGAATGAAGGTATTTCGGGCCCGCGCCCCGCGCCGGCCCTTAATATAACCACTATTTTAGAGGGGTGTTCCAATCATGAAGATCAAAGGAACCGCATTACTGGCCATCGGGATGTCGGCGGCGATCGCGCTGACGGCCTGCGGTACGAATTCAGGCTCCAATTCCGGCAACGCGGCGAGCGGGAACAGCGGCAAAGCCAGCAACGCAGACGCTTCAGGCGGCACGGAAGCGAAAGAAGTCAAGCTCCGCGTCGGAACGTGGGACGGAGGAGACAGCCTCAAGATCCAGCAGCAAATTGCGGATAATTATATGAAAGCGCATCCCAACGTCAAGGTGTCCATCGAATCCGTGCCGGATCAATACGGCACGAAGCTGCTGACGCAGATCGCAGCCGGCCAGGCGCCGGATGTATTCCAGATCGGCGACGGAGACATCAGCATGTTCATGAACAAGGGGTCGCTTGAAGACTTGACCTCCTATATTCAAGGCGACAACGGAATCAAGCTGGACGATTATTACGCCAACGTCCTCGACGTCGGCAAGCTCGGCGATAAATACTACACGCTGCCGAAGGACTATTCCGACCTGGCCGTATTCTACAATAAAAAATTGTTCGACGAAGCGGGCCTGCCCTATCCGCAAGCAGGCTGGACCTGGGAGCAGCTGTACGACACGGCCAAAAAGCTGACGAAGAAAGACGGCGACCGCATCACCCAGTGGGGAGTCAACCTGCCAGGCGCGTGGACACGTGCCGTCCTGCCTCTGATCAATGCGTACGGCGGCAGCGTCATCAGCCCCGACGGAGAGAAGTTCGACGGCTTCATGAACAGCGACGGAACGGTGAAAGCGCTTGAGCTGTACCAGGACATGTACCAGAAGGACCGCATTTCCCCGTCCAGCACCGAAAGCGCGGCGTTCAAGGGCGTCGATCTGTTCGCGGCAGGCAAAGTGGCGATGAGCGTAGGAGGCCGCTGGCCGGTGACGGATTACAAGAGCAACAAGGACCTGAGCTTCGGCGTCGTCGCCATGCCGGCCGGCCCGAGCGGAGCGGCCAATACGATCTGCTACGCCGGGTATGGATTGTATTCCAAGTCGGCCAACAAGGACGAGGCCTGGAGCTACCTGAAATACCTGACCGGTCCCGAAGGACAGGAGCTTCTCGGAGCCTATGCGTTCACGGCGGTCAAAGCTACCGCTGAGAAGCTCGGCCAGACGAATGACGAGGCTCTCAAGCCCTTCCTCGACGATATCCCGAACATCAAGGATTTCCCGGAAAAAACGAGCCCTTACTTCAGCACGACCGGGGGCAAGGCGCTGCAATCGGTCATGGACAAAATGATGCTTGGCAAGCCGATCGACGTGAAGAAAGAGCTGGACGCAGCCGCCAAACAAGGCGATGCGGACCTGCAAACGGCCAAATCCGAGTAAGCCTTGGGATGGCGCCGCTTGGCGGCGCTGCCGCGCAGCAGGAAGGGGAAGAGGATCGTCTTCCCCTGTCCCGGCTGCACGGATCCTGCCTGCAACCGAACGGACCAGCCGCATGCCTTGAGGCGGCGGAGTCGGTCCCACTTAATCCGCTTGAGGTGATAAAAGATGAATATGCCGGAGATGGACGGCGCTTCCGCAACAACCGCAGCTGCTCCCCGCAAGAAGGCAATGCGGGCTACAAGCAAGGAAGCCATATGGTTTTATGTGCTGATCTCTCCTTGGCTGATCGGATTTCTGGCATTCGTGCTCGGTCCGATGATCGCTTCGTTTATCATCAGCCTGACCAAATGGGATTTGCTGACGCCAGCAAAATTTATCGGGTTCAAAAACTATTCCAAGGCGCTGAATCATGATCCGCTTTTTTGGACTTCGCTCAAAGTAACCGTAATCTACTCTGTCTTATCCGTACCGCTGGGACTGGTGTTCTCGCTTGCGCTGGCCCTGCTGCTCAATCAGGCCGCCTGGGGAATGAGGCTGTTCCGCACGATCTTCTATATGCCGGCCGTCGTCAGCGGCGTTTCGGTCATGGTTTTATGGATGTGGATATTCAATCCGGAAATCGGATTATTCAATACGATCCTCGGTTATTTCGGCATCTCGGGACCGGGCTGGATCTACGATCCCAACTGGGCGATGCCTTCCATGGTCATCATGAGCCTCTGGGGAGTAGGCGGGGGCATGATTATCTGGCTGGCCGGCCTGAAGGGCATCTCGCCGTCCCTGTACGAGGCGGCCGACCTCGACGGAGCCAACGCTTGGCAGAAGCTGAAAAACGTCACCGTCCCGATGCTGACTCCGACGATCTTCTTCAACCTGATCATGGGCATCGTCGGCGCGCTGCAGACGTTCGGGCAGGCGTATGTCATGACGAAAGGCGGACCGATGAACTCCACGCTGTTCTACAATTACTACCTGTTCCAGCACGCGTTCGAGAACTTCAACATGGGCTACGCCTCCGCGCTCGCCTGGTTCCTGTTCATCATCATTCTCGTGCTGACGCTGATCGTCGTGAAGTCCTCGGACGCCTGGGTCTACTATGAAGGGGAAAGGAAGTAAAGGCATGCGAACAAACAAATGGCTCCATCAAACCATCGTGTATGCGCTGCTTCTGGCCGGCTCGCTCGTGATGCTGGTTCCTTTCGCCTGGATGCTGTCCACTTCGTTGAAGGAGTCCTACCAAGTGTTCACGGTTCCTGTCAAGTGGATTCCCGATCCGATCCGTTGGGACAACTACATCACGACCTTCACGGGCCTTCCGTTCGGCCGCTGGCTGCTCAACACGCTTGCCGTCACCGTGCCGAACATTATCGGAACGGTGCTGTCCTGCACGGTCGTCGCGTACGGATTCGCCCGCTTCAAGGCGAAGGGCAAAAACATGCTGTTCATCCTCATGCTGTCGACGATGATGCTGCCGACCTCGGTCACGATGATTCCGGTGTTCTACCTGTTCAAGGAACTCGGATGGATGAACACGCTGCTGCCGCTGATCGTACCGGCCTTTTTCGGCACGGCCTTTTATATCTTCCTGCTGAGGCAGTTCTTCATGACGATTCCCGTCGAGATGGAGGAGGCGGCCAAGATCGACGGCGCCAGCACGCTCGGCATTCTCGTCCGCATCATTTTGCCGCTGACCATTCCTGCGATCATCACGGTGGCCATCCTCCAGTTCAACGGCGTCTGGAACGATTTCATGACTCCGCTGCTGTACCTGAACAAGCCGGAGCTGTATACGCTGGCGCTTGGCATCAACTTCTTCAAGAGCGAGAACAACGTCCAGTGGAACTTCCTCATGACGGCTTCCGTCGTCACGATGCTGCCTTCGCTGCTGTTCTATTTCCTCGGCCAGAAATACTTCGTGGAAAGCATCACGCTGACCGGAATGAAAGGATAACAAGCCTATGGCCAAGCTGACCTTGAACCGAAGCGGAGCGGGATGGCTGGCAGGCGTCGGCCTGCTGTCGGCATCCATGCTGGGGCTGGAAATCGCGCTGACGAATGTGCTCGGCGTGCTGCTTCAATATCATTATGTGTCGCTTCTGATCTCGCTGGCCGTCCTCGGCACCGGGGCCGGCGCTTACGCCGCCGTCCGCTTCGGAGGCAAGGCCGGCAGGATGCAGGCTGCGGCTCCTGCGGGCTGGGCAAGCATGGCTGCGGGAGGATACGCCATCCTCCTGAGCTTTGTCCTGGCCCGTTTTCCCTATTCGGGGCAGCTAGCCTTTTACGCGCTGTTGTGCGCGCTGCCGTTCCTGCTGTTCGGCTGGGTCACGGGCCGGGCTCTCGCTTCCGGGACCGCTCCGGCGCCTGCCGTATATGCGGCCGATCTGCTCGGCGCAGCGGCCGGCGCGCTGCTGGGCTACATCCTGACGGAACGGCTCGGCGGCTTCGCGGCCGTGTTCCTCATGTCGGCGCCTGCCTTCGCGGCGGCGCTCGCCTTGTTTGCCGGCGGACGGGGCATGAGGAGGAGATATGCCGTCCTGGCAGCCGTGCTGCTGCTCGCAGCGACGCCGCCCGCCTTCGAGACGGCCAGGCAGCTGGACGGCTGGCAGCTCGATTTCGCCGCTTTTCACGGGGCTGCGCCTGACAAGACGATTGTCGGGACGCTGCGCAGCGATCCTTCCGCCCATGTCGTCTCGACGCATTGGGACGGATTCGCCCGCACGGACACGGTCGCGACCGCGGATGACAGCCGCCGCATGCTGTTCGTCAACGGCGGTGCCGGAAGCTATATGTACCGGTTCGACGGCAGCCTGAGCTCCGTTGCCGGCCTTGCCCGTGATATCGAGTGCCTGCCGTTCGCCGCTGGACGCGCGGATCGGACCGCCGTCATCGGAGCGGGCGGGGGACGCGACATTCTGTACGCGCTGCTTGCCGGAGCCAAGGATGTCACTGCCGTCGAGCTGAGCTCCGGCATCGTCCGGAGCATGAGGGAGCAGGCGGACTACAACGGAGGCCTCCTGGATCGTCCCGGCGTCAAGACCGTCGTCGGCGACGGAAGAAGCGTGCTGACCCGCAGCGCCGGCGGTTATGACCTGATCGTCCTAGATCTCGTCTATTCGCAGGTGGGCGGCATGGGCGGCCAAGCCTTGTCTGAAAATTACGTGTTCACGAGGGAAGCGTTCAAGGAGTATTTGGCCAAGCTGGCGCCGGGAGGAAGGCTCGCCATCCTGTCCCATCAAGGCATCGAAGGCGTCCGCGCCTATTATACGGGCCTTGAAGCGCTCATGTCGGACGGGGAGCGCACGGCGGCGGAAGCTTCCCGCCACACGGCGCTGCTTCTGGCAACGGACCAGTCGTCCTCGCCGCAGTTTACCCTGTCCGTGATCCAGAACACGCCGCTCGACTCGAGCCAGCTCAACCTGCTTCAGACCGGGGCGCGCTCGCTGGGACTGCGGCCGCTGTTCCTTCCGGGCTCCGACGAGGAGCTGTTGAAGCCGCTCGTTCAAGGCCAGGTCCCGTTCGACCGGTTCGTGCGCGATTCCGACTACGCGGTCCATCCCGTCAAGGATGACCGGCCGTTCTTCTTCCAGGTGGACCCCGGCCTGCCGCCCGCTCTCGGGCAATGGCTGGCTGCCGCCGCGGCTTTGACCCTGCTGGCTGCATTCGTGATCGGAATCGGAGAGTACGGGCCAGGCCGGGCTTCAAGGCTGCGGGCTGGAAAGCCGCGCTTGAAATCCTACCCGCTCTATCTGCTGCTCGGGATCGGCTATATGTCCGTCCAGACGGCACTCATCCAAAAGGCTTTGCTTTATCTCGGCAGTCCTGCGCTTGCATCCATTGCCGTCATCATGCCGCTGCTGCTCGGAGGAAGCTTGGGAAGCGCGGCCGCAGGCCGTTTCCGGCTTCCCGCGTACGCCGGCGCCGGGGCCGCTTTTGCGGCAGCAGTCCTACTGCTGCTGGCGGAGCCTGCCCTGTCGGATAGTCTTCTGGTCTCAGGAGACAGCGCGCGGCTGGCGTTCGTCGGCGTTTCCGCCTTGCTGCTCGGCTTGCCGATGGGCATGCCGCTTCCGTCCGGGCTGCGCGAGGATGACCGGCGGCTGCCGGGCTCTTCCGCCTTTTTCTTTGCCGTGAGCGGCTTGGCCGGCATATGGGGCTCCTTGCTCGGCTCAGCCGTCTCGATGACGGCCGGCGTGACCGCTACGCTGGCTGCCGGCTGCCTGTGTTATGCCGCTGCCGCGGCAGCGGACCGCTTTTTTACCCGATAGGAGGAAGGACAAGTGAACATGAAGCTATGGGATACAGGGCCGAAGCTGGCTCCATATAAGGAAGAGGGAAGCACGGAAGGAGCCTCGTGGCAGGATCTGTTCCTATGTCCGGGCAGCAAGGCGTGCCTGATCGGGGGACAGAATGGAGGCTTTCCGGACTTCGGCCATCACGTCAAGCTTGAAATGGGCGGGCTGTGGCTGCATCCCGTCAAGCTTCTCGACGGATTCTGGCTCGGCATCCGGGACCGGGAAGAAGATGGCGGAGCTTCGGGACCTGTCTGGCTGACGGAGGCCGGCATCTTCGTGAACCATCCCTTCCACAATGAACATCGGTATACGATGAGCAGGCTCGGTCTGGAAATCGTCCGCAGGCAGTTTTGTCCTGACGGCGAGCAAGGCATTCTCGTTTCATTCGCCATTCGAAATCTTCTCGATCGTCCGCGCGATCTGGATGTCCATTTCCTGGTTCGGACCGACCTGAGTCCGGTCTGGTTCTCGGAAGGAATGGAGTGGCGGGAAGGGTTCGATCAAGGCCGATTCCATCCGGAGCGCGGCGTCTTTACTGCAAGGGATGAGCATCAGCCTTGGCATGTCGCTGCCGGCTCGGCGCTTCCTGCCTCGAATTGCGACATCGACCGGGAGCTGTTCGGACCGCATTGGACTGCGGGCAAGGGCGTCGGCGGCGAGCTGACATACGCCGGCGAGCACCTTCCCGCGGGAGGCGAGATCGAGATGCGGTTCGCCGTTGCCGGCTCGCTGCACAGCGAGCTCGACGCGCTGGCAAGCCTCGAGAAGCTGCTCGGCTCGGCCGAAGAGCTGTGGGCGGCCAAGGTGCTGCGGTATGAAAGCCTGTTATCCGCCTCCGAGCTGGATATCCCCGACAAGCATTTGCAGAAAACATTTCATTGGGTGAAATTCCATCAGGACTGGCTGCTTCGGGATGTTCCGGGTGTCGGCAGAGGACTCGGGGCGGGCCAGCCGGAGTATCCCTGGTGGTTCGGCTGCGACAGCAGCTATGCGATTCCCGGGCTGCTGGCAACGGGAGGCATGCAGACGGCTCTGGATACGGTGCGTCTGCTGCACCGGGCTTCGGAGCAGGCGAACGGGAACGGCCGCATCATCCACGAGATGTCGACGAACGGGCTTGCCGCCCATCCCGGCAATACGCAGGAGACGGCCCATTTCATCTCTTGCCTGTGGGAGGTGCTGAAATGGACGGGAGATGCCGCGCTCCTTGACGAGCTCTATCCTTCGGTGCAGAAGGGACTGGACTGGCTGCTCGGGGAAATGGACCCCGACGGCGACCTGCTGCCGGAAGGCTACGGCATCATTGAGATCGAGGGCTTGAACGTCGAGCTGATCGATACAGCCGTCTATACGTGGTCCGCGCTCAACGCCGCATCGGAGATGGCGGCCTTGCTGGGAGACGAGAGCCGCCGCAGCCGCTGGGCGGAGCTTGCCGTCCGGGTCGGAGAGGCCGTCAACCGGGGCATGTGGCTGGAAGAGGAAGGCCTCTATGCGGACGCCATGGCTCCGGTGGGCAAGGTCCGGGACAGGATCGATCTCTACATCGAGAGGGCCAGGCAATTCGGAGCCGATAACGCCGTGCGCGATCTCCTGGCGATGAAGGCCGACATGGAAGGGCTGCATCCCGAGCTCGAGAAGCCGTGGCTGTTCAAAAACTGGGTCATCAACACGCCGATGGAAGCGGGGCTCGCTCCGCGGCAGCAGGCGATCCGCGCCCTGGACCGGATGGCAAGCGAGGAGTTCACGGGCCGCTGGGGAACGTATTTGTCCGGCATGTACCGCGATCAGATGATGACGATATCGACCGGCGTTCAAGCCGTGGCGGAGGCGCGTTACGGCCGGATGGACGAATCGCTCCGCTATGCGCGGATGATCGCCTCCACCTTCAACCGGAGGCTGCCGGGCTCCATGTCGGAGATGTCTCCGGACTATGGCTGCTTCGTGCAGGCATGGACCAATTACGGCATCGTGTGGCCGCTTGCGGCGTACATGTT
>Ga0194137_10001506_pt1 | contig 14242 bp, 17 predicted proteins | sample TARM_MetaG_T3_14_FD_134025 | JGI IMG/M metagenome (GOLD analysis project Ga0194137, IMG submission 134025) | Freshwater microbial communities from Pennsylvania, USA, analyzing microbe dynamics in response to fracking - TARM_MetaG_T3_14 (version 2) | ecosystem: Environmental > Aquatic >... | reverse complement strand
GAACGTATACGTTTGTGGCAGAAGATAACGCCGGGAATACCCTATCAAAAAGTATCACCGTTAGTAACGTTGACAAAACGAACCCAAATTTAAGTCTAGGAACATCCATCAGTGCGTGGACGAATCAAAACATCACGCTTACCGCCCAAGCAAGCGACGGGGCATCGGGTGTTCGCCGGATACAGAAGCCGAACGGGTCATGGGTGAGCGCGTCTAGTACGACGTATGTGGTAAGCGCCAATGGCACATATACCTTTAAAGTACAAGACGTGGCAGGTAATGTTACGACAAAAAATATAACCGTTAGTAACATTGATAAAGAGAAACCTAACGCCCCGAGCATTCACCATTACAGTGCATGGCAAAACAACGCATCGACGGAAGTAAGCATCTCACACGGGTCAGATAGTGGCTCAGGGGTTGCTTATAGCGAGTATCGCTTAGAAGGTGCAACAACGAAAGGTTGGACACGTTATTCTGGTGCGTTTACTATCAGCAATGAAGGTGTTACCACTGTCATCGCTCGTACGACCGATAACCTTGGACATGTCTCAGATGAGCGTGTTGCCACGATTCGTTTAGATAGAACCAAGCCAACCAATACCGGCATTACCATTCATTTAAAAGAATAGAAATGTTAAAGAGCGCACCGTCATGGGCGTTCTTTTTTTGTCATAAAAAGGGGTCAAACCGTCAAGCTGTTTACTATAGTCAAATAAATAATACAATAGAAGAAAAGCTATAAAGGAGTCTGATTATGAGTAAATACAACCAGCGGGAAACATACGTGAATGAAGAAGAAGAAAAAGTGGTGACAGAATCAGAAGAGAAAGAGATTGAAAAAGAGACGTATCGCTTACGCCGGCAACATTTAAAAAAAGATAAAGCGAAGAAAGAGAAGCGATTAACATCACCAAAAGCCAAGCGGAAGTATAAGCGGTCATCATCCCATCAGTACTTTGATGATGACACTATGTAGGAGGGAAACGATATGAATAAAGATAACGTCTTAATTATAGGTGATAGTGATGAGAAAGCATCGGTATTGAAGAAGTATTTAGAGCAAGCCTTATTAAAAGAAGAGCATGTGATGTTTTTTGGGTCAAAGACGTTGCTTGAGCGTGAAGGCGTGATACTTCCACATGATACGATAGAGCGCCCTAAAGATATGACAAAAGCCAAGACTCGTTTGTGGGTAATTAAAGAGACAAAAGCGAATCTTACAGCGTTGCATAAATATATGTTGTCGCACCTCAATCCCGCTTTTGATGATGAAGCATCACATGCAAACGCTTTTCGGGTCATTGTAGGGGAGATGGATGTTAAGACTGTTGATATGTATGGTGGTGACACACTTCCGTTCTTTATTCATTCATGGTCAGAAATAGGCGTCTTTTATGACGTTCATTTAACGATTGTGTTAAAGCATGGGGAAGCCTTAACAAAAGACTGCCCACTTCCATTAAGGTTGCTATTTGATAATACTGGACAAAAATTATTCCTTAGTGGCACATATTCTTTTCTAACAGAGGAACAACAACAAAAGATTGACACTTTACATTCAGGTGAGTATTACGGGGTAACAGGGTTGAGATTATGAAAGCACTCTCACTATCTCAATCTAAGACTAGTACGTTGACGTTGCCGTTACTGATTGCGATGTTAGCCATGGTGATTGACCATGTTGGTGTGATATTTTTCCCGGAGATTATACTGTTTCGTTATATTGGGCGATTAACATTTCCTATTATGGCATATCAACTTGTGATGGGGTATTACCACACACAATCCATGTTTTATTACTACAACCGTTTGTGGTTGTTTGGATTACTTTCACAAATAGGGTATACTTTAGCCTTTGATACATTAGATTTCAATACTTTGTTTACTTTGTTGTTAGGATTGTATCTGCTTCACTCAATCGATAAGAAGCGGTGGGAGTGGGTAGGTTTTTTAACCGTTCTTGTGGTGGTGAGTCATCGATTTGATTATGGGATGTTTGGGATTGTTTTACCTACGCTTATTCATTTAATGTTGACACATGTCCCGAAGCGTTGGCAAATATACTTCCTAATGTGGGTATATGTTTTATGGAATAGTTTATTCGTTTTTCTAGGTGATTTGCCACTGTATCAACTTATTGGTGTAATAGGGCTACCTATTTACCATTTTTATCATAAAGTAAAACTCATAGACATGCCCCGGTACTTTTTCTATCTCTTTTACGGTTGGCATTTATTGGGATTGTTCTTACTGTATGGTTTCCTTTATTTTTAAGGGGACAAAAAAACACTATAACCGAGGTTATAGTGTTTTTTACATGCCATGCTTTAGAATGGTAAATCGTCGTCCGAAATATCAATCGGTTGCATGTTTTGTTGACCGCCTTGTTGTTGGTAATTACCTTGCTGTTGCTGGTAATTGCCTTGCTGTTGCGGTGCTTGTTGTTGATTTTGTTGCGGTGCTTGACCACCTTGTGATTGCTGTTGATAGCCACCCTGTTGTGGTGCTTGTTGATTGCCACCTTGTGACTGTCCACCCTGATTAGAATTACGTGATTCTAAAAAGGACACTTCATTTGTAACAACTTCTGTTACATACACACGTTGACCGTCATTGTTATCATAATGACGTGTTTGAATGCGTCCAACCACACCAACCATTGAGCCTTTCTTCATATAATTGGCTGTGTTTTCTGCTGGTTTACCCCATACGACAACAGGAATGAAGTCGGCTTGTGTTTCTCCGTTAGCATCCTTAAATGCACGGTTAACGGCAAGCGTAAAGTTACCTACAGCTTTCCCATTAGCTGTATAGCGTAAATCAACATCCTTTGTCAATCTCCCTACTAGCGTTACGTTGTTTAACATAATAAATCTCTCCCTTTTCTTATTTGGTATTGTGATATAATACCGCCTTTTTTATATATTCCTACGATATTATATACAATTCTTTTTACAATATTCAGCATAGCAGTAGATATGCTTGGTTTACTTTTGACGCGGGTTAACGAAATGTATCACTAACTCATTCTCAACTAATTCCAATTCAATCGTTTCCTTAGCAAAGGTTTTTCGTGGTAACCGTTGACGTATTTTAAATGGCAAAGTGATACGTTTTTGCGGATAGACCCGCTGTTTGCTGTAAGCTTTATTAACGATATCTGCATACGTGCTTGATTGTATACGGCAATGAACACAGCCATAAAAGTCATCAAATGGAATAACTTCTTCTTCTGACCCACAAAACGTACAGGCGTGAGTATCAAGTTTGCGTATATGTGCGACATCGTTGTCTATATAGAAACAAATCACATCTTCTTCTTGAATCCCTAATTGTGATAGAAACATATCTGGAATAGAAAAACGATAGGCACTATCAATGTTTATGGTTTTCTTCATCATATCCACTTCTTTCTTTAGTAAAATCTTTTGCTGTTATTATTTTATCACTATTGTTTACCTTTAGTCAAAGAAGTGTTGGTTTTTGGCAAAAAAAATCATCAAACGTCATCGAACCAAAATTCGCCACGTCTATACAAAAATCCCCGTATGATAGAAGAAAATAAAGGAGGAATAGAAATGGCTCGTGACCAAATTAAGAAACATATTGACCAAATGACTGAAGAAGAAGTGCATTACTTAACCCAAGAATGTAAGTGGTGTGCCACACAACCTATGACTTTTACCAAACACGCTCATCGCCGACGTATTCGCTTTTATGAACGTGATGTCCGGCACTGTTTAAAGCGTATCGGGCGACATAGCGACTTGATTGAATACAATGAAGTATGGGTGGATGGTACGTGCATTGACCGGCGTGTATTGTTGCGACAAACTAAACACTATTATCAAACAAAAAACAAAAAGGTGCATGTGTGCTTTGTTTACTCGATTGATAACAAACGTATCATCACGATGTATACAAACGATGTGAACGACCAACATGATACATTGGATTGGTCTAATTATGATGCCAGCTTATTTATCATAAAATAAAATTGCACTATTGTCAAATTAAATAAAAAAGATTACACTGTAAAGCAGAGCTTCTTTTTTTAACTAGCATTTAGACTATAGTGCAAATAAATCAACGAGAAAAGAAAGGGTGCTAATTTGAAACAGTACACATTTATGGGGCAGATGAATGTTGCCAAACAAGCAACAGAAGACATTACAGCATTTTTACTCTCACTTCCGTACACGCAAAAGGTGATTAATGTTGAGGATGACCGTGCGTTTCAGAAGAAAGATATCGACCTTGTGTGGCATTATCACTACAAAGGTATTGACCATGTTAAAACGATTGAGATAAAAGGGGATACCTACAGTTATTCACCTAATTTCTTTTTTGAAACCATCTCAAATAAAACCAAACAAACGCCGGGATGTTTTATGTATTCAGAAGCGGATTATTTTTTCTATTATTTTGTCGGGAAACGCGAACTAAATATTATTCCGCTTCAAGAAGCGCGGACATGGTTTTTGACACATCAAGCTTCTTTTGAAATGAAAACACTGGCAACAGGTAAGTTAAAGGTGGGAGGGACCATGTATGAAACAGAGGGAGCGCTCATTCCTAAGACCAGAATCAGGCAAGCGTTAACAAATATCAGAACCTTTACGATATAATTGGACTATAGTCTAATTATGTAGACAGAGTATTTTTTGTGTTAGGTATACATGCAGAGGTACTGCCACATCTTGTCAAATATATTTTCAATATAATAACAGGTAAGGATAAAGACGTCAAAAAGCTAGGTATAATCAGCTCTTTGGCGTTTTTTGTGTACCTAATTTTGTTCAAAACGTTCGACTATATGCTAAGGGGTCGGTATGATAGAGGAGGAATATTACAACGATTTAGTCTGTTTAGTTTTAAATGTTAAATAAAAGGAAAAAAAGCAAAAAAAAGAAATTCATCATGACAAACAACAGAAGGAGTGATAGGATTGATACAGGTAGGGGTAATTGAAGATAATGAACATCTGTTAAAGCAGTATGTTCAACGATTAAAAAAAGATAACGATATTAAAGTAATTGGGGTGGCAACTTCAAAAGATTGTGGGTTGCAATTCGCAGAAGAGCAAATGCCGGACGTTTTATTTGTCGATATCAACTTAGAAGGGGGCAATGACCAGCTAGGTATTGAGATAGCTATTGAGTTATCAGTGAAACAGCCAAGCATTAAAATCATCATGTTAAGTAGTTTATTAACGGTGGACACTGTTAGAAGCACGTTAGGGTTAGGGGTTGCAGTGAGATACCTCGTAAAAGGTGATAATGATAATTTACCACTTGTTGCTAAAGAGGTAATGAATCCAGATGTTAAACATATCACTATCAATGCATCTGTCTACAAGACGATGCTCTATGATTATAGTGAAGCGCTTAAGACAACATTCGACCTAACGCCTACGTTGAAAAAAGTATTGGAGTTGTTTTATCGTGGGTATTCTGTAGGTGAAGTCTCAGATAAAATGCAATTAGAAATGCAAACCGTTGCGAATTATCGCCAAGCTATTGCAAGAAAATGTTTGGGCTGGCAATATGCATTAACACACAAGAAATTAACAACCGAAGAGTTAGCCCGTCGTGCCAAAAAGCTTAACCTATTTTAAAAAGGTGTGATAATAAGTGAAAAAACTTTGGATAACCTTCTTTGCAATTATTATTGTCGTTTTAGCCGGTGTTAATATTTTTTATAATCGCTTAACACGTGATATTTTAGAAGATAGTAGCAAAACGGTTATTGAAGAAATAGAAGATAGTATTGAACAAACGCTAGAAATTACAATGCGAACAAAAAAGTATTATAATCAATCTATTTCAACATTATTGCAAGATGATTTAATCGAGATTCAACAGCAACTACCTAAAGAAGCGTCAAATATATCCTCAGAGGATTTAGAAGCTATGCTAGGGGAAACAGTTGCAAATGACATTTCCATCTTAGTCAAAGAGCGTAATGGCTTTATCATTAAAGCATCAACCATAGAAGAAGATGTAGGAAAATATACGCACGGATGGGGTTTGTGGAATGATATGTATTTAGATTTATACCATCACGGTCGTGTGATTCAATATCCTTACTTTGGTGAAGCGGGTGATAACTTTTGGTCCGCACCATTGTATCACGATGAAGAGGATAAAAGGTATATCAAATGGGGGTATTATAAGGGAGAGGGAACGAATTATTTACTTAGTTTAAGGGCGCACAACCAAGATATTGATACGCTCTCATCTTTTATTAATACCGAACAACATCTAAATGATATCATCCAGAATAAAAAATTGATAGCCGAGGTATCTGTTGTTGATATGCGGGCGTTTGAAGCGAGTCATTTAACCATGATTGAGTCATCTGACCCGATGTTGCAACGTTTATTTATCCCGTATGGTAGTAGGGATGTTGATAGCAAAGATATTAAACATTTAAAAATGATATTTCAAGGTGTGCGAGACAATGACCGTATCATCCGAAAAAATAATGATGCTGTTTTGAAAAAACGTACCTATCGACCGATATTTTCGCTAGATAACGCCCCGTTTGCGGTCATGACGACATTGGACTATTCCATGCAAGAAGCGTATATTAAAGAGCAGAATTTTAAAGTGATGGGCTTTACGGCTATTACGTTCAATGTTGCGTTACTTTTCACATGGGTGGCCGCACGAAAAATTAATCAGAAAGAATTAACCATCTTTAATCTTCAATCTTATCAAGAAAGAAATAATGAAACGTTTCTCAATACAATACGTGCTTATCGGCATGACTTTAAAAATCAACTGTTAGCATTAAAAGGATATGCCGACCAAGGACAATTAGATGACTTTCATCGTTATTTGGGGCAATTAGAAAATGAAATAGATGAAACATTGATAATGCCTGAAGATATTAAGCTACCGTTCCTGTATGGCTTGCTATCATCTAAATTAGAAGAAGCGCGAGTGCGCAAGATTTCGTTTACTTATACCATTCGTGATGTTTCTAATGTTGATTTGGATGTAGAAAAAACAACGGCTATTGTCGCTATTTTAGGTAATTTAATTGATAATGCTTTTAGAGCAACGGAAAACAAAGAGAATAGACGTGTTCACTTATACATCACAGAGGAAAACGGTGAACTCCTGATATCTGTTGCAAATACAGGCGAGCGTATCCCGATTCATTTACTCAAAAAAATCTTTAAACCCGGGTTTACAACGAAAAAAGATAAAAAAGGAAGCGGGTTTGGTTTGGCGAACACACAACGTATCTTAGATAAAAATAATGGTCACATCAAAGTTTTATCGCTAGAAAGTATGACAACATTTGCCATCCGCTTCCCATATATGAAAAAACGCTAATCATCTCGACATGGTTAGCGTTTTTTTCGTCTTATTGAAACGAAAAGGTGTATGTTAAGCCGTCATTTGTTACACAGACATTTGTTTCGTCAGGTAAGTAAAAAGCTCGTTTCGCCCATTCGTCAAGGAAAAGCAAGTGATTGTTCCCAAAATCAATCACATCTTCATCCATGCCGTCATCGTACCAAATAGTCACTCTCTGTTTGTTTTGACGCTCAACCCACTGAATTACTTCTTTTTCTGTTAAAACAACTGATGCCATCGTATCAATGCCCTCCAATAAGTGATTGTCTTTTTTTCTCTGTGTTTAGTATATAATGGTTTAGTCTTTTTTACCATACTCAATTTTTTGAGTATGTAAAAGTAGGAATAATAACCGAGAACCTCAAAAGAAAACGCGAATTAACTAGGCACAAGAGCGTAAAACTCCACCGACTATAGCTTATAAATCATAAGAGAGGTGACAAAAGGCGGACTTCGGAAAAGTTTCAGGGCGATAAATGCATTCGACCTAGAGACTATTGTTTGGGGTGTGCCTAGATAAAACAAACAAAAAATCGAGCAGAAAAAGGCTCAAAAAGCTCAAAATAAAAATAATCCTAATCGAATAAATGTAACATTTATACTATAGTCATATTTTTTAGTCATCAAATCAAATGAAAATAGATAAAGGAAAGTGCGATGAGAAAAAACTTTTGACAAAAAAATGGTGTTTAGATGAGATAATTTTCCTCCGTGAACATGTTCATTGTAAGTATTTGTCGTAGAACCTCAAACCCCTTGTTTCATCAAGAAACGCAAGGGTATGCGTCTATGTTTATTCTTTTTAATAAAAAAAGGAAATGTTAATAAAAGTGTTTACCTCTGTTATCATAGTGATTGTTAATCTTTTCGCAAGATAATTTTCCATACGAACGCAAGAAAGAAAAGAAGAACAAAGGACGAACATATTTTCTTTTTATTTTTTAAACATGTTTTACTCAAAAATAGTTGACATTTATCTCGATTGTAGTATGATGAAAGAAGAATATTGAAGGAGGAGTTTTATTGAGACATTTTGCGCAGGGAATTAAAACGATTATCGTAGTAAAAAAAGCGGATATTTTAAATGAAGTGACGGAAGAGGACGTTGAGCTTCTTATGATGAATTATGGGAATGAGCAAGAGTTTTCAGAGCAATTCACTGCTTGTATGGATGATTTAATTCCTGAATCAGCTTTAGAGGATTTAAAAGAAGAGTTATTAGCAACCGGCGTTAAAGATTTTACCATCTTCACAAAATCATCCGGGTACTTTGCGCCTACATACATCACGAAAACAACTACCGGTTATTGTGATTTTGCACTCGACCCAGAAAAAGGATTCATTATAGAAGAAAAGTATAAAAAAGTAGCCTAACACTTGGGATGTGTTAGACTAAAAAATTAAGGCATATAATTGATACTAAGTAATAAGAAAAAGGAGAGATGGGTGTTGCATTGGGATAGAACACTCATCTCACTATTGCCTTCTTTAAAGTATTATACAACAACTATAGCCTGTTTGGCTATAGTTTAAACGCTATTTTTTATAAATAAGCGTTTTTCTTGTAAATATATTTAGACTATAAAATAATAAACTTTATATTTAGACTATATATATTGTTTTTGCGTCAAAAAGCGCCTGTATAGTTAAAGTAAAAATTAATTGACGAATATATGTTATTAATTGGTATGCGTTGATTTTTATTTGTCGATAACTTATACATGTTAATTAGTTAGATAAGCTTAACGGAAAGGGGAGGAAAAACATGAAAATTGAAGATGTTTATATCGAAAGGACACGTAATAGTTTTTCGCAATTTTTCACTGTTCTTATGTTGCTTGTGGCGCTATTTTATAGGATTAAAGTAGATATGCCTAATATGGAGAGTGTTTTGTTGTACTTTGCTGTGTATATGATTTTTGCACCGGGGGGCGAACGCTTTGCACCGCGGTTACTTCATAAAGAAATCGTCCGAGACGCAAGGCGGAACAAGGATGACTTAACAGTCTTAATGGACAAGACTTATCGCCTTTACGGCTATGTATACACCGTTAAAGAGCGAACGCCGGCGTTAAGAGAAGCGTATAAGGATATGAGTAAGACAGCATTACCGGTTATAGAGGTAAAAAAGACAAAATAACCCCCAAACATTCATTCACTTGGCTACGCTCTTTATAACTATACCGAAAACTATACTTTTCGGTATAGTCTATCATACAAATATGAGCTAAATCTTGAGTTTTATTAACAAGGCAAGCTCACCTTGTATAGACAAGTATGGGGAAAATTACCATTTTCTGAATAGATTTCTATAAGGAGGAATACAGAATGAAAACATATGTCACATCTGACCTACACTTTGGTCATAAAAATATTCATGGTCCAGACGGTTTCGTTCCTACCCGCACTCACTTTACAGCAACAAATGACATGAATCAAGCTTTAATTGATGCGTGGAATGCCGTTGTTCATCGTGATGATGTTGTTTATCACCTTGGTGACCTAAGCCTACACATGAAAAAAGAAGATATCTTGTCCCTTGTTCTGCAATTAAAAGGAACTATTTATCTTGTGAAAGGTAATCATGATTCAGGACGTGTGATGCGTTACTTAGAACGTGAAACGTACGGAAAAGTACATTACATCCCTATGGGCGATATTGTGAAGCGTAATGGTGTTCAGTATCTTCTCACCCATTATCCTCAAGGATTAGGTGAACGACGAAAGAAAATTAAAAATATCTGTGGTCATATCCATAATGAAGTAGCAAAAGATGCGAATGTATTAAATGTTGGTGTGGATTCGCCTGAAATCCCCTCTTCTACTTTTGGTTCACCGATTCTTTTAGAGGATGCGATGGATTTAGTTGATGAGAAACATCAGAAATATTGGCAAACATTGAATCAATGATAAGTGACTTGCGTATACTTTGATGCGCTAGACTGAGAAGTGTTTTCTTAAAGGTAACACTCAGTAATACCATGTTAGAAGTTAATAGATGTATTGCGAGGTTTTAGCACCCTTCTATTTAACATAGGTAACAAAGCGATTACAGATGATTGAAAAAGGAATCCTTGTTTTAGCACCCTTCTATTTAACATAGGTAACAAAGACAGAACTTTTTGTTTGCTTAATTGTTTTGGTTTTATCACCTTTCTACTTAATGCAAGAGAGCATTTATAATTGTATGCGTATACTTTGATGCGCTAGACTGAGAAGTGTCTGTTTGAGACAACACTCAGTAATGCCATGTCAAATAGAGATAACTTCGTTACGAGGTTTTGGACCTATTCCGTTTGACACAGGTAACAAAGTTAAATCTTTCATTGCATCCTCTGAATAGTGTTTTGGACCTATTCCGTTTGACACAGGTAACAAAGCACTTTCTGGCTAATTTAATCTTATGTTTTAGTACCCTTCTATTTAATATAGATAGCAAAAATACTTGCCACCATTTGATAAAAGATAGAATTATACATCTTCAAAAATTATATGCGTATACTTTGATGCGCTAAACTGAGAAGTGTTTTTTTAAAGACAACACTCAGTAATACCATATCAAATAGAGTGCGGGATTTTGAACCTATTCCGTTTGACATAGGTAACAAAGTATATCAAGAAAAGAAGACCTTTAAAAAATTTTGAACCTATCCCGTTTGGCACAGGCAACAAAGTATAGAATCACATTGAAATGAAAAACGGTGTTTTAGCACCCTTCTATTTAACATAGGTAGCAAAGATAGGTCCAGTAGACACAAACAAATCGATTGTTTTAGCCCCCTTCTACTTAATGCAAGAGAGTATTTAAAATTATATGCGTATACTTTGATGCGCTAGGCTGAGAAGTGTTTTCTTGAAGACAACACTCAGTAATACCATATCAAATAGAGTGCGAGGTTTTGAACCTATTCCGTTTGACATAGGTAACAAAGTCTAAATATTATATAACTGATAAAGAGCGAGTTTTGGACCTATTCCGTTTGATATAGGTAACAAAGATAGAAGCTGAACGTCGTCAAGATTTTCCCTTTTTATCATCTTTCTACTTAATGCAAGAGAGCATTTATAATTATATGCGTATACTTTGATGCGCTAAACTGAGAAGTGTCTGTTTGAGACAACACTCAGTAATGCCATGTTGACATAGGTAACAAAGTTGTACTATCATTCTAGGCTTTATTATCTTTCTGTTTAATGTAGGCAACAAAGATAGCACGGTAGCGACTAACCAGATATCCAGTAGGTGTATTCCGTTTAACATAGATAACAAAGAGAATTATATGTATAATACAAGCACAAAAAAAGACGATAACTAAGTATCGCCTTTTTCATTGCTTAATTTATTTTTTTGTAAACAGTTATATCCCCTACTGACAATAAACCATCTATATTAGATGTTACCGCTCTAAAGAAATAAACTACTTTATATCCTGATGCTTTCGCTTCTTTTGACGTGATATACTCTAACGCCTGAAATGAAGCATTGTATCCTAAATATGCTCTGGCACCCTCTATTGAATCTGCTTCTACTGATAAAAAGTACTCCTCAAAAACTTCCCATTCTATCCCCTCTAACGTCATATCCATTAAGCTATCTTGATAAGCATTGACAATGTTATCATTGTTTAATAATAGCGCCGTTAAATCTAAGTTAAGAATACCTAAAAGCAGGTCCATTAATGATTCATATACTTTCGCAAATTCATTCGGACCTAACTCTAAAGCGTTAAGCGCCATTTGGATGGCTTTGTTTTCATCGCCATAATGACCTAAGCTAGGTAAATAACTATGAACTAAGCCAAACATTGTGCCATAAGCGTCTTGTTGACTAATGTTGTCCTTTAGCTTTAAATTGAATTGACTTCTTTCGTTATCTAAATCAATTTTAATAAATAACGTATGGTGCGTTGTCAGGTCTGTTTCTAAGTTTTCTATAATTTCAGTACTTAGATAATCTAAAACCTTTGCTTTAACCTCTTTTGATTTTAGTGCGTTTAATTGTTCTTCTTTGCTTAATTTCCCAAAATATTTTTTAGATGTCATCGTAACATCCTCCTTTTTAATTGTCTTCTAGTTCTTCTATGACGATATCCCTTTTACCATCCCAGCGATATATCACTTCTTTTTCTGATGTAGATAGGAAAGCAACAACTTCATTGATTGGAATCGTGACTTGAATGAGACGCTGTTCAGGAAAGTCAAATCGTGTCGCAAACCATTCAGCCATTTCTTTATCAAGCGTCCATGATAATGCGCCCTCTTCAACTTGACTACTCTTACAATGTTCACCACGGTAAATCGTGACAACATCGCTGTTCACTAAGCGTTTAAGCTCTTCTTGTTGGGTTGATTTATTTGTATTAATCAAAAACAAATCATCTAACACCCACATTGGAATGCTTTTCATAACAAAATCATTTCTCACCCAAACATCTGAAAAAACCTCCCATATAACATCTTCTGGTTGTTTTTTAGCTTTTAAGAGTGACCATAATTCCATGACGCCATTAGCATGATAGCGGGATTCTAACATGAAAAAATATGTTTGAATGTTTTTATGAAATAACCGCTTCATTGTTTTAATCCGCTTCGCAACATCAATTATTTTTAATGAAGGAATAGATAATTGAAAAATAGACAGATAAACATGTGTCTTATCATCAAGATATTCCGCCCGCATGATGGCTTGAAGTAAAGGGTCTGTATTAATGTAGATAAAGTTGATATCTACCCCAAGAGAAGATAGATACGCTATCCCCTCTCTTTCTTCTGGGGATAGGATATCCTCTCTGCTTAATGCGTCTATTGCTTTTATTTGTTCCATGCTTACCACCTTTTTTCTATCAATCGGTCACGATTTTGATAAGTCCACCAATCAGTGTAACCACAAATATCGTCCTCACTATTCTTCTATTTTGTCACTAAAAATTTGATAGTCAATACCTTCATCCAACTTGATTAACCTATTAAGAATGTTATCACGCTTCTCCCTAACTTCCTCTTCTGTTTCACCCTCAATGTATAAATACATCTCTGTTTTTAATTCCACTTTATTTTCCTCCTTTTAGAAAAACTAATTCTAACCATGTATCACCCACATTAAAATCTAGTGATGGCTGTCTCACACCATTTTCCTCGTAAGCAAGATACGACACCTTATTCTCATCAAAACGCATGTGTTTTGCACGTTGGTGAGGTAAAGACGATAACGTAAAGTACTTATTATCCTGCTTAATAACATTTCCTCTTCTAAAAAAATCGTTCAAACTTTCGTGGTATACGTCTTCTGTTATTTCGTGACCAGTGAATAAAGCATTTGATTGAACTTTTGTCACTAGGCGTTCTTCTGATATGCCTTTGAGATGGTTAATCACTTTCACTCTCTGACCAACCTGACACCCTTTCTTAAATTGATTCAAATTCTTAAACGTTGTTTCCATAAATATCTCTCCTTTTTTTATTTGATAGAGATGTTTCCCTATCACCTTTTTTATTATTTACCTTTTATACTATACAATCTGGACAAAAAAATAAGAGAACCTGAAGGTCCTCTAATAAGTAAATAAAATACGATTATCAGGTAAAATCAAAGGTGTTGGCGCATCTTCTGTTGTTTCTAAACCTATGCTTTTCAGTGTTTCCTGATACTCTTCTTTATACCATGTTTGATAAGCTTTTTCTGAATCAAATAGCTCATAATCAAAATAACGCTCTAATCCGGCTGTTTGTTGTTTAATTTGCTTCTCGGATGTTATGATGTCTTTTATGTTGATGTTGGGTATTTGAATGCGGTCACTCGTTTTTTTAGATACTTGACCGTAATCATCATCCCCCCAACTCACTAATGAACCATCTTTTTTTAAGGCAAG
>Ga0194137_10001504_pt1 | contig 14244 bp, 14 predicted proteins | sample TARM_MetaG_T3_14_FD_134025 | JGI IMG/M metagenome (GOLD analysis project Ga0194137, IMG submission 134025) | Freshwater microbial communities from Pennsylvania, USA, analyzing microbe dynamics in response to fracking - TARM_MetaG_T3_14 (version 2) | ecosystem: Environmental > Aquatic >... | reverse complement strand
GTGGAGGGCCATGTGCGGGCCGGGGAGGCGGGGGGGCTGAGCGGCGCGCCGGTGCGGGCCCGCTCGACGGAGGTCATCCGGGGGCTGGCGAAGCGGCTGGACGGGGCGATGCCGATTATCGGCGTCGGCGGTATTTTCAGCCCGGAGGACGCGAAAGAGAAGCTGGAGGCGGGGGCGTCTCTGATCCAGGTGTATTCGGGACTGGTGTATCGAGGTCCCCGTCTTCCGGGTGACATCGTTCGGAGTTTATAGTCCATGCGGTATGAGCACGCGTTTTACGAACACGACACGCCATGGAGGCGTGCGGGCGACGTGGTGTCGGGCCGTTACCCGGCGTTTTTGTTCGGAGCCCGGGTCGGCCGGTGTCTTCCGGTGTTTGTGTTTACGGAGGTGACGCTGCCTTCCTTGGAGCCGTTGCTGGTGTACGTGCTGGAGAACGGCTATCGAACGTTGACGACGGAGGAACTGGGGGCGTTCGTGGCGGGAACCCACCCGATCAGGGAGCCTTCGGTGGTGTTGTGTTTCGACAACGCGTGGGCGAGTTTGTGGACGGTGGCGGCGCCGCTGTTGCGTCGGTACGACATGCGGGCGGTGGCGCACGTGATCCCGGGGCGCACTCCGGAGCTGAAAGCGCCGCGTCCCGCATGGGGGCAACCGGGGCACGATCCGGATGTGGATCGCACGGAGAATCCGTTTTGTTCGTGGGCGGAGCTTAAGGCGTTGGCGGACGAGGGGCGGGTGGATTTGCAATCCAACTCCTGGTCGCACGCGCGTATATTCAGCCGGGATAAATTTTTGCGGTTGATCGAGCCGGAGACCCGGCTGCCCTGGCTGTCCTGGCCGGTGGTGAGCGATCCGGGGGAGCCGTTGAACCGGTTGTCGTCCTCCAACGTGTTCCACCCCCTCTTGCCGACCCGTTCGCGGTTGAGCGACGCGTTGAAGCATGACGTGGATCCGTCGGTGGTGCGACGGATCCACGACGACCCGGACGCGGCGCCGTATCTGTTCCGCCAGCATTTGCTACAGGTGGAGACGAAACAGGAGCGTGAGGACGCGGTCCGGTACGAGCTGGAGAGGTCGAGGGAGGAGTTGGCGTCCCGGCTGGGGGTGCGGGTTCGGCATCTGAGTTTTCCGTGGGGCGTGTGTGGGAAGGTGGCCGGATCGCTGGTGCGGGAGTGTGGGTACGAGACGGCGTTCGCCGATCGGGACGGAGGGAGGAAGGCGTGCGCGGGCGGGGGGGACCCCTATCGGATTTCCCGTCTGCCGGGGCGGTACATTCGGGCCCTGCCCGGACGTCCCCGAAAATTGTTCTGGCGGATTCGGGCGGAATGACCGTTCGTTCCGTTCCTCTCGTTTCTCTGCTTGATGCATTGCAAAAGCCCGTTTAGGATCTACCCCAACTTCCCAACCTCCTTCCCGGAGACTCCATGGCGACCCCATTTGATTCGCGTGTACAGAATGTTGTTTACCAATTAGAAGTCGGTGTCGGCGCCCGCATTCTCAAAGCCTTCCTTTATGTCCTGTTCATGACGCTGCTGGCGTTGTTGTTCGTGGCGAACCAGTATGTGGGGTTCCACAACGCGCGGGCCATGGACCAGGCGCAATTGGCGCGGAATTTTTCCCGCTCGGGCGAATTGAACACGCAGGTGGTGCGCCCCGCCGTGATGCGGCATCTTCGGGAGAAGGGAAAACCGGTGAATCCGACGCGCCCGCCGGACACGGTGAACGCGCCGGTGTATCCGATGGTGTTGGGCGCGGCGTTCAAGGTGTTCGGGGTGGAGTTTCCCCAGCCGACCCGGTCGCGTTACGCCCCGGAACAATGGGTCGTGGTCCCCTTGAATCTGTTATGGTGTTTTCTTGCGGGGCTGTTCCTGTATCTGATGGGCCTTCGTTTGTTCGATCCCCGGGTGGCGTTGACGGCGGCGACGGTGTATTTCCTCAGCGGGGGTGTCTGGAGCCACGCGGTGGGGGGGACGGAGTTGTCGCTGGCCCTGTTTCTGGCGACGTTCGGTTTCTGGTGCCTGCTGCGCACGATTCGGGAGGGGAACGCCCCGGGCTCGGCCGTCTGGCGCGTGCTGGTGCCCGCCGTTTTCTGCGCGGTGGCCTTGTGGCTGCTGTTTCTGACCCGTTACGCGGCGGGCGTGTTGATTCCGGGTGTGCTGTTGGTGTTGTTTTTGGGGCTGCGGAAACGCGGGTGGGTGCCAGCGCTGGTGGTGGTCGCGGTGGTGGCGGGCGGTACCGCGCCGTGGGTGGCGCGGAATCTGAAGGTGACGGGGGAACCCTTCGGGCACGCGCCGTCCCTGGCGTTGCACCAACAGCAATACGATCTGAATCTGCGCAGCTTGACGCCGCTTGAAAACGAGGAGTTCGCCGTGGCGCGGCAGGCGGCGGTACGCGGGCTGGATTTGTTGGACAGCGTGTTCACCCTCCGGAACGTGGGGTTCGGCGCCGGAGTGGTGTTCTGTCTGTTCGTGGCCACATATTTTTATTCGTTCCGCCGGGGGGAGGTGCGTCATCTGCGGTGGGGCGTGTTGCTCTCTTTTCTGCTTCTGTTGGTGGCGTCGGGAGTGTTCGGGGTGGACAATCTGGAGGTGGCGAGCGTGTTTGTGCCGGTCGTGTTGCTCTACGGAACGGCGTTTTTCTATCTGCTGTTGGACCGGATGCAGATCGGGGTGCGTATCGTGTCCCTGGCGGTGATCGCCCTGTTTGTGTTGGTACAGTCGATCCCCTTGGTGAGGGCGATGATGCCGCCAAAACCGTCGAGCTATCCGCCTTACCACGCACGGGACATCGGATTCGTGACCCGTCCGTTTGAACCGGGGGAGTTGTTTTGCTCGGACATGCCCTGGGCGACGGCCTGGTATGGGGATCAGCTTTCCCTGTATCTGCCGGCGTCGCTGGCCGAATTTTACCGGTATCACGACGACATCCAGCCGGTGAACGCGCTCTATTTCACCCTGCGGACCCGGGATTTGCCGTACCACAGCGCGCTGTTCCGGGGACCCTATCGGAGTTGGCGTCCAATTATGGAGTTGAGCCAATTGCCGCGGGGATTTCCGCTGACGACCACCCTGCCGCCCCTGCGCGGGGGAGAGCAGATCCTGTTGGCTGATCGAAACCGCTGGCAGAGCCGCTGAGCCATGACCCGGAAGGAACGCGCCGAATGGGTGGACCGGCGATTGGACGCCCTGTATCCCGATCCTCCGATTCCCCTGGACTTCCGGGATCCCTATACCTTGCTGGTGGCGGTGTTGTTGTCGGCGCAGTGTACCGACGCGCGGGTGAACAAGGTGACGCCCGGGTTGTTCGCGGTCGCGGACAGGCCGGAGGACATGATGAAGGTGCCGGAGGAGACGATTCTCGAGGCGATTCGGTCCTGCGGGTTGGCGCCGCGTAAGGCGAAGGCGATTTCGGAACTGTCGCGGCTGTTGGTGGAGCGGCACGGCGGGGAGGTTCCATGCGATCCGGAGGCGCTGGAGGCGTTGCCGGGGGTGGGGCACAAAACGGCTTCGGTGGTGATGGCCCAGGCGTTTCGGGTGCCCGCGTTTCCGGTGGACACGCATATTCACCGTTTGGCGCAGCGCTGGGGGCTGACGGATGGCCGGAGCGTGAAGAAGACGGAGGAGGATCTCAAGCGGCTGTTTCCGAGGGAGCGGTGGAACGATCTGCACCTGCAGATGATTTATTACGGCCGCGAGCATTGCACGGCGCGCGGGTGCGACGGGACCGTGTGTCCGTTGTGTCGGGAGGTGTATCCGCGCCGCAGAACACCGGTGAACACCCGGAAGGCGTGAGTAGAATCGACCTGCGGGGAAGGGGGTTTCCCGGGCCGCCGTTTCGGGGAAACCCGATCTTGCATTGCGGGTCCGGTGCCGTATGGTCCCCGTTCGATTTCTTCCACTACGTTCAAGGATGAGTTGCCGATGAAATGGCTGATGAAAAAAATCGTGGGTAACAAGAACGAACGCGACCTGAAGCGGTTGCGTCCGCTGGTGACCCGCATCAACGAGCTGGACAACGACTATCGCGAGCTTTCCGACGAGGCGATCAAAGCGAAGTCGGAGGAGTTCAAGCAACGGTTGCGCGATGGGGAGACGACGGACGATTTGTTGCCGGAGGCTTTCGCGGTAGTGAAAAACGTCTGCCGGAGGCTGGTCGGGACGGAATATTCGGTGACGGACAGCACACGGACGTGGGTGGAGGTTCCGTACGATGTGCAATTGATTGGGGGCATCGCGCTGCATCAGGGTCGGATTTCCGAAATGGCCACGGGGGAAGGCAAGACGCTGGTGGCGACGGCCCCGGCCTACCTCAACGCCTTGACGGGAGAGGGGGTGCACATCGTCACGGTGAACGATTATCTGGCCCGGCGGGACGCGGAGTGGATGGGGCTGGTGTTCGATTATCTCGGGCTCGAGGTGGGCTGCATCCAGAGCGGCATGTCCCCGCCCGAGCGGCGGGAGATGTACGCGAAGGACATCACCTACGGGACCAACTCGGAGTTCGGGTTCGACTATTTGCGCGACAACATGACCTACGAGCCCAAGGCCCGAGTGCAGCGGGGGCACCACTACGCGATCATCGACGAAATCGACAGCATTCTGATCGACGAGGCCCGGACGCCTCTGATCATCAGTGGTCCCACGGAGCATTCCTCGGAACAGTTGTTTCTGTCGCTGAAACCAATGGTGGAAGGGTTGGTGAAACGGCAGCGAAAGCTGGTGGACGGATTCATCAAGGAGATCCAGGACGAATTGGAGAAACCGGAACGGGAACAGGACGTCGACGCCCTGCAGAAACTGTTGTATCGAGTACACCAGGGGATGCCGAAGCATCCGAAACTGCTGACGTTGCTGGAGGATCCGCAGGTGCGGCGCATGTTGGAGAAAATCAACGACCAGTCGCTGACCGAGACCCACAAGGAGATGGCCCGGGAATTGCGGGAGGATCTGTATTTCACGATTGACGAGAAGAGCAACGACGCGGGGCTGACGGACAAGGGGACGGCGGCGATTTCCCCCAACGAGCCGGACGCGTACGAATTGCCGGATCTGGCCACCATCATGGCCGAAATGGACGCGGACGAGACGGTGACCGACGAGGAGCGGGTGGAACGGCGGCGGGAGGCGCAGGAGGAGTTCGCGCGTAAAAGCGAGAACATCCACGCGATCGACCAGCTCATCCGCGCCTATTGCAACTACGTGCGCGACGTGCAATACGTGGTGCAGGACAACCAGGTGATCATCGTGGACGAAAACACGGGGCGTCTGATGACCGGGCGTCGGTGGAGCGACGGGCTGCACCAGGCGGTGGAGGCCAAGGAGGGCGTGAAAATCGAGCGGGAGACGCAAACCCTCGCGACGGTGACCATTCAGAACTATTTCCGGATGTACGACAAGCTCTCCGGCATGACGGGCACGGCCGAGACGGAGGCCGAGGAATTCATGCAGATTTACAAACTGGACGTGTTGGTGATTCCGACGAATCGTCCGGTGCGGCGGGTGGATTTCAACGACCGGATCTACCGGACCCGCCGGGAGAAATTCAACGCGGTGGTGGACGAGATCACGGGCGCCTACCGGAACAAGCAGCCGGTGCTGGTGGGCACGGTGACGGTGGAGGCCTCGGAAGAATTGAGCCGTCTTCTGATGAAGAAGAACATTCCGCACAACGTGCTCAACGCGAAGAACCACGAGCGCGAGGCGGACATCGTGAAGCGGGCGGGGCAGCCGGGGTCGATCACGATCGCCACGAACATGGCGGGCCGCGGGACGGACATCAAACTCGGCGAGGGCGTGGTGAAGATGGACAAGGAGGAGGTCCAGTCCCAGATGACGTTGCAGGATCGCAAGGACGGCGTGCCGCTGGAGAAGTGGCTGACGGAGCATCCCTGCGGGTTGTACGTGATCGGCACGGAGCGCCACGAATCGCGTCGGATCGACCGTCAGTTGCGCGGCCGGTGTTCGCGTCAGGGGGATCCGGGCATGAGCTGTTTTTACGTCTCGCTGGAGGACGATCTGATGCGCCTGTTCGGAGCGGAGCGGATATCGAACATCATGTCCAAACTGGGCATCGAAGAGGGCGAGGTGATGGAGCACCGCTGGCTGAACAAGTCGGTGGAGCGCGCCCAACGGCGGGTGGAGCAATATCACTTCGGCATCCGAAAACGCACCTTGGAATACGACGACGTGATGAACCGCCAGCGCGAGGTGGTATACGGGCTTCGCACGGAGATTCTCACGACGGACACGCCGCGAGAGCAGTTGATGGACATGATCACGGAGGTGGTCGACGCCCACGCGGAACACGCGGTGTCCTATGAGGAGGAGTCGGCGCCGGTGGAATTCGCGGACTGGTGTTCCATGACCTTCCCGGTGGCGTTGCGGCCGGATGATTTGCGCGGTTTGCCACTGGAGCCGAAGGCGTACGCGGATCTGGCGCTGGAGCGGGTGGAGAAAGCCTACGGGTTGAAGGTCGAGTCCGAGCCGCCGGATTCCGTGGTGCATATGGAACGGACGATTCTGTTGCAGGCGATCGACACGCACTGGCAGGAGTACCTCCGGGGCATGGACGCCCTGCGCCAAGGGGTCGGGCTGCGGGCGTACGGGCAGCGGGACCCGATTCTCGAGTTCAAACACGAGGCCTACACGATGTTCGCGGACCTCATGGACAAGATCAACGAGGAGGTCGCGCAGCGGGCCTTCCGCGCCACCGCGTCGCTGGAATCCCTGGAGCAATTCCTCAGCAACCTGAAGACGATGGAGTCCCACGCGCAGACCTCGGCGTTCGGCCAGGAGGCCCAGGCGCGGGTCAACCAACAGCGGGCCCGCAACCAGAGCCAACAGCAGTTGGAACAGACGTTGGAGAAATCGGTGCGGCGTCCACAAACCCGGACCCAGCCGAAAGTGGGGCGGAACGATCCCTGTCCCTGCGGCAGCGGGAAGAAGTACAAGAAGTGCTGCGGTCAGTAAACCCAATCCGTCGGGTGGACGACCAAGGAGGATGCATGACCAAAATCGTCCTCATGTCCGACACCTCGCGTGCACCCCTTTCGGGGCGCGCCGTTTTCTTATGGAAGTTCCTCGGGGGCATGGCCCCCAAGCTCCACGCGTCGGCTCCTACGGAGCCGGATTCACGGCGATCTCATCTGAACGGGACCTTTGTGAACACGTTTTTCAACGCATCCCTCCTGAGAGGTGGACGCCGGATTCGGGACTGTAGGACGATTTTGGTCATGCACCCCGTCCAAGGAGGATGATGAGAGTTCCTCGTTTTGCCGATCGACGTTCCGCGGCGGCCTTTGGGCTTGCCGCCTTGTCCGGTGGATTGTTGTTTTGCGCGTTTCCCCCGGTGGGCGCGGCCTCGCTGGGGTTTGTGGGGTTGATTCCGTTTGTATGGGCGTTGCGGCTTCGGCCGGAGGGGCGGGGGCGGTTGAGTTATTCGGCGGGTCTGGTGTGCTGGGTGCCGTCGCTTTGGTTTCTGTCCCCGGTGACCGTGCCGGGGGCGCTGATGCTGGCGGCGTATTGCGCATTATACTTCGTGCCGGTGGGTTGGGTCTGGGGCAGGTTTCTGACCACTTGGACCCCGGACAAGCCGGGGCGGGCGGTGCGGCTGGTGATTGGCGGAGCCGCGTGGTGGTGCGCGGTGGAGAGCGTGCGGGGGTGGATGTTGACGGGGTTTCCGTGGAATTACCTTGGCGCGACCCAGTGGGAAAACTACGCGCTGATGCAACTCGCCTCGGTGGGAGGGGTTTTGCTGGTGAGTTTTGTGTTGGTGGCGTTGAATCTCGGGATCGCGATCAGCCTGGTGAGTCTGGCGGAGAGTGTGGGGCGTGCGGGCAGGGCCCGCATGCATCCGGAACTGTATGCGCCGATTCTGATTCTGGCGGTGGCGTTCACCTGGGGGGCGCGCGAGTTGCGTCGGGTGGGCCATGCCGAGACGCGTCGCCTGCGGGTGGCCGTGGTGCAACCGTTGGCGGCGAACAAATGGAGCGAAGCCTCGGCGCGGGACAATTATCGGGTGCTGTGGGAACTCTCGGACGCGGCGTTGAGTTTGAAACCGGATCTGCTGATCTGGCCCGAGACGGCGTTGCCGGACGAGTTGCGATGGAGCGAGCGGGCGGCGGATCTGGTTCGATCCCTGGCGGCCAAGGGGACGCCGTTGCTACTGGGGAGTCTGGATTTTGTGCCCGAAGAGGGGCAGGGCCCGTATGACCGGGTTTATTTCAATTCATCGTTTCTGGTGGACCGGGACGGGCGGTTGACCGGGGAATACCGGAAAAAACATTTGGTGATGTTCGGGGAATACATGCCGTTCGGGGACGTGTTCCCCTTCTTGCGGTCGCTGACTCCGATGCCGGAGGATGTGACCCCCGGGGCCGGGTCGGGCGTGTTGCGGGTTCCCGGAGAGGACGTGGGACTGGGAATGCTGATTTGTTTCGAGGATCTGATGCCGTATCTGGCGCGGGAGCTTGTGGACGAGGGGGCGGACGTGTTTGTCAACCAGACCAACGACGCCTGGTTTGATCCCTTGTGGGGCAGTTGGAGTCATTTGGCCAACGCGGTGTTTCGGAGCGTGGAGCAGCGGCGTCCGACGGTGCGGGCGACGAATTCCGGGGTGAGCGCCTGGGTGGACGTGCGCGGGGTGGTGCGGGAGCGGATCGAGGATCCGACGACGGGCCGGGTGCGGTTGCGCGGGTTCAAGGTGTTCGAGGTGGAGGTGCCGGCCGATCCGGAAACGACGTTTTTCCACCGCTATCCCCGCGGGTTTGTCTGGCTGAGTTGTGGGCTCAGTCTTTTGCTGGTGGTGAGGCGGCGGGGGTAGAACCGACCTTGGGCCGTTTCCGGCACGGGAGCGGAACGGAAACGAAGAAAGTGGCCGCGAAGGAATAGATCCAGAGCAGGACCAGAAAGAGGGCGGTGGTGGTGACGAAACCGTTGGCGTGCCAGGCACCGATCGCGTTCCCCCGCATCAGGCGATAGATGGCCAAGGTGCCTTCACAAAACGGGCAGGAGATGTTTCCGATCGCGTCGAACCGGCAGGCGGTCCATTCGGTTCGGGCCGCGATCCATGGACGGGTGGCCACGGCGGCGAACACGAGGGGAAACCCGATCCAGGACATAAAACGTGTATTCCTGCGAGAGGCCACGGGCGGGGTGTGGAGATGGAGGAAAGCCATGGGAACACAAAATCGGGCCCGCGCGCCGTACGGCGGTCGCGGGCCCGGAGATACCCTCGTGGAGGAGGGTCAGTTGTTTTTAACGGTGGTCAGGCCTTTGAACCAGTTTACGGCATAGGGGCCCAGAAGAGGCAGGGGCTCCGCTTTGCCGTTGATGGTTTGGATCAACCCCATGATATTGAGCACCAACAACAGCAGACCGCCAACCAGCCCGATGATGGGGCCAATACAAATCACGGTCAGCACCGCGGACACCGCGCCGAGAATGATTCCGGCCAGCCAGATCATCATGGCCTGTTTGGCGTGGAACAGACTGTACTCGTTGTCGCGGGTGATCACTGGCACCAGAAAGAACGGCAGTCCGATGAAGGAGAGCGCGTAGCTTAGAATGGCGAAGGTTTTTCCGTTTTCGATTTCCGCGGCGTCGAGGGAGGGACCGGTGGTGTCCTCCTTGTTCGTTCCGGGCGGAGGTGTTTCGGGTGCGGGCGGGGGAGGCGGAGGGGGAGCTCCGGCGCCTGAAGCCTCGGCTTCAGGATTCGATTGTTCCGGGGTTTCCGGATCGGGTTTGTTTGTGTTTTCGTCTGTCATAAGATATTCTCCACGCCTATGATGGGACAGGGTCCATATTTCCGCAATGCTGAAAACCGGATGATTGCGCTTTATTTTGAGGAACCAGAATGGTGGCGGACATGACGGGCTGGATTGTGGCGGGGTTGCTCGTGGGAACGGGCGGACTGGTGGCGGGGCTTCAGATTCGGCGGAGGAGACGCAGAAAACGCCTGATGCGGGGGCCGTTCCCGAAGGCGTGGGACGCGATTCTGGATCAAAACCTTCCGATGGTGGCGCGTCTGCCCGCCGATCTACGCCATCAGTTGCTCGGTTACATGAACGTGTTTCTGGACGAGAAAAATTTTGAGGGATGCGGCGGACAGGAGATCACGGAGGAGGTGCGGGTGACGATCGCGGCGCAGGCGTGCCTGCTGCTGGTGGGTCGGGAAAGCCGGGTGTATCCGAGGCTGAAATCGGTTCTGGTGTACCCCCACACCTACGTGGCGGGCGGCAAGGGAATCTTCGGCGGGAAATATGAGGAGACGTCCGCGCGCCTGGGGGAGTCCTGGCAGACCGGAGCGGTCATTCTGTCCTGGCACAGCGTCTTGGGCGGGGCGGTGAACGTGGAAGACGGGCACAACGTGACCCTGCACGAGTTCGCGCATCAGCTGGATCAGGAGGACGGCGCGGCCGACGGGGCGCCTAAACTGGAGCACGCCTCCTCGTACCGTTCCTGGGCGCGGTGTTTTCAGCGGGAGTACAAGGAGTTTCTGGGTCAACTGGATCAGGGGAAAAAGACGGTGATCGACGCGTACGGGGCGACAAACGCGGCTGAATTCTTTTCCACGGCCACGGAGGCGTTTTTCGAGAAGCCGCGTCAGTTGCGGGAGAAACGCCCGGAACTGTATGAGGAGTTGCGGGGCTATTACGGGGTCGATCCGGAAAGCTGGTGAGGATTCAGGGTTGAATGTTGTTCAAGGGGAAGTTTTTTATTTTCTGAGAGATGTGTGGCTGTCGTATATCGATTTTTATGTCTTTTGGTTGAAGGGGGTGACCTCCTTCCCCCGCTCAAGCAAGCTTGAGCCCCCTTGGGCGGCGGCAAGCCGCCGCACCATGGCGGGGAGGGCGAAGAGGGGTGCATGACCAAAATCGTCCTGATGACCGAAACCTCACGTGCACCCCTATCGGGGCGCGCCATTTTTCTTCTGGGCGTCCCGGGGGCATGGCCCCCGGGCTCAACGCGTCGGCTCCTCCGGAGCCTGATTCACGGAGATCTCATCTCAATTCAATGGGACCTTTTAAATATAGGCATAGCGGTTATGGACGATTGGGGTCATGCACCCAGGATTGTTTTCATCCGGCCTTCCGTTGACTTGAGGAGGCGCGCGGGTATGGTTCGGCCATGATATCCATCCCCGATGTGCAACAGGAAATTGTGGACGAGTTCTCGATGTTCGAGGATTGGCAGGAGAAGTACGCCTACCTTATCGAGTTGGGGCGCGAGTTGGAGCCCATCGATCCGAAATACAAGGACGACGCCCACAAGGTGAAGGGGTGTCAGTCCCAGGTGTGGCTGAACGCGGAACAGCGCGAGGGAAAACTGCATCTGGAGGCGGAAAGCGACGCCTTGATCGTTCAGGGATTGATCGCGATTTTATTGCGGGTGTATCAGGATCGGACGCCGCGGGAGATTCTGGATACCGATCTGGGCTTTTTGGAAGAGATCGGTCTGCTGTCACATTTGAGTATGAACCGCACGAACGGGCTGAACAGCATGGTGAACACCATCCGGGCCCACGCGGCCGCGGCGTGAGGTGGGTGTGAAGTTGATTCTCGCGTCCGCCTCGCCGCGACGGGCCGATTTGCTCCGCGGGGCGGGGATACGGTTCGACGTGGACCCCGCAGGGATTCCGGAGGAGCGCGGGGCGGGGGAGACGCCGATGGCGTACGTGAAACGTCTTTCCGAAGAAAAGGCCGCCGCGGTGGCGGCGCGGCATCCGGAGGCGGTGGTGTTGGCGGCGGACACGTCGGTGAGTTTGGACGGGGCGTGTCTGGAGAAACCGGGGTCGGCGCGGGAGGCGGAGGAGATGTTGCGTCGGTTGTCGGGCCGCACCCATGAGGTGCTCACGGGCTTCACGGTGAGAACGGCGGGAACGGTCGTGACCGACGTGGTGGTCACGCGGGTGACTTTTCGGGAGTTGGATCCGGAGGAGATCATCGCCTATGTGAAGGGCGGCGAACCCATGGACAAGGCGGGCGGGTATGGGATTCAGGCGGGCGCGGCGCACATGGTGGAGCGGATCGACGGGAGTTACACCAATGTGGTGGGCCTTCCGTTGGCGGAGACGGTTCGGATTCTGCGGGACGTGGGCGTCGAGGCCTGAGGTGTTTGTTTCCTCCCGGAGCCCGGTTTTGGATTGCAGTGACGGCTGAATCGCCTAGCGTTCGCGCATGACTTCGATCGTATACAATTTGAAGGCGGTTCACGAGCGCATTGAACGGGCCTGTGCGGCCTGCGGACGGGAAAACGATCCACCGGAGCTGGTGGCCGTGAGTAAAAAAAAGGACGTGCCGGTGTTGCGCGAAGCGCTGGAGGCCGGAATCGATTTGTTCGGCGAGAACCGGATTCAGGAGGTGATGGTCAAGCAGCCGGAACTGCCGGGCCATGTCCGCTGGCATCTGGTGGGCCATTTGCAATCCAACAAAGTCAAGCACGCGATCCACTGCGGCTTTGAACTGATTCACAGCGTGGATTCCGAAAAGCTGTTGCGCGCGTTGGACCGCACCGCGGCGGAACAGGGGGTGAACCAGGCGGTGTTGCTGCAGGTGAACGTGAGTGGAGAGGGAAGCAAGTACGGCATTTCCCCGGGGGATCTGATCCCGCTATTGGAGTCGGCGGCGGACTGTGTGAGGCTGGACGTGCAGGGCCTGATGACGATTCCTCCGGCCTCGAAAGATCCGGCGGACGCCGCTCCGTTTTTCGCCGTGTTGCGCGAGTTGCGCAATCAGGCGGCGGAGGCCACGGGATTTGACTTGCCGCATCTGTCGATGGGAATGTCGCATGACCTGGAGGTGGCGATTCGGGAGGGGGCGACCCTTGTGCGAGTCGGCACGGACATTTTTGGAAAAAGGAGCTGAATCCATGGCGGACAAAATGGTGTTTATTGGTGGGGGCAACATGGCGGAGGCCTTGTTGCATGGTATTCTGGAATCCGGGCAGGCGGCGCCGGATCAGACGGTGGTGACGGATGTGCGGCCGGAGCGGTTGCGGGAGTTGAAGGACCGGTTTGGCGTGTCCACGGAGGAGGACAATCGCCGCGCGGTTCAGGGGGCCACCGTGATCTGGCTGTGTGTGAAACCACAGCAGATGGACGACGTGCTGGCCCATCTCAAGGGCGCGGCGCCGGAGGCGCTGTATATCAGTATCGCGGCGGGTGTTCCCACGGCGCGGATGGAGACGTCGCTGGGGGATGGCCCGCGGGTGGTGCGGGTGATGCCGAACACCCCGGCTTTGGTGCAGGCGGGCGCGGCGGGTATTTCGCCGGGCCGTCGCGCGACCGACGAGGACGTGGCGCGGGTGGACGCGCTGATGAAGTGCGTAGGGAAAACCGTGGTGGTGCCGGAGAACGATTTGCATGCGGTGACGGCTTTGAGCGGAAGCGGTCCGGCGTATGTGTTTTACTTGGTGGAAGCGTTGCTGGCCGCGGCGGAGGAACTGGGGCTGGAGGCGGAGCAGGCCCGTACGTTGGTCGTGCAGACGGTGAACGGAGCAGGCAGGTTGCTGGAAGAGTCCGGGCAGCCGGCGTCGGAATTGCGTCGGCGCGTTACCTCCAAAGGCGGCACCACGGCCGCCGCGCTGGCGGCTTTTGAGGCCGCGGGCGTGGGCAGGGGGCTGACCCGCGGGGCCCTGGCCGCCGCGCAGCGTTCACGGGAGCTGGCCGGGGAGGAATGAAAACGATCCGGGAGCCGGAGGAGGACATGGCCGAGGAGGTGCGTCCCCGTCCGTTCCGGCCTCTTCGCGCGCTGCTTCGGCTGATCCTGTTTGCGGGATTGACGGTGGCGTGTCTGGTTGGCATCGCCATGTTGGTGGCGCGAACGGGGGCCTTTCGGGAAATGGCCGAGGAGCGGGCCTCGGTGGTGCTGGGAGGGACGGTGACTCTCGGCGGGCTGCGGTTGACGCCCGGGTTTTCCCTGGAAGCGCGGGACGTGAGGTTGTCGCATGAACCCTCCGGAGCGGGTGGCGACGCGGCGCGGATCCGGTTGTGCGTGGACTGGGAACGGAGCCGTCGGGCCAAGGCGCTGATCTATGGTCGTCTGGAAGTGGAGGAGGCGGAATTGACCGTTCGGGACCTGGTCGACGGGAGTCGGGAGCCCGCGCGGCTGTTGGCCCCGGCGGGGCTTGCGTCCGTGGAAACGTCCGGATCGTCCGAATCCGAGCCTCCGGGACTGTTTCCCACGACCGTTGTGCGGATGGGGGAGGCGGTGAAGTTCCAGGTGGAGGGGCTGCGGGTCAATTG
>Ga0194137_10001501_pt1 | contig 14248 bp, 13 predicted proteins | sample TARM_MetaG_T3_14_FD_134025 | JGI IMG/M metagenome (GOLD analysis project Ga0194137, IMG submission 134025) | Freshwater microbial communities from Pennsylvania, USA, analyzing microbe dynamics in response to fracking - TARM_MetaG_T3_14 (version 2) | ecosystem: Environmental > Aquatic >... | reverse complement strand
GTATTGGCCGCAGTCATTTTATCGCCAGTGTTCTTAATTTTATTTATTGCAATAAAATTGGATACACCGGGACCTATCTTCTTCAAACAAAAAAGAGTCGGTATCAATAAAACCCACTTCAATATCTTGAAGTTCCGTACGATGCGTATTGACACACCTAAAGATACACCAACGCACCTGTTAGGAAATCCTGATCAGTACATCACAAAGGTCGGTAAGTTTCTGAGAAAAACAAGCCTGGATGAATTGCCACAAATCTTCAACATCATCAAAGGCGAAATGGCTATTATCGGACCACGCCCGGCATTGTGGAATCAGTACGACGTGAGTATCTTAAAAGAATGAAACCACAATATGTTGTGAGTCAAAAATATTTGACTACCATATGCTGCATAGAATACATACTTTCATCATAATCGGGTTCGACGTGAGTATGGTGAAAGGATAAAGAGGCTGTAAGGTAGTGATATCAAGGGTTTCAACACAACTACTAAACATACTAATGTTACAAAAGCATTACACGTCTAAGCATCCAATCAAAGCATACATTTATGCAAGATATAGTGTGAAATTAAGCACCACATACAATATATAGACAAAGAAATTAAGGTGTTCTATACACCACATACATACATTTACATAGAGCAGGAGGAACTAACCATGGTTTACTTAAAAATCAAAAGATTAATAGATATCATACTTTCAACTCTAGGAATTATCATAGTATCTCCTGTTTTTTTAGTACTCATTATAGCAATCAAGCTTGACTCGCCTGGGCCTGTTTTCTTTAAACAGAAGAGAGTCGGGATCCATAAGAATCATTTTCATATATTGAAGTTTAGAACTATGAGGATCGATACGCCAAAGGACACGCCAACGCATCTTTTAGAGAATCCGGATCAGTGGATTACAGAGGTAGGTAATTTTCTACGTAAGACTTCTCTTGATGAGTTGCCGCAGATAATCAATATTTTTAAAGGTGAGATGAGTATTATAGGGCCTAGACCTGCTCTTTGGAATCAGTATGATTTGATTGAAGAAAGAGATAAGTATGGGGCCAATGATATCCCGGTAGGTCTTACTGGATGGGCGCAGATAAATGGTAGAGATGAACTTGCTATCGAGTTCAAAGCTAAACTTGATGGTGAATATGTAAAGAATATTGGATTTATAATGGATGTAAAGTGTTTCTTTGGTACATTTTTAAGTGTACTCAGAAGCGATGGCGTTGTTGAAGGTGGAACCGGAAAGATGAAGAAAAAGGAAGAATCTAAGTTATGATTAAAGTTTTGATAACGGGAGCAAATAGTTATATAGGATTGCATGTTAAAGAATGGTTGATGAAAAATTCGGAAGCCTATTCTGTGGATACTGTCAATATGCTTGACGGTAAATGGAGAACGACAGATTTTTGTCAGTATGATGTTATATATCATGTCGCAGGAATTGCTCATGCAGATGTAGGCAATGTATCAGAAGAACGTAAGCTGCTCTACTATAAGGTTAATACTGATTTAGCGGTAGAAGTAGCACAAAAAGCAAAAAAACAAGGTGTTAAGCAATTTATCTTTATGTCTTCCATGATAGTATACTCCGGGTGTGAGGAAAAGTTCATTACAAAAGATACTATTCCTCTAGCACTAAATTTCTATGGGGACTCTAAGTGGCAGGCGGATCAGAAAATCAGAGCAATTGAGACACCAGAGTTCAAAGTAGTTGTTCTCAGACCTCCCATGATTTACGGAAATAACAGTAAAGGTAACTATGCAGATCTTGTGAAATTTTCAACAAAACTTCCGATATTTCCAGTAGTAAATAATAAGAGATCTATGTTGTATATAGATAATCTCTGTGAGTTTGTAAAACTGATAATTGATAATCAGGAATCAGGTGTATTTTTCCCGCAGAATAGTGAATATACAGTAACCAGCGAAATGGTTTGTTTGATTGCAAAAGTTAATGGTCATAAGATTGTTATGATCCCAGGATTTAGCTGGGCTATCAAGCTTATGATGAAGATTCCTGGAAAGGTAGGTGTACTTGCTACAAAAGCATTTGGCGATTTTGCTTATGATCTCAAGATGAGTGAATATAAGGATAACTATCGAGTAGTAGGTTTTGAAGAAAGTATTAAAAAGGTGGAAGAATAGATGTATATAAAGCCTAAGGCATTAATTTTAGCATCAGTTGCATCTATGATAGACTTGTTCAATATGGATAACATTTCTATTTTAAAAGAATTAGGATATAGCGTTGATGTTGCAACAAATTTTGAATATGGATCAATAACAAGTCAAGATAGGGTTAATGAATTTAGAAATGAATTAGAAAAAGACGAGATTAAAACATTTCAGATGCCTATCCCTAGAAATATTACAAATATGGGGATAATTAAATCATACAGATTATTAAAAATATTAGTTAATGAAAATCAGTATAGAATTATTCATTGTCAATCTCCGATTGGTGGCGTAGTTTGCAGGTTGGCTTGTAGATCGTCAAGAAAAAAGTATGGTACTAAAGTGATTTATACCGCTCATGGATTTCATTTTTTTAAGGGTGCTAGAAAAATAGCATGGTTAATTTTTTATCCAATTGAAAAGTTCTGTTCAAGATTTACTGATTTACTAATTACGATTAACGTGGAAGACTATGATATTGCTAAAAAGTTTCATGCAAAAAATGTGGAATATGTTCCTGGAATTGGTGTGCACACAGATGAATTTAGAAATGCAACCGTTGATAGAAATACGAAAAGAAAAGAGTTTGGCTTTTCTGATGAGGATTTTGTTTTTATGAGTACTGGACAACTCTCTGTTCGCAAGAATCATGAAGTAATCATCAAAGCGTTAAGTAAAATCGAAGATGACAGAGTCAAATATTTGATCGTCGGTTTTGGAGAATTGGATAAAGAATTAAAAGAACTAGTAGACAAACTTGGATTGAATAATAGGGTTGTTTTTGCTGGATACAGAGGAGATGTTAAGGAACTTTTACATGGAGTCGATGGATACGCATTTCCAAGCCTTCAAGAGGGTTTGCCGGCATCTTTGATGGAAGCCATGTCTGTTGGTTTGCCAGTAGTGTGTAGTAAAATTAGAGGTAATGAAGATTTAATTAAGGATGGTAATGGTGGTTATCTATACGATCCTTATGACATTGATGGCTTTTCTGAGGGGATGAAAAGAATAGCTTATTCTAAAACAGGAGAAATGGGACTATTAAACATTGAAACTATGAAGTCGTTTGATATAAAAGTGGTAAGAGAAATCATGAAGAGATTATATTCAAATATATGATTTTCAATAATGTGGGAAGGTGATTTATATGGAATATGCTGTAGCAGTAATTTTTTATAATCCGGATGAAAAATCATTTCAAAATATTGCGGTATATCAAAAAGTGTTTAAAAATATTTTAATTATTGATAATTCTACAATGAGTAATGAAGAATACTTTCTGAATAGAGACGGCATAATATATCACTTTATGGATGGAAATAAAGGGATGGCCGTCGCTTTGAATAAAGCATATCAGTGGGCTATAGATAATAATATTGACTATTTGCTCACTATGGATCAGGATACATGTTACCCATCAATTGAAATTAAGAACATGTTTTATTTTATTGAGAAACAAGAAAATCAAGGAATAGACAATATATGTATTTATTCTGCAAACTTTGCTAAGCAATATATAGATAATGGGAAGAATTTAAGTGGCCCCTTAAATATAAAAAGAGAAAGAATGCTAGAATGCTCCTTCTCTATGACATCTGGAAGCTATATGAAGGTTTCTTTCCTCAAAAGTATATTGCCAATTGAAGATTGGTTCATTGGAATGATAGATTACGACGTTTGTGCAAGTATAAAAATGCACTATCCTAATAGTCGTATCATCCGTTATGGAAACTCAGTAATGTACCAAGTTGTTGGAGAACAATTGAAAAATAGTTGGGTTAATAGAATTTTTCGCGTTGTTCATTTATCTAATGATAGATACTACTATATGGAAAGAAACTCGCTATTTTTCTTGGAAAAGTATAAAGAAGATAAAGTCTTGAGCTCAATCATGTACAAACAGAGAATCAGAATTTTGATTAATATCATTTTTGAAAATAATCGAATTCAAAAAATAAAATCCATAGTGCAAGGAAAAAAGGCATTCAAATTAGATGAACGAGGAGCAAAGACTGAATGAAAGTGCTAGGTGGAATAATAACATATAATCCAGATTTATCTAGATTAGTTGAAAATATAAAATCCATAATAGGCCAAGTAGATTGCTTGTTACTTATTGATAATGGATCAAGCAATTTTAAAGTAATACGTGAAGAAGCAGAAAAATATAGTTGCCAAATAATAGTCTATAAAAAAAATCAGGGAATGGCTATGGCTTTAAAAAAGCTTATGGAATACGCATTTACAAATGGTTTTGATTGGGTTTTATCTTTGGATCAGGATTCAATAGTAATGCCAGACTTGATTTCTGAATATAAGAACCATGTAACTGAACAATCAGTTGGTGCCATGACATGCTCAATTAAAGATAGAAATTTTGATTTGACTAAAGTTAGTAAACAGAACGGTGAAAAAAAGGAGTATGTAAAAACCTGTATTACATCTGGATTTTTTATATCGGTACAAGCTTATCAAGCAACTTCTGGATACGAGGACAAAATGTTTATTGATTTAGTGGATTTTGATATTTGTTATTCTATTCGTGAAGCTGGATTTAGGATATTGAAAATCCCTTATGTTGGTTTACTGCATGAAATCGGCATCGGTGAAAATATTAAGTTTTTAGGACGTGACATCGTAATATTTCATCATAGTAGTATAAGACGTTATTACATGACGCGTAATTTAATTTATTTATCAAAAAAACATCCTAGAGAGTTGTCTTTGGCAAAAGCACTAGCAAAAGTTTTATATAGAACAATTGTTGTATTTATTTATGAGGATGATAAAAAAGGTAAACTTATGGCTTCCATCAGAGGAACAAAAGATGGTATCAACATGAAAGTTTAACTAGTATGTCAGGGGAGGTGCTAAAATTGAAAATAGTTTTATATTTTTTAGCCATTTTGATAGCTATTATATTACAAAAAAAATCCTCTCAGAAAGTTAGAGGAATACTTGTCTTGTTAATATTATGTATCAGTACTTTTTTGATGGCCAATAGTCAAATCATAGAAGGCGGAGACAACTGGTCGTATTGGATTCACTACGAAAAAATAGTTGATTCACAAGGATTTGAGCCGGGGTATTTGCTGCTTCAAAATCTTGGTTACTCGCTAGGGCTTAGTTATATAGAGTTTCGAACACTTTTTATATTATTATTTTCTATTATTCTTTTCATTGGAATAAGCAGATTAACAACAAATTATGGTTATGTGTATAATTTATATTTACTGTATTTCATATTTAAAGATAATGAGCAGTTGAGATTCTTTGCAGCAACAGTTTTAGTTGTTGTTGGTCTGAAATACTTAGTCTATGATACAAAACTATCGGTAGTTAAGTATCTGATTTTTGTAGCTATTGCATGTACTTTTCATAAAACTGCGTTTATTTTTGCTGCACTTTCATTTGCAAAATTGCCAGATAGCTGGAAGAAATATTTTATAAAGGTTGCGCAAGCTTTTGCTGTAGTGTTTGTTGCATTAGCAATCGCTAATAGAGAACTAATAATTAGCTTGCTAACATTGATAGATAAAGATAAAGGAGTCGGGTATAGCACCGCTGGAAATGTTAGATTTGGCTTTATAATTCCGTTAGGGCTATTTATATACAATTACTTAATAATTAACAAAATTAATAAAAGAGTTAGTATGTTAAAATTCAGCGATAATAACGATGTGTATATTAAGTTGGGGCTAAGTAAAAAAGTAAAAAAAGTATACGAGTTATCTAACCTATTGCATTATATGAAATTTCTAACTCTTATTTCATTATGCACGGTTCCTCTACTGCTAATTAATATTCATTTTTATCGTATCGGTCGAAGTGTATTTTTTATTAGTTTAATAGCAATAGCTGAATACCATAAACATATTAATAAAGATGCAAGGTTAAAAATAAGATTAGAAGTGCTTGGATTGTTAGCATTGTTCTGTATTTTTGATTTTATAATATTTGGAAATTTCACAAATCAAGTATTTACATTATTTATGTAAAGGAGAGAGAACATGATTACAATTATTATTCCTGTATATAATGGAGAGAAAAATATAAAAAAAACAATTGAGTCGATTCAGAAGCAAACATATACAGAGTATGAGCTATTAGTTATAAATGATGGATCAAAAGACGATACTGGAAACATATGTAAAAGACTTTCTGAAATCGATCAAAGAATTAAGTACTATGAATTTGAGAATCATGGTGTAAGTTGGGCAAGGAATAAAGGAATCGAATTAGCGAATGGTGAGTATATTATGTTTGTTGATGCGGATGATATTTTAAAGCCTAATGCCATCAGAATCCTAATGCAAATGAAAATCAACAATGATTTAGTGGTTGGCGGAATAGAAATGATTAATTTTTTAACTGGAAAAAAAAGGTCTTTGAAATATAAAAGTGGTGTATATGCTGCTACTGAATATTTGGCATTACTTGATGATGGTGAAATGTCTCCATTCTTTGGAGGCCCATATGCCAAATTATTTGACACGGAAAAAATTAGGGAGCGCAATATACGATTTATTGAGGAACAATCGTATGCTGAAGACTTTTGCTTCAATTTAGACTATTTGAGATATTGTCAAAACATCTGTATTGTAGCTGATGAAGTTTATGAATATTACTTTTCAAATCCGAATTCATTATCCGTGCAAAATGTAACCAAATTACCCCGCGAGCAACTTATTCAACAGCAAGAGCAGACCTATAGACATTATATAGAGTTGATGAACTCATTTAATTATGGGTACAACAACAAAATTCTTTTCCACATGTGGATGACATATATTGCTAAAATGAATTACGAAAACAAGTATAGCAATGTTCAAAGAAAGGATATTATATATAATGATTTGATCAGCCATGAAGTATTTAGGCAAGTAAGAGAAATAAAAGGGTTAGGTAAAAGAAGAAAGATACTATCATTACTAATGGTAAACAGGTTTGGTATTTTTCTTATCTGTGTAGGTTTTCAAACAAGGCACAGAATTCGCCAAATTTCTGATAGTAAAATGGTAAGTAATGAGAAATAGTAAGTTTGTAAGCAACACTCTATACAACATGCTCTATTCTTTTAGCGCTTTTAGCGGTTTTTCTTACTTAGAATCCCAGTACAGGAATTACAAAACTATAGGAACAAAATTTATAGATTTATTGAGTCTCTATTAATTGTCTTTTTTTATTTACACTACCTTATAATGCAGGATGAATCTTATGTGCGATGCACTTGTGCAGCTGTTATTAGGACCCAGATATGAACCTGTAATAGGGCGATAACAATATTATCTATATTGTTCATAATTTTTGAAGCACGTTAATTAGCTAGACACTTTTCAAATACAATTGATAAGTAATTAGAGTTCTCATTTGTTGTAGTAACAAGTGTAATTGCCAATGTGCTTTCAAATTTTCACCTATAAAATCCTGCAGATATTTCCGTTATCATTAACTTCAGTAATTGCGAAAACCATTGTTGAATTGATATGACGTAATAATAATCAACAAATACTTGCTAATTAGATATCTAATCAATCGTTTTGTGAAATATTTAAAATTTACATTTGTAATGAGTGACGCGATCTTAGTACTGCTGATGATAATTACTCCATGTACCATCTAACTTATTCTATCATTAATTCTTATTATTATGGTATACCTCATAGCTTGGTTTGCTATCAGGATTAGTTCATTCTTGAAATGATTAAAAAGTAAGTAAGGAGGTGAACATAATGAAAAATAATTTGAGAATATATATTTCAACCTTTGGCTTTAAGTGTATAGAAACACCATGTGGAGTACCAATTGAAGTAGGAGCAACAAAAAGAGAAAATTTTTTGTATGAGTTACGAGATGATACAGGGGACAACATATCTATAGAAAACTCGTATTATGGTGAATTAACTGGGTTGTACTGGGTATGGAAAAATGCCGAGTTATCAAATTACAGATACGTTGGATATAGTCACTATAACAAACGTCTCAGTATATCTCCAGCTAATGCAGAAGAATACCTGTGTCGAAGACCATCGGGATGGATTGTGTATGAAGAAGTATCTATACCAGCTCATTCAGATCCCCACGAGTGGAATATACTTACTAAGATAATAAAAGAAGATTACTCGAGTTATTTTGAATCATTTCAAAATTTATATAGAGAAGATGGATCTTCAGATCGATGTAATTCTGCAAATATGTTTATAACTTCTATCGAAGAGTTAAACAATTATTGCGAGTTCCTATTCTCTGTGTGTGAGAAATTAAGAGAAAAATTGGGTGATAACAAAAAAGACCGTTTTGACCGACGCTACTGTGCGTTCTTTGCGGAGAGGTTACTGTCTGTATATATTCTTGCGAATAAGCGCGAAAAACTTTGTGTGCCGATAAAACGTACTACGACGGCAAAAAGTAGTTTTGAATCCTTTATTCGAAAAATTCCATTTAGTAGGGAAAGTAAAGTATATGGATGTATAAGAAATTGGTATCTGTCAAGATACACAAATAGTTCTTACAAAAAAAATGGAGGTATAAACAAATGAAAGGTATTGTTTTAGCAGGTGGTTCGGGAACAAGATTGTATCCAATTACAATGGTTACAAGCAAGCAACTTTTACCTGTTTACGATAAACCAATGATATATTACCCGCTCTCAGTTCTTATGTTAGCTGGTATTAAAGATATTCTCATCATTTCAACACCACATGACTTGCCTAATTTCAAAAAACTTTTAGGAGATGGTCATGAGTTTGGCGTTAATTTGTCATACGCTGAACAACCTTCTCCAGATGGTTTAGCTCAAGCTTTTATAATAGGTGAAGAATTCATAGGCGATGATGCTGTGGCGATGATTTTAGGCGATAATATTTATTACGGGAACGGATTTACTTCTCTTTTACAAGAAGCAAAAGAGAATGCACAAGATGGAAAAGCAACTGTGTTCGGATATTATGTGAACGATCCTGAACGATTTGGAATCGTTGATTTTAATGAGGATGGGAAAGTGATATCAGTTGAAGAAAAACCAGAAAAACCTAAATCAAATTATTGTATCACCGGACTATATTTTTATGATAATAGAGTAGTTGATTTTGCGAAAAAAGTGAAGCCATCTGCTCGTGGAGAACTGGAAATAACAGATTTGAATCGAATTTATTTAGAAGAAGAATCACTTAACGTTCAATTGTTAGGAAGAGGGTACGCTTGGTTTGATACAGGAACAATGGATAGCCTTGTTGAAGCGACAGAATTTGTCCAAGTGATTGAAAAGAGACAAAGTATCAAAATCTCTGCCCCAGAAGAAATTGCCTATCATAATCAATGGATTAATAAACAATCACTTTTGAACTCAGCTGAAAAATACGGCAAATCGCCATATGGTCAACATCTGAAAAAAGTAGCAGATGGCAAAATAAGATACTAAGTGGAGGCGCGTAATGTATATTACAAAAACAAAGATAGATACTGTTCTAATCATAGAACCGAAAGTTTTTGGGGATGATCGTGGTTGGTTTTCAGAATCGTATTCTAAAACGACATTTCGAGAATTAGGTATAGACATTGACTTTATCCAAGATAACCACTCGATGTCAGCGCAAAAGGGTACGCTGAGAGGGCTTCATTTTCAGCTAAATCCTAAAGCACAAACAAAGTTAGTCAGATGTACTAAAGGAAAAATTTTAGATATTGCAGTTGATTTGCGAAAAGGATCCCCAACATTCAAACAATGGGTAGGAGTGGAACTGTCTGAGGATAATCACAAACAACTCTTAATTCCTAAAGGTTTTGCTCATGGTTTTGTTACATTAACCGATGATGTGGAAGTTCAATATAAAGTTGATGAAAGCTATTCTCCAGAATATGATCGAAGTATTCGCTTTGATGATCCTGAGATAGATATAAATTGGGGAATATCCAACCCTATTCTATCAGATAAGGATTTAAATGCGCCATTCTTAAAAGACAGTGATGTTGATTTTCGTACTAAATTTATGGTAACTGGCGTAGATGGTCAACTAGGACATGATGTGGTTTTAACATTACAAACGTTAAATGTAGATATTGTGGCTCCAAGTAGAGAAGAATTTGACTTAACAAATACAGCACAAATTAAAGATTATATTCTAAAAGAAACGCCAGATGTGATTATTCATTGTGCAGCTTATACTGCGGTGGATAAGGCAGAAGAAGAAAAAGAATTGTGTTATGAAGTCAATGTCGAAGGGACAAGAACTATAGCGAACGCTGCAAAAGAGGTTAATGCTAAAGTCGTATATATTAGCACGGATTATGTTTTTGATGGTTTAGGTGAAGAGCCACATTCAGAAGATAAGCAGACAAGTCCAATAAATTACTACGGATACACGAAAGAACAAGGGGAACAAATTATTCGTGAGTCATTAGATGAATATTTCATTGTTCGAACGTCTTGGGTTTACGGAATGAATGGAAACAATTTTGTAAAAACAATGTTGAAATTAGCGGAATCTCGAAGTGAGTTAAGTATCGTGAGTGATCAAATTGGATCGCCGACGTATACGAAAGATTTAGCAGATTATATTGTTCGACTTGTTTTAACGAAACGATATGGAACTTACCACGGTGTAAATGAAGGATTTTGCAGTTGGTCCGAATTTGCCCAGTCAATTTTTGAAAAAACAAATAAGCAAGTAGTTGTTAAATCTGTGACAACTCAAGAATATCCGACGAAAGCTAAAAGACCATTAAATTCTAGAATGTTAAGAGAAAATACTGATAAAGCAGGTATTCTTCGTTTACCGCATTGGAAAGAAGCTCTTGATCGATTTCTTGAAGAACAATCATAATACGAATATGAGGATAACATATTGAATATAAAAGCAATTAGTTTTATAAAAAACATGTCCTACACTATTTCCTCTAATTTATTATCGTTGATTATTTCAACTTTAGTAGTGTTAATCATTCCAAAATTAATCGGAGTAGAAGAGTACGGTTATTGGCAATTATATATTTTTTATTCATCGTATGTCGGATTTTTACATTTTGGTTGGAATGACGGCATTTATTTGCGATATGGGGGTGAGGAATACGATAATTTAGATAAACGTTTATTGCATTCTCAGTTTATCGAATTGTTTGTGAGTCAGACAATCATTGCTTTATGTATCTGGGGAACTTCTTTTATATTTTCGCAAGATGCAGATCGTAATTTTATTCTTCAGATGGTCGGTATCGCAACGGTTTTGATGAATACGAGATTATTGTTCTTTCATATTTTACAAGCAACCAATCGAATTAAACAATATGCTAGTCTTACGATGTTGGATAGAGTTCTGTATTTCATTCTAATAGCTACTTTTATAATTATTGGGATTCGAGATTACAAGCTGCTCATTTTTGCCGATTTAATTGGAAAATTGATAACTCTTTTATTGGCAGCATATGCGTGTAAAGATATCGCTTTTAGAAGCTTGACTACGTTTTATTTTACTATTAATGAGATATTTATCAATATCAGTGTAGGCATTAAATTAATGTTCGCCAATATTGCGAGTATGCTCATTATAGGTATTGTTCGATTTGGCATCGAGCAATCATGGGATGTTGCTACATTTGGTAAAATATCTTTGACGTTAAGCATTTCCAATATGATGATGATTTTTATTAATGCAGTGGGCATTATTATGTTTCCAATTTTAAGGAGAACGAATACAGAAAAGCTTGCAAATATTTATTCAACGATGAGAGATTTTTTGATGGTTATCTTACTAGGCTTTTTAATTATTTATTATCCTTTAAAATTAGTGATATCTGCTTGGCTTCCTGATTATGCTGAAAGTCTATTATATATGGCACTTGTATTCCCAATGTTTATATATGAAGGGAAGATGGCTCTACTCATCAATACATATCTGAAGACGCTAAGACGTGAAAAAATGATCTTGAAAATCAATATAATCACAATGGGGCTAAGTTTGATTACGACTTACTTTACTACCCAAGAATTTAAGAATTTAGACATAGCGATATTGAGTATAGTGATTCTACTAGCAATCCGAGCAGCATTAGCAGAATTATATTTGGCGAATGAATTAAATATTCATGTGAAAAAAGACATTATTTTAGAGATGTTATTAACGACTATATTTATAGTCACGGGTTGGTTTATTAATTCCTGGATGATAGTATTTGTGTACGCGATTTCGTATATAATCTATCTGATGTTAAAACGCAAAGATCTAGCAACAACAATTCAAAGTATCAAGTTATTAGTAAAATCGTAGGAGGATATTATTTTGAAAACAATTTTAGTAACAGGTGGAGCAGGATTCATTGGCAGTAATTTTGTTAAATTAATGCTTGATAGACACCCAGAATATAAGATTATCAATATCGACGCATTGACGTATGCAGGTAATTTAGAGACGTTAAGAGACATCGATACTAATCCTAATTATGATTTTATCAAAGTGGATATTCGTAACAGAGAACAGATAGAAGATATTTTTAGAAATAATGAGATTACTGCAGTTGTGAATTTTGCTGCGGAATCTCATGTAGACAGAAGCATTGAAGATCCTGAGATATTTTTAACGACGAATATTCTAGGTACGCAAGTTCTTCTAGATACTGCGAAGAAATACTGGAAGATTGACCCTGCCGATAAGTATAGCACTGACTATAAAACAGGTGTGAAATTCCTACAAGTATCAACAGATGAAGTTTATGGTGCTCTTGGTGAGACCGGCATGTTTGTAGAAACAATGCCTCTCATGCCCAATAGTCCGTACTCAGCATCCAAGGCAAGTGCGGATATGATCGTAAGAGCGTATCATGAAACATACGGGATGCCAGTAAATATTACTAGATGTAGTAATAACTACGGACCATATCAATTCCCTGAGAAACTCATCCCATTAATGATCAATAACTGTCTAGAAGGTAAAGACCTACCTGTTTACGGAGACGGTATGCAAGTCAGAGATTGGCTACATGTATCGGATCATTGTGCGGCAATCGATACGGTTCTTCATAAAGGAATAGATGGCGAAGTCTATAATATCGGGGGTAATAATGAGAAAGCCAATATTGAACTTGTAAAACTAATCATTAATACATTAGGAAAATCTGAAGACTTAATCAAACATGTTAAAGATAGACCTGGTCATGATAGACGATACGCCATTGATAATACTAAAATCACTACTGAACTAGGATGGGCGCCAGCGTATACCTTTGAACAAGGAATTAAAGAAACAATTCAGTGGTATCTTGATAACGCTGAATGGGCTGAAAATATCTTATCAGGTGAATACGCAAAATATTATGATGAGATGTATAAGGGAGTATAATTTATTAGTTTATACTTTTTCTTATGGACAAATCATAGCAATGATTAATCGACATTGTAATTGGACAAGAGAATTCGCCTAAAGATATAAATTTTTACAACCTTTGAACTAACTGGTAATGGTACCTCTGTCTTAGAGATGGTGAATGCCTTCATGCGAGTCAATCAAGTCGCAGTTTCTTATGAGATTGTCGACAGACGTCCCGTAGATATCGCAACTTGCTACGCCGACGTCAGGAAAGCTGAACGCGAACTTGATTGGAAAGCTGAATTTACGATTGATGAGATGGTAAGGGATGCTTGGAATTTTGAGCAGAAACAAGGATTAATAGAGTTATAACATTGTAATATCTTTCTATCACTGGTTAGGCGATTCAGGACTGGTGGTAGGAAGATGTTTATATATTGCAATGATATTTGGTAGCGTTTTCTTGCGTTAGGCATTAAGCATATGTTTATTATGAATTACGGCTAGCGATTAAGTGATGTTCGTTATTAATTATCCCTGAATAATTCATAGTACCTTGTCAGAACAGGCATTTATCCCGCTTTGATAAGGTTTATCAATCTATTCCTTATTCACCCGTTGGGTGAAGAAAAAAATATACAAAAAGAACACACTCTATGTTATTGTAAAGTCGACCAAAACAACAAAAACAAGAGGTGTGCTCAATGTCAACTTTACAAGAAAAGCAACTACAATTCAATCCCCATTTGGTTATGTCAAACGATGGCGGTC
>Ga0194137_10001500_pt1 | contig 14263 bp, 10 predicted proteins | sample TARM_MetaG_T3_14_FD_134025 | JGI IMG/M metagenome (GOLD analysis project Ga0194137, IMG submission 134025) | Freshwater microbial communities from Pennsylvania, USA, analyzing microbe dynamics in response to fracking - TARM_MetaG_T3_14 (version 2) | ecosystem: Environmental > Aquatic >... | reverse complement strand
GGGAAGTCCGGGACGTAGACCTCGTTGACCACGAACCACGCGGATGCAGGCAGAAGGTCTTTCTGCCGATCCGATACCTCCCCGGCGAGCTGGATCACGACCGTCGCGATCACCAGCGCCACGGCCGTCTCCCCGAGGCGAGCCCGCCACCAGTCCCAACGCTTCATTGTCCGCCCCTCGTCACGATCTCCGCGATCTTTTCAATGATCCACCCCTCGGTGGCCCAATACAACGCCAGCAGCGCGCCGACCAGCAGGGCGACGTTCTTCAGGCTCGTGGCGAGCCGGAACATGGACTCCCACTGACCGAAGAAGGCGACGGCCCGAGTTGCGGCCGCCGCCTGCTGTGCATTGAGCGTCGTAAGATGTCCTGTTTCGTCCAGACGGCGAAGGTGCTCTAGCGTGAGCTTTTCTTCTTCACCGAGCCGGGACGTGTCGCCGCGACCCCACCACATTCCGTTACTGCTCCTGCGCTACCCCGTAGATCGTGTTGTATTGCTCCACCACGTTTGCGTGCCTGCGGCGGCAGTCCGCGAGAGCGAGCCGGTTTTCCGCCAATGCTTGAACAGCATTACCGCGAACCCCCGGGTCGGGGCAAGTCGCCTCGTCCCGGGGGTCCAGCTTGGGAACGGGGGTTCCGACGACGATGGTGGGCTCAGTTGATCCCAAGCAGCCGCTCACGAAGGTCGTCAGGAATAGCACACTCAGCGCCTTGATCGTCGAGTTCTTCCAGCAGAGCATCTTTCGCCTTCTCCAATTCGGCCAGCTCGGCTTGTGTCTGGCTGGCGCGGGCACGGGCGTCTGCTGCTATCTGCTCGGCACGATTCGCTCTGTCCCTCTCGGCCGCCAGCGCGGCTTCGATATGGTCAAGCTGACATTCGGCGCGGGCTTTCCGGGCAGCGTCAACGCGGTTGAACATGGTCCAGCCTGCAACGAGAAGAGCGAGCAAGACCCACTTCCCTACCGGACCTGCGACCCACTTTAACAGCTTGGGAATCATCGTGCGACCTCAATCTCTGCGTGTTTGTCAGGACCGGCGTTCTTGCCGGAACGGTGGTCGTCCACCCGGGCGCGCTGGACCACGACCATCTGGTAGATCAGGTAGGCCGCGACGCCGCCCATGATCCACGGCCCGGCCGCGACGAGGGCTTCCTTCAGCGGCTCGATCTTGTCGAGAAGGCCCTGCGCCGTGTCGAGCTGCCCGCCGAGCGCATCGAGCGCCTGAAGGCCCACACCGACCGCGCCAGTGCCGCCCACGACGGCCGCCGCGCCGTTGGCCTTGTCCGTGGCCGCGATGGTCTTGGAGCCGCCTTGCCGGAGGTCTTCGGTCGTGGCCGTGCGGCGTTCGGCCGCGACTTCCCGGGGCGAGGACCGCAGCAGCTCGGCCATCATCTCGTCGTCGATGCCCACGTAGATCGGCAGCCCCCGGTCGGCCCGGAAGGCCAGCACGGCCGCGCGAGTCCGCGTGCCCCACTTGCCGTCAGGCTGGCCGACTTCCGTGTAGCCCAGCGCGCGGAGGCGGCGCTGCACCGACTTCAGCTCTTCGCCGTTGACCGGCACCTGCGGCTCCCGGGCGGGCGACCACTCGGTATCCTTGATCTTGGCCCACTTCCGGTAGGCCGCTTCGAGCCGGGTGTGGTAGCCGTGCGCGGCGTAGCCGGGGCCGTTGTAGGCCCGCGCCACGGTCGTCCAACGATGCGCCCGCAGGTCGTCCGCGATCCCGGCGTTCGTGATGAACCGGATCATGGCTTCCAGATGCTCTTCCTCGTCCTCCATGAACGCGGAGACCATCTCCTGCGGCGTGGCGTATCCGGCGGACAGGTGGTTCTCCCCGAGGATTTGGCCGAGGCCCCACGAGGCGGACTTCAGCGCCGCAGTCTCGTCGATCTCCATCGCCTGCTTCAGACGCGGGTAGGAGTCCGAGGGATAGTCCCGCTTCCACTCCCGGTAGGCCAGCCCGGCAGCCACGGCCGCGTCGCGCTTCTCGCCGGTCAGGTTGCGGTAGAAGACGTGCGGCTCGAACAGCATGGCCGGGCGGCCGTGCCGGTCGTATCCCGAGCTGCGGGCCTCCACGTCCATGAGGGCGTGAACCTCGTCCTCGCCTACCCCGATCCGGTAGCCCAGCATCGGGAGGTCGATGTCATCGAGCCGTCGAGCGGCCCCTTGGAAGGTCGTGAACTTGGTCATGGTCTTCTCCGTCAGGTTACGGCCCGGAGGCCAACTTCGAGCGTGGCGAGGTCCGCCCACGTCCAGTCTTCCCCGGTCGCCGGGTTCACGTCGTATTCCTCCACGATGGGCAGGATCGCCGCGCCGGGCGTGTAGAGCGCCCCGTCGTAGTCCACGCCGCCGATTCGCGCAAAGAGCCCGATCTGGCTGGGGTCTGCCCCCGGCCCCGTGGAGCGCGTCGTAGAGGACAAGAAGACTTTCGTGAGCGACCCGGGGGGTTGGGCACCCGGGGTGAGCGTTCCGCTCGTCCTCTGGCCGCCTGCGGTGGCGTAGGCCACGGTCGTCGAGAGGTAGTCGCCCAGCTCTTCCGCGCCGCCAGTGAACTCGTCGTAGTTCCCCTGCGCGGTCGGCGGCAGCACCTTGAACTTCGTGCCGACGGTGTTCTCGTCGCTGATCCGAATGTTCGAGACCCAGCAGTTCGCCCCGTTGATGTAGTCCAGCCCCCCGAACCGGAAGAGGGCCGGAGCGCCACCGCCATTGGCGTTGATCTGGGTCTTGATGGAGAGCGACCCGTTCACGTAGACGGTCTCCCGGTGTTGGTTCGGGTTGGCTCCGATGTTCGTCTCGATGTGAATGTCGATCCGCACGACTTGCCCCTGCGGGACGCCAAACGTGATGAACTCGTCGGCGGCCGAGGTCGAGCGCCACCGGAACACACCGTCGGTCAAGGTCACATTGCCGATGACCACGTTGTCCTGCGAGAACACCTGCCAGCAGTAGCCGTCTTCGGCCGTGGTCATGGCCGGGAAGTAGACATCGAAGGCGATCCAGATGGAATCCGTCTCGGGAAGCGCGACCCCGTGCATGATGTCCTCGGACAGAGCGATGGCGTGGTCCGCGAAGTCCGGGTCGAAGAGGCCCGCCGTGTTGTCGTAGAGCCCCCCGAGGTCGAACGGGTCGTTGGTGATAAGGTAGTCGGTCATGGTGGTCCTTTCGTCAGGCGAGAGTGCCGAGCGCGACGGCCCCGCTGGGGATAGAATAGAGGAAGTCCGAGGACAGGGAAATGAGCTTCGCGGAAACGCCCGTGTCGCGCGTCTGGATAAAGGGCCGCATGTCCTCGATAGGCTGCGTCACCCGAGGGGCTTCCGTCTCCGGGTTGCGGTCCCACGTCCCGTTCTTGCCGAACCAGAACTTCCCGGTCGTCGGCTCGTAGCAGAACATGAGGCGGTCCCCGATACCGTAGGTCGGGACGCCAGAGATCGCTTGGCTCCCGGTCGGCCCCCAGATCGTCCCGTTGCCGCGCCAGTTATACATTCCCGCGTAGACCGGGTTGGTCACGTTGTTGGGCGGCGGGTTAGCCGCGAGGAAGGCCGTGCCGACAATCCCGAGGTAGCCCGTGTAAGAGCTGGGGCCTGCGAGAAGCGCCATCTCCCAATAGACCATGCCTGCCTGCGCTGCCGAGATGACTCGATCCGAGGGGGCCACGGGCCGGTAGTCCGAGCCGCCGCTGGTGTTGGTGAGCCGCGTGTCGTTTTCCGAAAGGGTGTGGCCCGTCGAGATGAGCGCCGGGTCGATCTTCCACTCGATCTCCGCGCCGAGATCGAACGGGGTGAACCCCGCGACCGTATAGAGGACGTGCGTGCTTTCTCCGTAGAGCTGCGCCTGCGACCCGTCAGGGACGCTCACGGCCGCCCGGGACGCTCCGGTTGCCGTCGTTGCGAGGGCCGCGTCTACGCCCGGCTCTGCGGCCCAGACGCCGTTCTTGCCGCACCAGAACTCGCCGGTCGCGTTGTCATAGGCCAGCATGAGGCGGTCGCCCTCGACATAGCTGATCGTGGCCGTCTGGGCCACGCCGTCGGCCGTGAGCGAGCCGTCAGAGAACCACTCGACGCCAGCCGCGCCCATTCCGGTCGTGGCCTCGTTGTAGTTGCCGAGGTTCGAGACCTTCGTGATGCCCACGGACATGCCCGCCACCGCACCCCGGGGCTCGATCTCCCAATACTCCCCGAGCGCGAGGTTCTGGCTGCTCACGGCGAACATGCCGGTCCCCGCAGCGCCGGAGCGATTCTTGATCTGGTCATTGTCGATCCCCCACCCGGTCGGGATATAAGCGGGGTCCATCCACGGCCCGCCGTTCGGGAAGCCGAAGGGCTCACGGAAGAACACGGCCCCTTTGGCGCTCTGCCCCGTGACGCCGTGGCTCGACCCGCCGATGATCGGGGTCGCCCGGCTCTTCCACCCGAGGACGCCATACTCGGCCGTGCCGAAGCGTGCGACGGCGTTGAGCTGCGGCACGATAACGTCACCCGGGACGATGGGGAAATAGGAGGCCCGCGCGATCACGACCCCCTCGATCTTGTCGTCCCCGAAAACCGACCGGACGGACTCGCCGTAGATGCCCTCGGAGCAGAAGGCCATGTAGTCGGACAGGAGCGTGCGGACCTGCTCGAAGTCCTGCGGCACCCACCGCCCGGGGAGCCACGTGGCGAGGCAGCCGCAAAGGTAGGGTGTGGCATAGCTCGTGCCGGAGCCCTCCCCATACTTCGCCCCGTCGGTGACGGTCACGACGCGGTGGCCGAATCCGTAGAATCGGACCCGGCTGCCGTAGTTCGAGAACGCGGCACGGCGGCCGTCGTAGTGGATCGCGCCGACCGCATAGTCCGAGGCTTCAGCGGGCCAAGCGTCGAACGTCGTGTCGAGGTTCTGGCTATCGTTCCCGGCCGCAATGAACACCAGCACGCCGATGTCCATGAGGTCTTGGATGATCGAGCCGTAGGGGTTGGCGTAGTTCGTGCCCGTCGAGCCGAAGGAGAGGTTAGCGACGACGAACTTGCCGTCCGGGTTGTAGGCCGGATCGACCGCCCGAGCCGCGAGCGTTTCCAGACCGGCCGTGATCGCCTCGTTGGTGGTGGAGCCTCCGGCAGAGCTAAAAACCTTCACGTCCCAAAGCTCGGCCTCCGGTGCGATCCCGAGGTTATCACCCGCCGCCAGAGCCGCGCAGGTCGTGCCGTGGTTGGACGCCCCGAAGTCAATGGACGAGAAGTTGTGGATGCGCGTGACCCGGCCGGGGTTCTTGCGGAACTCCGGGTGCCCCCAGCGAATCCCGCCGTCCACGATGGCAATAATCACGCCGTCGCCAAGCCGGTCGCTGTCAAACCGCCACTTGAAGAAGTCGGGCTGAAGCCACCACGGATTGAAGTTCCCGCTCTTCGGGTCTTGCGTCGCCTTCAGCCGCAGCGCGCCGTGCTTCTCGTTCCACATGCGCGGCTCGTAGATGAAGGACTCGCCGTAGCCCATAGGGGCCACGACGCCTGCGCCATCCGCCGCGCCAGAGATGCGGTGGTCGTTCGCCACGGAGAGCATGAAGTCGGCCTCGACCTCTTCCGCCACATGGGCCGTAAAGACGCGCGGCAGGCTCTCCGAGGGCACCATGTCCCCGAAGGGCTCCAAGGCTTCCATGACAGGGCCTCGGAACTTCGGGTCGATGACGGTGACAATGATCTGGCTGGTCATCGGGCGGCCTCCCCGCGCAGGGCCACGTAAACGTCCGTCACGTTGGCGTCAGGGCTCGACGGAGCCACGACCCGGAGCGCGTCGGTCACGACCACGGGCGACGGCAGGCTGATCTCCACGGAGGTCTCCCCGGCTGCGATGGTGGCGGTGAACAGCTCCGTCCCGTCGAAGGACCGGAACGCGAAGGTCGTGGGTGCGGCCGTGGCCGGGTTGACGCGGATGCGGCCGACCGGGGAGCCCTGATCGAACTTCAGCCCCAGCGTCTCGTGGAAGAGGACTTCCTGATCCGCCGCCAGCACGCCGCCGTTCTCCACACGGCCCGAGATGTCCACCGGCTGCCGGGTCTTCTTGACGCCCATGATGAAGAGCTGGCCGCCCGTGAAGTTGCCTGCGCTGTCCCGCTGGAAGATGACCGTGTTGTGGGCCGCTGCCGCAGCCGAGAAGCCCCGATAGTGAATATCCCCGCTGGCCGAAGGGACCGACCCGAACATGTCCCACGTGGTCGGCATCCCGGCCTCGCTCATGAACCGCAAGACGCCGACGGCGATCTGAAGGTCCACGTCCGAGTTGTAGCCGCCAAGCCGGAAAGCATCGGAGCTGGCCGTCCCTTCGCCCGTGCCACCCACGCCAGCCCACGCATAGAAGACCGTGGACCACGTGCTGCCGCCGTCCGTAGAGATCGCGACATCGGCGTGGTCGTTGGCGTTGCGCAGGACGAAGTGCAGCTCGTCATACTGGTAGAGCCCGTGGTCCTCGTCGGTCAGGATCACGTTGCGCACCCCGGCGAGATCGCCCGACCAGAGAAGGTCCGCGCCGCCGCCATAGGCAATCGGGCTGAAGCCTGCCGGGAGCGGGACAAAGGCGTTCGCGGCGTGGTCCCAGACGAGCGGCTGCCCGTTCTGGTCCATCGACATGCCGGAGCGAACCGCGTCGATGCCGTCGATCTCTTCGATTGCCGTGGCCGCCGGAGTCGCTGCGCCGCCGCCCGGGATGGCGATCTCGATCTCCCCCGGAACGGGAGACGTGATCGACGCACCGTCCCCGGTGATCGTGAGCTTGGTCACGCCGCCGCTGACCTCTCCGGCCGCCCCGTGCAGCGCGAGGCCGCCCGTGAACGAGAGCTGGATCGTGTCGCCGGTCTTGACCGCGTTGAAGGCCGTGCCGAGGAACTGAAGGTCCATGACCTCCGGCTCGTCGAGCGACCCGGCACGGAACCGGATCGGGCTGCCGCCCCACTCCACGTCGTCCCCGGTCTCCGTCACGCGGAGCACCTTGTTCGCGTTGCCCGCGAGGTCGGGGAGGTAGGCGTAGACCGAGCCCGGCAGCATCCCGGACACGCCGAGGGTCGTGGTGACGACCCGCATATTCGTGAGGTTGATCTGCTGGGAGCCGCCGGTCACGACCGTATTCAGGCGAATCCGGGCCTTGGTCGTTCCGTTCGGCACGTTGGCCGCCGTGTCCGCGAAGGTCTCCCAGAGTTGGATGGCCGAGTTGAGACGGTTGCCCCCGACATAGGTGCCGATCACCGTATCGCTGGCGTCGAGGTAGAAGACTTCCAGCCGGATCATGTCTTCGACAAAGCGCGTGTGCTGGTCCCAATAGACCGTGATGCTGCTGGGGTCGTTCGGGAGATCGACGACATGCTCAATCCACCAAGGGCCGCCGGAATCCCCCGACAGGCCCATGTAGGCGTAGCCGTCCGGGTGGAGCACGTGGTCCGCCTCCCGATCCGGCGGCGTGTAGACCTTCAGCGTCCCGGATGCCGTGTTGGTGGTCCAGTCGGTGAAGTCGCCAGACTCGAAGCGGCTGTTGGTCACGACCCGGTTGGAGGTCGTGCGGACGATCCGGCCGATCTGCCCCGCGCCGACGGTCGTTACCGCAAGCGAGGTCTGCTGGTCGCCACTCGTCGTCTTCGAGCTGCTGGTCGTGTGGCGCAGCCGATACCAGTCCCCGCCGAGGAAGGTGACGAGCGCGGTCATGGTCGTGATGCCGAAGTAGTCCTCGTCGTCCGAAGAGCTGGCGATGGGCTCCCACGTAGAGCCCCCGTCGATGGAGCGTTCGAGCGTGGTGTCCACCGCGCCCGTGCCGTCAGTCGTGTGCCGCGTGTTGGCGACGAAGATGGCCGTGCGGCCCTCCTGCGCCGCCGGGATGCGGATCGTGTTGTCGGCCGCGTTGAAATACTCGTTATCGTCGGAGATCACGTCCCCGAAGGCCAGAGTCGCGGTCGTCGAGTCAATGGTCTGCCCGGCGCTCTGGGCGAGCTGGATCAGGATTTGCGACCCGTAGATCGAGCCGCCCCCACCACCGCCGCCGCCAGCGAACTCAACCCACGACGCGCCGGTCCACTGGACGTTCACGCCCTCGTCCACGACGAAGAAGTGCCACCCGACCTGCGGGGTCAGGTAGACCCACTGCCGCGCACCGTCCGGGCCGTCCCAGACCGCCAGCTTGTTCCCGTTCGTCGCGTCCGATGCAGGCACGATGTAGATGGAGCCGACTGCCGGGGACGCCGGGAGGGCCGTTACCCGGGACTGCACCCGGGCACCCACGACCGCCGAGAGCAGCCGCAGGTTCGTGTCCATGCCGGTGTTCCAGCCATCCGCCCCCAAGTCCCAGAAAGCGTTGAGGCCGAGGCCGGGGGTTTGTCGCATGACCATGATTATTCTCCGTAGGACAGGCCGTAGCCGAAGCCGTAGCCAGAAGCGATGGTGATTCCGATTTCGTGGCCCTGAAGCGATTCATAGCCGCCCCGGGTCGATGTCACCCGGACAATAGCCCGGGTTGCGGTCCCAAAGGAAGCCTTGGGTAGCGTATAGCTTTCGTCGGGCAGGTCCGCGATCTCGTTGACGATCTCGCGCGTGTCCGCGTCGAGGATGGTGATCTTGGTGAGCTGGCCGGGCTCCGGGGTCACTCCCGGGTCATCCCAAGCGAGAACCTGCGAATCTTCCGTGAGGCGGTTTCGGTTTGCCCACGTCACAGGAACGTCCGGGAGGTCGCTGGCGTCCACGTCCCCGAAGCCGACCCCTGCGACCTTGACGTTCGCCGGGCGAGCCGGGAGGTAGGGGCGCTCGCTCGGGGTGTAGCTCTCCGTCTGGGCCAAGCTCTCCGGGAACGCGCCGAGGGTCGTCTGCATGGCGAGCTTGTAGTCCCGCTCCGCGAAGGCCGTTTCCAGCTCGGCGTCGGTGATGAAGTCCCCCGGGCCGAAGAAGCGGATCGGCGTGCCGATGGGCCACTCGCGCGGAACCGTGTCGAGGATGCCCCGCTTGATGGTCCAGTTCGACCCGTCGTTCTCCACGAACATGACCAGCTCTCGGCCCTGCTCGGTCCCGTCTTCCAGCCCGATCAGGGCGAAGCCACCGGGGGTCGGCCCGGAGCCTACCGTGAGCGAGCTGAAACCCGGCGTCAGGGTCTCGGCTTCTTGCTCGAAAGCCACTGCGAGCTGGCCGCGAGAGACAGGCATGATGGTCCCGGTCGGCTCGGTATAGGTGTTGCCCGCCGCGTCCAGAACCTCCCCGAGCACGTCGATGGACGCGACATCGGTGTTGAGGGACGACGCGAGGATGCCGACGAACACGTCCGGGTAGTCCACGTTCGCCGTGGTCTCCGGCGGCACGAGATTGACCGTGAAGAAGTAGTTGAAGGTCATGAACTCGACGTATTCGATCAGGGTGGGCTCCTTGCCGCCGCTGTCTAGCTCGGTCGAGGGGGGCAAGACCACCTGCGGCCGCGCGAAGCTGAAGATGTCCTGCGTCAGCGAGGCGACGATCTTGGAGTCCCCCGGCTTGCCGTAGTTGATCTTGGCTACCCGCATGACCAGCTCTTCCGCGTCGTGCTCTTCCGAAGAGAGCTTCAGCACGGAGCCCGGGGCGTAGGACCAAGCCGAGCGGTCGATCTCGATCTCTGCCGTTGCGAGAGGGGCCGTCACGGCCGCCAGATCGCGCGCAAGAACGGTGGCCGCAAGCCTGCGGTCCCGGATGCCGTAGTAGTTCCGGTTGTCGGAGATGATCTCACCGTTGTTCACGACGATGCCACCGATGTCCTGCTGCGTGATGACCTCTTCTTCCTCGGTGTCCGGGTTGGTCCACGTCAGGTTGATCTCGTTGACGATCTCCGTGGGCGCGCGGCGCTGGAAGTCCCGGATGGTGCAGCTCGACTCGTCGAAGACCTCCAATGTTTCCGGGTCATAGTCGTCCCGGATCGGCTTCAGCACGAACTTCCCGGTGCTCGGGTCCACGTAGAGGTTGGCTTCCACGTGGTCGAGGATTTCCTGCACGAAGGACTGGATGGTCTGTTGCTGCGTCCAGATCATCGAGAGGCCGAAGCTCTCGTTGAAAAAGATGTCGGCCGAGGCGCGGAAGCTGGTGTCGTCCAGCGCGGCCGAGTTCGCACCCATGCCCCACGAGCGATCCGTCAGGGCCTCGTAGATCATGTGGGCCGGGTTGGCCGAGGGCGGGTTCCCGTTACCAAGGGCGTCCATGATGAGGTCCGCGAGAACCGTGGAGTCCCCCTCCCCGATAACCGGGACCGCGCCGCCGGTCGTCAGGCTCTTGTCCGTGCCGGTCGTGTTGTCGAGGGCGCTGGAATACTGCGTATCTTCAAGCTCGATGTTCACGGCGTAGCAGTCCACCGCTGTCCCGGCGGCCGTGGAGTAGCTGCCCGACCCCCGATCCAACAGGTCCGACATGATCGACTGCGCGGCCGACACGGGGTAGCCGTCGGTGGGCTCCCCGTCGGTGATGAGGAACATGATGCGGCGGTCGAGGGTCTGCGCGAGCGACTGATCGAAGAACCCCACCGCGCCGTTCGCCGCCTGCGTGAAGTCCGTGCCGCCTGCGCCTGCGTTGAGGCCGTTCTGGATGAAGGTCTCGGCCGCGTCGATGTTCGCGCTCGTGGCGTTGTTCCAGATGCGCTCGTTGGTCGTCCCGCCCCAGAGGTTGATCCCGAGGTTGATCTGCAAGCCGAACTCGTCGATCTGCTGCCGGAGCTGCGAGAAGAGCGTCGCGAAGGCGGCCTTGACCGTGTTCCGTCGCACGGCCGTCATGGAGCCGGAGTTGTCGATGGCGAAGTGGACCGAGCGCGGCGTGGTCGTGCCGGAGACGATGGCCGCCTTCTCGGGATACCAGCCACGCGGGATGCGCGTCAGGTGGAAGGCGCACGGCCAGATGTAGGGCTGGTTCGCACCCCAATAGAACCCGTTCCGGTTCCCCACGGCCGAGTCCTTGCCGTTCTCCTTGCCGACGCCTGCGAACAGGCTGCCGATCAAGAGCTGGAAGAAGTTGCTGATGGGGCTGTCTTGGATGCCGCCGTCGTTGGCCTCTTCAATCGGGGCATCCTCCCCCTTCAGGCTGGGCTTCCCGGTCATCATGACGTTCGCCAGCCCGCGATACGCGGGGGCGTTTGCCGGGGTGCGCCCCAGCTTGGCCGCGACGGTCTCCGAGCAGAATTGCGTGAAGCTGCCCGGCTGCCAGACGACGTAGCCCTGCACGCCGCCCTCTTTCTTGATGCCGCCGTAGAGCTTCTGCTTGTTGATCTCGAAGATCGACTCCGAGCCGACCCGGCCCTCCCACGCGATCTTCTCGTTGATGCGGATGCGGTTGAGCGAATCGACCGGGCCTTGGCAGAGGCCATATTGGACGGAGCAGAAATACTCCGTCACTCGCATCTTAGGCTTGCTGCCACCCTTACCCATAACGGCGCTCCCTCGTGCGGTTCACGACCTGCACGGCCCGGGCATCGCCGGTCGCCAGCAGGACGCTCGCCTTCACCCCGTTCTTCAGGAAGTCCCGGAAGTCGAGGTCGTTGCTCTCAAAAAACTCGCGCGCCCCGGAGGCGCAGTGTCCGCTCTTGCGAACGTCCGCAATGGTGACGATGAAGTCCCCGGTGTCCTGCGCCGTCGTCATGCTTTCACCTTGAAGTCGTGCTTCTGCTTGTCCCAATAGCCGATGACGTTCCCGCCCTTGATTTCCAGCGATCCGAAGACCACGGGGATCGGGCGGCCCGCCTCGGCCGTGGGGGCTTCAAGGTCGGAGGAAGCTGCGGGCTTCTGCTCCTTGGGCTTGGGCGCGAGGGCGTAGGCCACCACCATGAGGGCGACGCCGATGGCGAGCTGGATCAGGAACCAAAAAGGCATGGGCGCACCCCCTCAATAGAACTGGTTGGTCAGCTTCGTGGGGTTGTCCTTCGGAATCCACGGCTGCCCTCCAAAGTTTACTACATTGTGGTGCAGAAACTCACAATCGGAAAGCTGGTGATTGCAGCCGAGGTATGCGTTGACCTGCTCCCCCACGTCCAGTCCGAACACGTCGCCGTTGAGGATGACCCGCTGGCTGCCGTTCATGGTCAGGATCGTCCGGGTTTGCAAGATGCCCGTCTCGTTGTCCGTCCACTGCACGTAGCCACCGATGAACTTCTCGACGGGGAGGTCATTGAACCAGCCCGGCTCGAAGTCGATGTAGTTCTTTCCGAGAGCTGCCGCCAGCGGGTTCACCCGCGCTGCCGCCTTGTTGGCCTTGCACTCCGCGCCGTAGAGCGCCCACGGGCACCCATACTGGTAGTGGCGGCGCAGCCCGGTCCTCTTCATCGACGTGCTGACCGGCTCGGCCGCGATCTGCGCAAAGCGAGTCTTCCGGGCGACCGAGATGATCCGGCCCGTCCAGACGACCTTGTAGTCCGCGTCCGGGTCTTCCGGGTGCCCCTGATAGATCGTCATCCTGATCTGGTGCGACGGCAGGCGGCCCCGAAAGAGGGTCACGATGGAGGCGTTCGGCGTGATGTCGATCTTCAGCGTCGTGTTGTCGAGGCTGTTGCCCGCGCTCTCGATCTTGTCCCGGCCGATGGTGGTGGGCAGGTAGGTCTTGCCGTCGTGCGTGATCGGCTGATCGGCGTCCGTGTAGGCGAAGTAGGAGTCGTCGGTGTCCCCATACTCGATCAGGAAGAGGGATGCGGCGATCCCGTCCTGCTGGCTTCGTTCAATGGCGTCATAGGTCATGCTTCGCCCTCCAAGGTCGTGACGGTCAGGGTGATCTCGGCAACCGCGTCAGTGAGCCAGCTCACCGTCAGCCTATCGCTCGCGAACCGGACAGGCATGATCCAGTTCATGCTCGTGATCTCTTGCTCGATGATGTCGTCAGGTGCGGGATCGGTCAAGTTGATGACCGAGTTGTTCGAGGAGTCCAGCGTCACGGAATCCACGGCGAGAATGAGGTCGGCAAGCGGTGCCCGGCGGCGGATGATGACGCGCCGGTAGGTGCTCAGGCCCCCGTAGGTCTCGGCAAAATCAGACCCGAGAATGGTGATGCCGGTCTGCCCCGAGTAGGTCACACCGAGCGGCCTGATCTCGTCGGCCCAGAGCGGCATGAAGAACCGTTTGCGGCGGCCCGAGGCGCGGTAGAACAGCCCGAGGATGCGGTCAAGCTCTGCCACCGACCGGGCTGTGAAGGTGTGCTTCTGGGTGCGCGGCGAGAACGTGATGGGGAAGATCGCGTCGATGGCCCCGCGTTCGAGGTCCAGAATGTCCACGGCCTGCTCCACGCTGATCTCCCCGGCCTGCCGCCAGTTCGGTCGCATGTCGAACAGCTCCGTGCCTTCCAGCGTCACGGGGGCCGCGCCGAAAGTCGGGTGCGGGGTGTCCACCGGGTCTCCGGTGAACTGCGTCTGCACGCGCGCCTTGTCGCTCGTCAGGAGGTTGAACTGCGTCGCACCGTCGAACCGGCCTTCGACGCCGAGGCGGAACTTGGACCCGGCCGGGAACGCGCGACCCATCGGAGCCGCCAAATTCACAGTGCTTCCCGAGACGCTGATTACCACGCCCAGCGAGGCATCGCCGGTCGGGCTCTCGAAGATCGCGTAGACGCCGGGAACCAGCCAGCTCGGGGCCGCCCCGGCGATCTGCGCGGACAGTGCGACGCTGGGCATGTCGGCCGCCAGAACTGCGGGCTCGCGCGGGTGCGGCACATAGAACTGGCCGCCCTGCTTGTCCACGACCCGGGCCAGCGCCGTCCGAAGGTTGCGCCCGCGCAGCACGGACTCGAAGTCGTAGTTGACCCGGGGGTTGATCCGCTGGCCGATCCGCTGCTCCGTGCCGTCCCGGCTGACGATGATCTCGGTGCGAAAGGCGATCTCTTCGTCGTAGCCCTGCGCCCACTGGATCGGCCACCCCCAAAGCCGGTGCTCCTGCACGGGCAGGGTCACAGCCTTCAGGTAGGCCGTCAGCGCGCGGGCGTTCCCGGCCACGACCGGCACCCCGTCCGCGCCCGTGTTATCGAGCTTCGCCGTGTGGATGGTCGTGCCCGAGTCGATGTTCGCGGCGTAGCAGTTGACCTCCGTGCCGTTGAGCGTGGTGAAGGGCGCGGTGGACTGGTCCAGCACGTCCGCCAGCGTCGCGGCCGCCGTGTCCGCCGTGGACGGAGGGGTGGGGTCTCCATCCGTCAGGAAGATCATGGTCCGGTCGGCGTAGGTCTCGCCAATCGTCTCTTGGAAGAAGGTCAAGGCCGACGGAGCGAAAGCCGCGAAGTTCGTCCCGCCGCCCTGCCCGTTGAGCCGGTCGAGCGACGCGATGGCCCCGCTGACCCCCGCCCGGGACACGC
>Ga0194137_10001499_pt1 | contig 14274 bp, 13 predicted proteins | sample TARM_MetaG_T3_14_FD_134025 | JGI IMG/M metagenome (GOLD analysis project Ga0194137, IMG submission 134025) | Freshwater microbial communities from Pennsylvania, USA, analyzing microbe dynamics in response to fracking - TARM_MetaG_T3_14 (version 2) | ecosystem: Environmental > Aquatic >... | reverse complement strand
TTCGTGCTCGGCCACGCCCGGCGCCGGCATGAAGGCGGCGGCCTGGCGGTTGCCGAGGGTGATGGTGCCGGTCTTGTCCAGCAGCAGCACGTCGACGTCGCCCGCCGCTTCGACCGCGCGGCCCGAGGTGGCGATCACGTTGGCCTGCATCATCCGGTTCATGCCCGCCACGCCGATAGCCGACAGCAGGCCGCCGATGGTGGTGGGAATCAGGCAGACCAGCAGCGCGATCAGCACCGCGGCCGGGACCGGCGTGCCGGAGCCGGCCGCGCCAACCGAGAACAGCGACATCGGCAGCAGCGTCGCCGTCACGATCAGGAAGACGATCGTCAGCGCGATCAGCAGGATGGTCAGCGCAATCTCGTTGGGCGTCTTCCTGCGCCTGGCGCCTTCCACCATGGCGATCATGCGGTCGAGGAATGCCTCGCCGGGATTGACCGCCACGCGCACGACCAGCCAGTCCGACAGCACGCGGGTGCCTCCCGTGACCGCGGAAAAATCGCCGCCCGATTCGCGGATCACCGGCGCCGACTCGCCGGTAATGGCGCTTTCGTCGATGGAGGCCACGCCCTCGATGACTTCGCCGTCGGCCGGAATGATGTCCCCGGCCTCGACAAGCACGGCATCGCCCTTGCGCAGTTCGGTCGAAGCTACGTGCAGCCAGCTGCCGCCGTAACGCGGCGCCAGAAGCTTCCTGGCCTGCACGCTCTGCTTCAGCATCCGCAGCGAAGCGGCCTGCGCCCTGCTGCGGCCTTCCGCCAGCGCCTCGGCGAAATTGGCGAACAGTACCGTGAACCACAGCCAGAGTGAAATGCCGAAGATGAAGCCGGAATCGGCATTGCCTTCATCCATGGCCGACTGGATGAACAGGAGCGTCGCGGCGATGCTGCCCGCATAGACGACGAACATCACCGGGCTGCGCCACTGCACGCGCGGATCGAGCTTTCTGAAGGCGTCGAGGACCGCCGGACGGAGCAGCGAGGCGTCGAAGAGCGCGGGGCGCCTTTGCGCCGTCAGCGGCGCCGTGAGAGGCTGCGACACCTCGGGTTGTGACATATCCATGAAGATTCTCCTTGTCTTACCGTGCGTGAAGCTGCAGATGTTCGACTGCCGGACCCAGCGCCAGCGCGGGGACATAATTGAGCACGCCGACCAGCAGCACCGTTCCCGTCAGCAGGACGATGAACAGGGGGCCGTGGGTGGGCATGGTTCCCGACGTCACTTCAAGCCGCTGCTTGGCCGCCAGCGAGCCGGCGATCGCCAGCACCGGCACGATCACGGCGAAGCGTCCGAACCACATGGCAATGGCCAGCATGATGTTGTAGAACGGCGTATTGGCCGAGAGGCCGGCGAAGGCGCTGCCGTTGTTGTTGGCCGCGGAGCTGAAGGCATACAGCACTTCGGTAAAGCCGTGCGCGCCGGGGTTGAGAATGCCAGCCTTGCCGGCGTCGGCCATCAGCGCGGCGGCGGTGCCCAGCAATACCAGCGCCGGGGTCACCAGCACGGCAATCGAGAGCATCTTCATTTCGTGCACCTGGATTTTCTTGCCGAGGTATTCCGGCGTGCGGCCTATCATCAGCCCGGCGATGAAGACGGCGAGTATCGCGAAGATCAGCATGCCGTACAGCCCCGACCCGACGCCGCCGAATACCACTTCGCCCAGCTGCATGAGAATGGTAGGCACCAGCCCGCCCAGGGGCGAGAAGGAATCGTGCATGGCATTCACCGCGCCGCAGGAGGCGGCTGTCGTGACTGCGGCGAACAGCGCCGATGCGCCGATGCCGAAGCGGGTCTCCTTGCCCTCCATGTTGCCGCCGGACTGCATCGGGCTTTGCGCCTGGTCGACGCCCAGCGCGGTCAGTCCGGGATGCGCCTGCTGTTCGGCGGCCATGACCCCGACCGTCGCCGCAACAAAGATCAGGGTCATGGCGCCGATGACGGCCCAGCCCTGGCGCATGTCGCCGACCATGCGGCCGAACGTGAAACACAGGGCCGCCGGAATCAAGAAGATCGCCAGCATCTGCATGAAATTCGACAGCGGGCCCGGGTTCTCATAGGGATGCGCCGAGTTCGCATTGAAGAAGCCGCCGCCGTTGGTGCCGAGCATCTTGATGGCTTCCTGGGAAGCCACCGGTCCCATGGCGAGCGTCTGCGTATTCGCGGTAACGCTTTCCGTCCGGGGTTGGCCATCCGTCCCGGTCCCGGGCTGTTCATAGGTGACCGGGTCCGTCAGCGCGGCCTCCCGATATGCGGAGACATTCTGGATCACGCCCTGGCTCATCAGAATGACCGCAAGGACCGCCGACAAGGGCAGCAGCACGTACAGCGTGGAGCGGGTGAGGTCCACCCAGAAGTTGCCGATCGATTGCGCCGAGCGCAGGCTGAAGCCGCGGATGAGCGCAAACGCCACCGCCATGCCGGTCGCCGCGGAAAAGAAGTTCTGTCCCGTCAATGCGAGCATCTGCGTGAGATAGCTCATCGTCGATTCGCCGCCGTAACCCTGCCAGTTGGTATTGGCGGCAAAGCTGATGGCCGTGTTGAATGCGGAATCCGGGCTGACGTTGGGCAGCCGCTGCGGATTGAGCGGCAGCCAGGCCTGGACGCGCTGCACCGCATACACGAAGAGCGCGCCCAAGGTGTTGAACATCATGAGGGCGAGCGCATAGGCCTTCCAGCCCATTTGCGCGCCATGCGGGTCATGCGTGTCGGGCCTGACGCCGGCGCAGCGATACAGCAGCCTTTCCACCGGCCCGAGCCAGGCGAGGCCGACGACGGGGCCGCCGGCTGCAACCCTGGCGATATGGACGCCGAGCGGGTAGGACAGCGCCAGCAGCGTCGCAAGGAACAAGGCCAGCAGGAGAGAGGATTGCGTCGTCATCTACCAGTCCTCCGCCCTGAGCAGCGCCGCCAGGAGATAAACCAGCAGGCATGCGGCCATTGCCGCGCCGGTGATATAGGAAAGGTTCATTGACCGTCTCCCGGCTTGCCGCAACCGTGTGCGAAGGCAAGCATCGCCAGAAACAGCGCCACGATCGCGCCGATATACACAAGGTCCATCATCGTCCTTTTCAGGTAGTTGCGATGACAGGTAGCCTATCCGGCAAGGCCTAAAAATGTCGTAAAAAGTAGGGGGCGAGGTGTAAACGAAATATAAAAATCGATTCCCGGACAGCGTTTCCGGGCTGTCCGGGAAAGGGCTGCCGAAGATGCGGGGCCGATGTGCGGCGGGCGCACATCGGTTTCCCGGGAGGTTCAATGCAAGGCGGCTTGCCTATCGGGATCAAGCCCTGGCATGGCAAGCGGTCCGTACAGGGCGCGGGAACCCTGTACGAACGGGGGCCTGCGGCGGCTTATTCCGGCACTGCTTAAAACCCGCTCCAGTCATTGCCTTGCGCAACGGGCCGAACAACAGGCCGGGCAGCGGGCTTCCTGTCCGGCAGCGCCGGAACGCGTACCGCGGCATTGATCCGCTGTGCCCGGGGCGGTCACCGCATCCTGCCGCACCCGGGCCGGTGCGCCGGCATCGTCGAGCTTGAATATGCCGACCGTCCGCAAGGAGCAAAAGGAAGGAAGACGCGGCGAAACGATGAAAAGCTTTCGAAACAGTAGAGCTAGGCTGTGTTTGATCAGCGGCGCGAGCGGTCCGGATTGGCGCCGAGGAGCGCACGCGTACGCAGGGTACCGCAGGCGCCTATCCGGACCGCGCAGCAGCTTCTCAAACACAGCCTGGAGCGCTTTGGTGACAACGGTAAAGCTTGTTTGACACAGCACAAAGCCAAGCCCGCTTCGGGTTGGTATTCAAGGCGCGCTTGCTAGTTTGAGTCTTTAGAGCCTGCCTGAAAACTTGCTGCGCGCCTCGCACCGGGATCAGGCCGCTCGCTACAATGTTCAAGCAGGCTGCTATAGCAATAAGGCAGGCGCAGCATGCGGGCCGGCGCGAACCGCCGACGAATCCGGCCGGGTGTGAAACATGGACGAGATCCAGAACTGCCATGATCAGCCTGTTCGCCCCTCTGCGCGGACGTCGGGCATCAATCCGGTCCGCCTGGACCGGCCAACCCGAGGAGGTGTCAATCGTGAATACGCCGTTCAAGTACACAAGGCTTTCCAAAGATAACGCCGCGCTGCTGCTGGTGGATCATCAAGCCGGCCTGATTTCCCTGGTTCAGGATTTTTCACCCGGCGAGTTCAAGAACAATGTGCTGGCCGTTGCTTCCTGCGGCAAGTACTTTCAGTTGCCGACCATTCTCACCACCAGTTTCGAAAACGGCCCGAACGGCCCGCTCGTGCCAGAACTGAAGGAGGCATTTCCTAACGCGCCTTATATCGCTCGCCCCGGCAACATCAACGCCTGGGACAACGAGGATTTCGTCAATGCGGTCAAGAAAACCGGGCGCAGGCAGCTCATCATTGCCGGCGTCGTGACCGAGGTCTGCGTCGCTTTCCCGGCTCTTTCCGCCATCGAGGAGGGGTACGAGGTATTCGTCATCACCGATGCCTCGGGGACCTTCAACGAGGTCACGCGTCACAGCGCCTGGCTGAGGATGCAGGCCGCCGGCGTGCAGATGATGACCTGGTTCGGCATGGCCTGCGAACTGCACCGCGACTGGCGCAACGATATTGAAGGACTCGGCACGCTCTTCTCCAACCATATTCCGAACTACCGGAATTTGATGACGAGCTATTTCACGATGGCAGGCAGGAAGTAGCGATGCCGCATGTTGTGTTCCAGCAGTCTGCCCGGCCGCCGGCAAGCCCGGTGGCTGGGCTGACGCGTTCATCAGTTGTTCAGGATGTATCCAAAATTTACTCGATAAGCCGACACACAATACCGAGAAGCCTGCGGCTTGAGGGGAATGCGGGTCGTGCGTCCGGTTCGAGGCAAGGCGGATCTACTCTTTTGGCTCCGGCATAAATGCAAAATGGCGAAGCCGATTGCCTTGCCGGCATTCAAACAATGCCGCCGGAATCGATTATCCTTGCAAAGGCCGCACCGGCAGACGTGCGGCGAACCAAGCAAAGGAGATGAACGTGGCGGACTTCGTGCTCGTGCATGGCGCCTGGCATGGCGCGTGGTGCTGGAAGAGAATCCTGCCTGGCTTGTGGGCTGCGGGCCATCGGGCTTTTGCGGTGACGCTTACCGGCACGGGGGAACGCGCGCATCAGCTATCGTCGAACGTGACGCTGCGCACGCATGCCGACGATGTGGCCGCCGTGGTCGAGGCAGAGGAGTTGCGCGACGCGATCGTCGTCGGCCACAGTTACGCAGGCATGGTCATCACCGCACTTGCCGATCGCATGCCGGAGCGCATTGCGCGTCTTGTGTATCTGGATGCGGTCGTGCCTTTGCCCGGCGAATGCTGGTCCAGCACCCATGCGGCGCAGACGCAGGCGCAGCGCCGCGGCGCTATCGCCGCAACCGGCAGCATCCCTCCGCCCGATCCCGCATTGTTCGGACTGAGCGGGGAGGATGCGGAATGGGTCGCTCGGAGGCAAACGCCCCAGCCCGGCGGCGTTTATGATGATCCGCTGCATTTCGATGCAGTGCGCGTATGCGCTCTTGCGCGCACCTTCATTGATTGCCACGCGCCGGCGCTGGGGACGATCGCGGTCATGCGCGAGCGAGTGCGCCGGCAGGCGGGCTGGCAGGTGGCGGAGATCGCCACGGGGCACGATGCGATGATCAGTGCGCCTGAGGATGTGCTGCGCTTGCTGCTGTCGATGGGTAGTTGAGCAGGCCGCGAATTCCGAATGGGTCTTGACCCGCGTTCGCCGATTGCCGCAATGAGCGGGACGCCCCGGCTGAGGCACCCCGGGATTGCGGATGATCGCGCCTTTCAGAGCCTGCCCTGCGCAAGCAGTTCGCGGGTGCGTTTCAGCGTCGAGATCAGGGCGCTCTTGTAGCCCTTGTCGCCGTCCATCCAGGCCTGTTCGGCCTGCTCCTCCGGACCGCCCGGCTCCTTGCCGCGCAGGCCGAGATAGCAGTAGAACCTGAGTTGCAGTACGCCTGCATCGTCCTCGAACAGTTCGTTGATGATCGCCCCTTCCCGCGGACCGGTCGCCTGGAAGAAGGACACTTTCTTCTCCGGCTCGAAAGTGATGATTTCACGCAGGCCGTCGCCTGCGATCGTGGCTTCGCGCACGATGTGCGTGGCGCTTTCTTCCACGACGTCGCAGCGCGTGCAAAGGCCGGGAGGCAGGAACAGGCGGGCGTCGCGGGCCTTGAGCACCAGGCCGCTCCATGCCTGCGAGCGGGTCAGCGGGGTTTCGCCTTCCGGATTGACCGGGACGGTGGCAGTTGAATAGATCATGATGGCATTCCTTGTCGTTGGGTCGGGGCTTGGGGTTCGCCGGTGTCTTCAGGCGGCGGCTGCGATTTCGGAGGCGAAAGCACGGTAGGAGCGCAGCGGGCGTCCCAGCAGCGCGGTCAGGCGCGCGACGTCCCCGGTTTCCGGAATCATGCCGTCGCTGAGGAAGCGCTCGCTCATCAGGCGCATGTCGTAAGCCATCCATCCCGGCATGAACTTGCCGAGGGTCTGCTCGAACCCGATGGTGTCGTCGCCGCCGTAGGCAACACGACGATGCAGCACGTCCGACCAGATGGCGGCGATGTCCGCACCGGTCAGCGCATCCGGGCCGACGAGATTGATGCGATCCAGAGGCAGCGGCCCGGGTGCCTGGTCCCGGCGCATCAATTCGATGGCTGCGATCTCGCTGATGTCGCGCGGGTCGATCATTGCCAGTCCCCTGCCGCCCACGGGCATCGGGTAGACGCCGTAGCCGAATACCGCTTCCTTGACCATCAGGTCGTTGCTCATGAAATAGGCGGGACGCAGGATGGTGGCGCCGAACCCCATCTGCTCGATCATGCGTTCGACGCCGAACTTGCCTGCGAAATGCGGTACGTTCACGTAGAGGTCGCTATGGATCACCGACAGGTAAACAACGCGCTCGACGCCGGCTTCCCTGGCGAGGTTGAGCGTGATCAGGGCCTGGGTGAATTCATCGGGCACCACGGCATTGAGCAGGAACAGGGTGGATACGCCTGAAAACGCGCGGCGCAGCGAAGCGGGATCGAGCAGATCGCCCTGGGCGACGTCGACGCCTGCCGGGAAATCGGCTTTGGCGGGATTGCGGACGAGCGCGCGCACTCCGGCGCCGCGCCTGGCGAGGTGTTCGACAACTTGGCGGCCGACTGTGCCGGTGGCGCCGGTAACGAGGATGGTCATGAAAATACTCCTGAAGTGGTTGGGAAGCAGTTTCATGTTAGTGATCCCATACGTGAAACGATAGACCATATAATGAGACTGACTGTCTCAATGGTGGAACACATGGACCTGCTAGCCCTCGCTGATTTCAATCTCGTTGCCCGGCACGGCGGATTCGGAAGCGCTGCCCGCGCTTCCGGACGTCCGAAGGCAACCCTGTCGCGCCGGGTCGCGGAACTGGAGAGCAGCCTCAACTTGCGCTTGTTCGAACGCGGGGCGCGCGCACTGAAGCTCACCCAGGAAGGACGGGCGCTTTACGAGCGGACCGGGGTTTTACTCACCGAACTCGACGAGACGGCAGCGGCCATCGCTTCCGGCGGCGACAAGCCGCGCGGCAGGCTGCGCATCAGCGCGCCGCTGCTTTTCTCGCAGATCGCAATGGGAAAGCTGGCCGCCGGGTTCTCCCTCAGGTATCCGGAAGTCAGGCTTGAGGTCACGACCGAAGACCGCGCCGTCGACATGGTCGAGGAGGGTTATGAACTGGTGATCCGGGTCAATCCGGCTCCGGATGAAAACCTTGTCGGAAGGATCTTCCTGCGCGATCGCCAGGTGGTGGTGGCGAGCCCGGACCTGAACCGGCCTGCGGACAATGCCGCGGTGCCGGCCGTCGTACGCGGAACGGGCGAGGGCATGTCGGCCTGGGATGTGAAGGCAGGGACCGGAAGATCAAGCATCGCGATCGAGCCCGTTCTTGGCCTGTCATCGCTGATCATGGTTCGCGATGCGGTCCGCGCGGGTGCCGGGGCGGGGCGTCTTCCCTTGTCGCTCGTCAGCCGCGACCTGGCGGCCGGCAGGCTTGTCCATTGGGGCGACGCCGCCGGACCCGACATCGAGTTGTGGATTCTCTATCCTTCGCGGCGGCTCCTGAGTGCCCGTGTCGCCGCCTTTCTCGACTACCTGAAGGAAGCTTTTCCCATGGGCACGGCGGACGAGCTTGCCGCCTATGCCGATGGCTAGAGCGCTCCGGGACGCGCCGGCGCCTCTTTTCCCTGGCTGCGGGCAGCTGCGCCTGTCCCCGCAGGCTGATGCCTGCCGTCATGTTGCGCAGGGGCAGCTTGTCGCCGATTAACGCGATGCCGGACATTTCCATGCTTCCGAAGTATCCGGTGGCGACCGCATCGAGCAGCTGCCGGTATCGGTGGTGCTCTGGCCGTCGCGCGAAAACACCGCGCAGTCCTCGAGGTTCGGCGCCGCTTGCGCAGCGAACCTGCATAGCGCAGCCGCAGGCGCCGACAGTACGCTGCTCCCGACCGATATCAGGCCCAAGAACCGGCAACCGCAGCGGTCAGGCCGGGATCGCCGATTAGGGTGGCGACAAAGCCCGGCGTGCCGGCTGATGACCCGAATACCGCATGCATTTCGCACTGTTCGGCGCGCGCTGCACGAGCATTCGGATCATCAACCGACCAAGGGCGATCCATGTCGCTAGCTTCTCACTCCCTGTCGAGAGGAGCGATTATTCTGATGGCGCGTTTTCAAGCCATCGGATCGCCGCCTCCAGGTCGTTGTAGAAAACTTCATACTCGCCGTCGCCGAAAGCAAGGCGGGCCAGGTAAGCCAGCTTTGTATTCGACACGACAATGGCCCGCCGCAGGGATTCGCCGAGATACCGCGCATCTACCAGCTGCCGCTGCAGGAACACCAGATCCAGGTCCGGCGTTGTCATCTCGCGGGCATCGTAAAGAATCTTCCGGCGACCTGCGTTCTTTACCACATCAAGCAGGTGTTCATGGCATTCCAGGAGCAGGGCTGCCGTTGCCTCGCCGCGAAATCGCACAATTGCCATGTCCCCGGCCAGCTCAACCACAAAGCTGCCTTTCATGGCATTACTTTCCTTTCATTTACAGGTGGGCCTATACCGTACGCGCATTTTAGTGCAACTTCGATGACGCTGCGCTTGACGGGCTTGCGCCTTGCCGGCAGTTGACGGAAGCGGCGGATCATCGCTGCCATCGCGCGAATTACCCGGACACGCCATTCATGCGGGCTGGGCCATTCCTCCGACAAGAATGCCGGTTGCGTCGATGCGCGTACGCATCAGGCAGGCGCGTCCCGCTGCCCGCCCTTGCAGGAGCGTAATGTCCCGGCCCAGCAAGACGGTCAGGGCACCGGCCGCCACCCCGGTTGCACTGTCCTCCAGAGCCGCATCGAGATGGTTGAAGTTTCGGCCCTCGTAGCTGCCGTTTTCCAGCCTGCAGTACGCATAGAGCCCATTGATGCCGGCTTCCTTGCTCCATGCGGCGATCGCCGGCAGATCGGGGGCCAAGCCATATAGCGCGGCCGCATCCGCTACCTCGACCAGCAGTTTCGGACTGCCGACGGAGGCGGCGCGCGGTGGAGAACGCAGCGCCAGTCCCGGTGCATGCAGGAGACGCCGGACCAGGCCGGGCGCTACCTCGGGCTGCGGCATGTCCTGCGCTTGCAGGCGCACGAATACCTCGCCGCCGGCACCTGCAGTCAATCCCAGCCGCTGGCCGCGCATGGCGGTCCTCACCGCGAGTTCGCCGCCAGCGCCGTGGAGCATGAACAAACGCTGTCCGACGGCCAGAGTCGCATGCAGACACAGGGGGCTGCGGGTGTGCGGATAGAAATAGTCGACGACGGCCGCCGCGTCAGCCTCATCCGATGGATCGATCCAGACGCAGGTCACGGCGCGTTCGCGCGTGAAGGCCTGACGCGCGTCGATGGTTGCCGGCCCGCCCTCGATCACCAGGGCCGGGTTGCCGTTGCCGGCATGTTCTCCGAAGCATCGGAAGGCGTGAATCTGCATGGTGTTCCCGGTTCGTTCTGTCTTTGTGGGTTAAAGTGTATACCGGTCGTCGCCACGCCAAGGCGATTGTTCCGTCGCTGATGCGAAGACCGCCTGGGCACGGCGTAAAACTTTGCAGTATTCCTAACCGCCAGGAGTGCAACATGTCACGTACCGTTGCTGAAAAACGCGCTGCCTTCCGTGCGATGCACGCATCCGGCTGCTTCATGCTTCCCAATCCCTGGGACGTCGGCAGCGCCCGCTATCTCGCCAGCCTCGGCTTTTCGGCCATCGCCACCACGAGCGCGGGATTTGCCTGGTCGACCGGCCGTGCCGATAATCGCGTCACGCGCGAAAGCATTCTCGACCATCTGCGCGTGATGGTCGATGCGACCGATCTGCCCGTCAACGCCGACTTCGAGAACGGCTTCGGCCAGGATCCGAACGGCGTGGCCGAAAGCGTGAAGCTGGCAGTGGCCGCCGGGGTGGCCGGTTTGTCGATCGAGGACTCCACCGGCGACCCGGCGATGCCTCAATTTCCGATCGAGGACGCGGTGCAAAGGCTCAAGGCGGCGCGCCGCGCAATCGATGAGTGCGGCGGCGACACGCTGCTGATCGGCCGCGCGGAAAACTTCTTCGTCGGCGTGCCGGATCTGGAAGATGCGATTTCGCGCCTGAAGGCTTACGCGGCCGCCGGCGCGGATTGCCTCTATGCGCCGGGCATCCAGACCCGAGAGCAGATCGAAGCCGTGGTCGCAGCCGTCGCGCCCAAGCCTGTAAACGTGCTGATCGGATCGACGTCGGATTTCACGCAGGAGGAACTGGCTGCCCTCGGCGTGCGGCGCATCAGCGTGGGCGGCGGGTTGGCGCGGGCGGCCTGGGGAGGCTTCATGCGAGCCGCGCAGGCGCTCGCGAAGGGCCGCTTCGACGGTTTCGCCGATGCCGCACCGGGCAAGCAGCTCAACGCCATGTTTCTCCGAGATGAGTGAGGGCCGCCCGCTCCAGGGGAAGTCAACGACGTTTCCATTGGCCCAAGCGTGCCGGCGCCTCGTCCGCAGTTCAAAGCGGAGGTCCGCCCTGTCGCGGCCGCAGCTTCTGCCGGGCCATGTGGCGCAGGAGATGGCCTATGCCTTGCCCATGGCGGTCAGTCCGCACCAGGCCGAAGACCAGGGGACCGGGATGGTGGAACCCGGACGGCTCATAGCCGCCGAAGCCGATCAACTGGCTGCCATCGATCACGACGAACAAGGGGCCGTCCGGCTCGTCGAGGCAGAACGCAGCCATTTCTCTTCCGACGCAGGAAAATACTTCGGAACATTGGAGCGCAAGGCCGCGATCACGGCCTTGCGGTCATCGGTGCGGTAACGGCGGGTTCGTAAGGTCATGAGCGGATCGGTTGATCTTCCGGAGCAAGGGCAGGCAGTAAAACCTTGGTCCGAACTCCCGGCCTGGCCAGCGCGGATGCGTATCGGTGTCCGATCGCATGTCGGTCATCGATCCATGTCGCCGACGTCATCCCTTCCACGGTTGGCCCGACACCTGCAGGTCCGATTCCGTTTGCTTTGAATCGACGATCTCAACGCTCCAGGCAAACCGCCTTGATCATCTGCCGTCAAGGATCTGCCGTACCCGCCGGCAGAAGACATCGAGCCCGAACGGCTTGGCCAGTACCTGCGTGCCGGCCGGAAGGTTGCCTGAACGTACCGCAGCGTCTTCCGCATAGCCGGTGATGAAGAGCGTCTTCACGCCAGGCCTGCAGCTGCGGACCCGCTCTGCCAATTGCGTACCGCTTGGGCCGCCGGCCAAGCCGATGTCGGTCACGAGAAGGTCGATTCGTTCTGTCCCGGCGATGAGATCCAGGGCCTGCGAGGCGTCAGGCGCGGTAATTACCGCATAGCCGAAGGCTTCCAGCATTTCGCGCAGGATATCGCGCAGGAAATCCTCATCGTCGACCAGCAGGATCGTCTCTCCCGCTGCCGCCCGCAGCTCCGTTCCGGCTTCAGGTGCCGGACCGGCTCGATCAAATGTGGCTTCGCTGCCGGGCAACAGCATGGTTACCGTGGTGCCCTTGCCGGGCAAGGAATCGATGCCGATCTGGCCGCCGGACTGCGTGATGAATCCGTAGACCATCGACAGGCCGAGGCCGGTCCCCTTTCCCATGGGCTTGGTGGTAAAGAAGGGATCAAACGCGCGCGCCGCCACGTCCGGCGTCATGCCGGTTCCGGAATCGCTCACGCTGAGCAGCACATACTGCCCGCTCCGGATGCCGATGCCGCAAGGTGCCGCGTCGAGCGAGGCATCGAGGTTGGCGGTCCGGACAAGCAGCCGGCCGCCCTCGGGCATGGCGTCGCGCGCGTTGATGACGAGATTGAGCAGCGCATTCTCGAGCTGGTTGGGATCGCACCGCGTCGCCCGCAACGGATGGGCGAGACGCGTGTCGAACACGATCGCCGGGCCGATGGTGCGCTTGATGAGGTCTTCCATGGACGCCACCAGCTCGTTGACGTTGACGATCCTGGGGTCGAGCGGCTGTTGCCGGGAAAACGCGAGCAAGCGGTGCGTCAGCGCCGAGGCGCGGTCCACGTTCGCCATGGCGTTGCCGACATACGCGGCAAGGTTGTCGGCTTGTCCGAGCTTCAGGCGCAGCTGCATCATCTCGAGGTTGCCCGAAATGCCGGCCAGCAGATTGTTGAAGTCATGCGCGAGGCCGCCGGTCAGCTGGCCCACGGCCTCCATCTTCTGTGCCTGGCGCAGGGCGCGTTCGGCATTCTGCAGTGCCTCGGTCTGCTCCTTGTCGGCGGTGATGTCGCGCGCCAGCGCATGAATAAAGCGATCATCGGGCACCGCTGTCCACGACAGCCAGCGATAGCGGCCGTCCTTGTGGCGATAGCGGTTTTCAAAGCGCAGCGTGCGCACGCCTTGCGAGAGGCGGCGGGCTTCCTGGATGGTGCGCTCGACATCCTCCGGATGCACCAGATCCATGAACGGCATGCCGTGCAGCTCCTGCTCTTCCCACCCGAGCACATCCTGCCAGGCCGGATTCGTTGCCACGATGCGGGAGTCGAAGTGCGCGACCAGCATGATGTCGGTCGACAGGCGCCACATGCGTTCGCGGTCGGCGGTGCGGCGGTTGACTTCGTGCTCGAGATCGGCATTGAGCCGCGACAGCTCGGCTGCCGCGGATTTCTGCTCATGGACATCGGTGTTCGTGCCGATCCATTTGAGGATGGCGCGCATGTTGTCCCGCACCGGCACGGCGCGCGCGATGAACCATCGGTAATGACCGGAGTGATGGCGCAGCCGAACTTCGCTTTCATAAGGCATGCCGGATGCCAGCGCCGCAGACCAGGTGGCCAGAGTCCGGTCCCGGTCGTCGGGGTGAACCACGGAAGACCACCCCGCGCCGCTGAGGTCCGCTTCCTGTACGCCCGTGAAGTCGTACACCCGGCGATTGAACCAGAACAAGTCGCCGGCCGGCGTTGCCATCCAGGCATGGTTGGGCATGGCCTCGGCCAGGGCACGGAATTCTTCTTCGCGTTTGACGATGGCGTCGAGCGCGGTCTTGTAAGCGTGGATGTCCTGGGTCGTGCCATACCACCCGACGATTTTTCCGCCGGCGTCGCGGCGCGGCAAGGCAATGGAGTGCATCCACCGGTAAGTGCCGTCCTTGACCCGGCAGCGCAGCTGCACGTCGTAGGCCTCGCCCGTTGCCAGCGCATGTGACCAGCGTGCAAATGCGTGCGGGCGGTCCTCCGGATGCACCGCCTGGGACCACTCGTCTCCAAGGCCGCTCATCCCGGTCCACTCCTTCCAGCGGGAAGAAATGTGGCCAAGCCGTCCGTCCGGGCCGGCCGTCCACTGCACGTTGGCGTTGAGCTCCACGCTGTGCCGGTAATGGTCTTCGCTCTCGGCCAGCCGCCGCTGGGCGCTGCTGCGCTCGACGGCTTCCCACGTCGATTCCGCGACATACTGCGCGAGCCAGACGTCGTCGTCGGACCATTGGCGCGGCTGTGGGTCGTGCAGGTAGAGAATCGCCGACAACGCACTTGCCTTCACCAAAGGGACGACGAGCAGGGAGCGGGTGCCGATGCTGGCATAGCCGGCCTCGTATGGGGCCGAACGCGGGTCGGCGGCGATATCGTCGAGCCGCAGTACTTCGCCGCGCCGGAGCACCGCTATGATTTCCGGACCAAAGCTGTTCAGGGGGCGTGCTTCGCCGGCGAGGCTGTCATAGCCGGGACGTGTCCAGTCGCGTTC
>Ga0194137_10001498_pt1 | contig 14277 bp, 9 predicted proteins | sample TARM_MetaG_T3_14_FD_134025 | JGI IMG/M metagenome (GOLD analysis project Ga0194137, IMG submission 134025) | Freshwater microbial communities from Pennsylvania, USA, analyzing microbe dynamics in response to fracking - TARM_MetaG_T3_14 (version 2) | ecosystem: Environmental > Aquatic >... | reverse complement strand
TACGACGGCTGTTTATCACTCTACGCTCAAAGGCTTCAATCGATTTTCTGAAAGATACTCGGCACTTTTCAAATTCAGGCTCTGTTTTTTTCAAGAAATTTCGGTGGCTAGCTAACTGCTCAGCCAGAATCTGTAAATACTGGTTAAGCGATTCGCGCACCTTGCCTTTATTACTTTCTACTATGTCTTCCCGAAAGGTAGAAACCTTATTTCTGATAACTTGCGCAATCGAGTTGAGTTGACTGAACTCCAGCATCTCATCGCGGTTGGGGAAGTGTTTAAAGTAGCTTTTTTGTTGTGCTGCCAGGTTGTGAGCTCGGGAGGGGTGAATAGTGGTGTTTTGAGTGGCATCGTCGTAGGCTAAAGCAGAGAATGCCAGCAGCCCCTGAACGCAATTACCGGGTAGTAAAATGTCTGCCCCCAGTACTGGAGAAAGCACGCCGATGGTTTGCTTCAGCGCTTCGCCAGCTCCGTCTCGCTCTAGCGCCTGTCTGTCTTCTTCAAATTCATATGCGTCAGCAAAGCCTCGCACATTTATCAGCGGGTAGACTTGTGTACCATATTCAAGGTAAGACTTTATTTTCTCGGCGGTCGCCGTTTCCGGCTTTTTGTTAGTTCCATTCACGTAAACCACCATATGTGCTTCGGCGATGGCATCCTTTACGTGATGCACATAACGAGATTCATTTCCTTCAATTCCTGGCACATCCAAAAGTTGAAATTTTTTATCGTCAATATGTAATGTGTAGCGAGTATTTCCTTTGGTAAAATCAGCCTCGCCGGTACCAATAATCAATCCATCGACCCGGTTCGCCGCGTGTCTTGATTTCTCGGCATTAATTAGTGACTGTAGGTGGCGGGGCAGGCTGTTCTTCAGTAATCCATGAATATTTACCGATGATTGCCGTTGTGCCTGCCTAGAATCGACAGTGTTTTCAGTCGTATTATTCTGACGGTACAGCGCTTCATTCATTATTGGTGCCCCGTCAGCATATTGATAAGCACTACTGCACCGGAACCCACGGCAAGAGCTGCAGTGGCGGTAATGAATAGCATTAAACGGTTTTTTGCGCTGGTTTGCTTTTGAAGGATTTGAAGGCGAGACTCACTTTCTAGTTGCTCAATCCGCTGACGCGCTTTGCTTTCTTCTCCCTCTATTTTAAGGCGCATGGCGCTTTCATTTTCGATAATCTGTGTCAATCGCATCGTGGAAAATGCAATATCGGTGATTTTATCCACCACATCGTAATAGATACGTCCTAAGTCGTTACGCAATTGCTCTGAGGATTCACGAAGTTCCTGCTCGTATTTTTCCAGGTCGTTCTGATTTTTTTGCAGCAAATCTCGACGGGTATTCTCATCAAAAAGAATACGAAGTGACTCGATAATCGTACTTTTCCCGGCATTAGTTTCGCCAAAGAATGCAAGAGTGAATTTATCCCACTCAGCATGTTCTTCTAGATAGGATAATTTTTGGTTGAAATTATCTTGCAAGGTTTGGAGCTTCGCTTTCATGGCATTCAGGTGCTGTTTTCCGTCTTCATTCTCAACGTGAATCCCTGCGATATCCGTTAGCGTTTGTTGGATGTTGCGTGATATGTCGGCATAGAGGCGGTTAAAGTCTTCTGCAGTATTCATTTTTACTCTCTGCTCTGTGAAAAATTTGTATGCAGATCTTAATTCAGCGGAACTATCAGAACCTGGATTTTTTAATGTCTACACTGATTTCGATTTATTTAGTCGATTCTTGCGTTATTTCTTCGCCATTTTTCGAATAGACAAAAAATTCCCCCCACTCAACCCCCAGCGCCTCGGCTTGCTGCAGTACGGTTTGTACGGCTTCTTCCTGGCCATCGGGCGGGTATTTGTATTTGCGCAGTATGCGTTTGACCATGATGCGTAGTTTGGCGCGGACGCTGTCGCGGGCGGACCAGTCGACGCTGAGGTTCTTGCGCAGGTTGTTGGTCAGCTCCTGGGCTATCTTGCGCAGGATCTCGTCCCCCAGTTCCAACACGGCGGCTTCGTTGTTGGCCAGGGCGTCGTAGAACTTCACCTCATCGTCGGACAGGCCCAGGGCTTCACCGCGTCTGGCGGCGTCGCGGAACTTCTTGGCCATCTCCACCAGCTCTTCCATCACCTGGGCTGTTTCTATGCTGCGGTTCTGGTAGCGCTTGACCACATTGCTCAACATCTCGGAGAACTTGCGCTGCTGGACCAGGTTGCTGGCAAAGCGGCTTTTCACCTCGCCTTCCAGCAGGCGTTCGAGCAGTTCTACCGCCAGGTTCTTCTCCGGCAGATTACGCACCTCCGCCAGAAAGTCATCGTCCAGCAGGCCGATATTGGGCTTGTCCAACCCCACCGCATCGAAGATGTCCACCACCTCTTCTGAGACCACCGCCTGGTTGATGATCTGGCGGATGGCGGCCTCGCGCTCTTCGTCGCTGCGCTTCTTCTGGCTGAGATCCCGCTTGGTGAGGATCACCTTCACCGCCTGCAAGAAGGCTACCTCCTCGCGTACCGCCTTGGCCTCATCCAGGGTGCAGCACAGGGAAAACGCCTTGCTCATGGCCAGGGCATGGTCGGCGAAGCGCTGTTTGCCATCTTTATGGCCCAGCACATGGTTGGCGGCACCGGCCAGCAGCTTGTGGCCGCCGCTGGCAAAGTCGCTGTAATCAAAGCCATGCAGCATGGCCCGTAGAATATCCAGCTTCTCCTCCAGCAGCGCCCAGGCCTCCCGGGCATCGACGGTCGGCTTGCCCCGTCCTTTGCTGGCGGTGTACTCCTTGATGGCGCTCTTGAGCTCGTTGGCGATCCCGATGTAATCGACCACCAGCCCGCCTTGTTTGTCCTTGAACACCCGGTTCACCCGTGCAATCGCCTGCATCAGGTTGTGGCCCTTCATCGGCTTGTCCACATAAAGGGTATGTACGCAGGGCGCATCGAAGCCGGTCAGCCACATGTCGCGCACGATGACTAGCTTGAGCGGGTCACTCGGGTCTTTGAACCGCTTCTCCAGCCGTTTCTTGACCAAGGCTGGATGAATATGGGGGCGCAGCAACGCCTTGTCAGAGGCGCTACCGGTCATCACGATCTTGATGGCCCCCTTGTCGGGGTCCGGGTCATGCCAGTCGGGGCGCAGGGCCACCACGGCATCATACAAGTGCACGCAGATCTCGCGGCTCATGGCGACCACCATGGCCTTGCCATGCTGTGCCTGGTTGCGCTCTTCGAAGTGGGCCACCAGATCGGCGGCAACCCGCTCTAATCTTGGCTTGCTGCCCACCACCTTCTCCAGTGCGGCCCAGCGTGACTTAAGCTTGGCCTGCTCACTCTCTTCCTCATCCTCGGCCAGTTCATCTACTTCGTCATCTAGGTGGGTCAGTTCGTCAGCTTTGAGCGACAACTTGGCGAGGCGTGACTCGTAATAGATCGCCACAGTCGCGCCATCTTCCTTGGCCTGCTGCATGTCATAGATGTGGATGTAGTCGCCAAACACCGCGCGGGTATCTCGGTCTTCGCTCGATACCGGAGTGCCGGTAAAGGCCACAAACGTCGCGTTGGGCAGTGCGTCGCGCAAGTGCTGGGCATAGCCGACTTGATAGCGCGCTGCCCCTTCTGCAATCTGGTTGGGCAATTTGAGTGTGGCATTAAAGCCGTACTGGGTACGGTGCGCCTCATCGGCAATCACCACGATGTTGGCTCGTTCGCTCAGCACTGGAAAGCTGTCTTCATCCGCGCCTGGCATAAACTTCTGAATGGTGGCAAACACAATGCCACCGGAGGGGCGATTGGCCAGCTTGCTGCGCAGATCTCCACGGGTTTCCACTTGCACCGGCTGCTCGCGGATCAAATCTTGCGACAGGGAAAACACCCCGAACAGCTGGCCATCAAGGTCATTACGGTCGGTGATCACCACGATGGTCGGGTTCTCCATCGCCGCCTCGCGCATCACCCGCGCCGCAAAGCAGGTCATGGTGATGCTCTTGCCGCTGCCCTGGGTGTGCCACACCACCCCGCCCTTATGGCTACCACCGGGGCGCGACGCCGCCACCACCTGGGTGATCGCCGCGCGTACGGCATGAAACTGGTGATAACCGGCGATCTTCTTGACCAAGCGGCCATCGTCTTCAAACAACACGAAAAAGCGCAGGTAATCGAGCAGCATGGCCGGGGTCAGAATGCCGCGCACCATGGTCTCCAGCTCGCCAAACTCGCCATAGGGGTCGAGGTTGACCCCATCCACCGTGCGCCACTGCATAAAGCGCTCGGCATTGGCCGACAGCGACCCCATCCGCGCCTCGCTACCATCGGAGGCAATCAGGATCTCGTTGTACTGAAACAGGTCGGGGATCTGCTCCTTGTAGGTCTGCAGTTGGTCGAATGCCTTCCAGATGTCGGCATGCACGTCGGCCGGGTTCTTGAGCTCCAGCACCACCAGCGGCAGCCCGTTGATGAAGAGGATGATGTCGGGGCGGCGGGTGTGTTTGGGCCCCTTGATAGAGAACTGGTTGATGGCGAGCCACTCGTTGGCGGTGGGCTGCTCGAAGTCAACGAGGCGGACAAAGTCCCCCACCGTTTCGCCATCGCGCTGGTACTGGACTGGCACTCCATTCACCAGCAAGCGGTGAAATGCCCGGTTGGCCGACAGCAGCGCCGGGGTATCGAGGTTGACCACTTGGGTCAGCGCATCTTCACGCGCCACCAGCGGCACGGAGGGGTTGAGCCGGGCAATCGCCTCCCGCAAGCGCTCGCGCAGCAGCACTTGCTGGAACTGCTCACGCCACGGGTTATCAGAATCGGGGGCAACGTCGTAGCCACACACCACGCGATAGCCCACCTCGGCCAACCACCCCAGCACCTCTTGTTCCAACTGATCTTCGGTCATGCACCATCACTCATCAACAGGGAGAAACGCCCGTCAGGCGGGCTCGGTGGGCCTCAGTGGCAAGCGCAGTTCACACGCAGAATCTGCCCCCGGCTGGCATGGCAATATCAGCCGATGGGACGAACTGGCAGCCAAATCAAACGGCAAGACCCACAACGTCAGGCGGGCATCATAACAAAAAGGTTCGAGTGGAACTTTGAGCTGGCTCCATGATGGATAAATCAATACCAGATGCCCATCATCTTGCTCGGCCAGGTACTTGTGGCCATAAGCGAACAGCTGGTAGAGGTCACCCTGGCTGATGCCGTACTTGCCGTCACGGTCGCCGCTATCGAGGCGCTTCCACTTCACGTCCATCACCCAACGCTTGTTGCCGTGCTGCAACAAGAGGTCCGGCTGTAACCGGAACATCTGCTTGCCTTGCTGGGTGCAAAGGTACTGACTGGCCACCTGGGCTTTGAGGTTGGCATCGGGCAACAGCTGCTCGGGCAAACACGACTCTACATAGCGCTCGAACAGCTTCTCCATGGGGAACAGCAGGCTGATGCCGCGCCACTCGCCATTCAGGGCACTCGGCATGGCACGATAGAGGATGAGCTCACACCATGGCCGAACCCCTTGATAGTGGGCCATCAAGCGGTCATGTCGCCACAGCCTGAAGTCACCTTCCACATCGCGACTGGCAGGCACATCCGCCAGCAAGTGGCGCAGCTCCTGTGCCAACCGCCAGTTATCCGGGTGCTGAGTCGCATTGGCAACGGTCTCCAGCGCCCGCTTGAGCAGCCGGTTCTCGGCCCGGTCGGGCAAGAAGAGATCGTAACGTAACGCAAAGTGATGACCCCGGCCCGGTGGCTGGCGCATCTGCCGGGCGACATCCAGCTGACCACGCAAGAACGGCTCGGTCGCCTCAAGGCGCTGATAGTCACTGCGCACGCCACGCTTAACCAGTTGATCGAGCTCGACCAGAAAGCGCGCAATAACCCACTCGTGGAGCGGCATATCAAAGCGCTCCAGATGCGCCTCCGCCGTTTCACGGGGGGGCAGATCCAGGGCTCGCTCCAGCATCCGGCGGATCAACTCGCGACCATACTCAGGTGGGTCATCCTCATTGGCGGTCTTGGGCAGGATCTCGATCACCTGCCCGGTGGGGGTCTCTATCACCCCCACGTAGTTGTCCAGTTGCAAGGTCCGGCTATCTTCCACCTGCGCAAGAGCGGGTGCATGGCTTACCTTGTAGCGCTGGCTCAACTGACATAGCCAATCGAAATCAACCCGGTCTATATGGGCAAGCGTCAGCGTAGCAATAGCGTTATCTCTAACAACTAACCGACCATACTCACGAACCGTGATGGGTGCCTTCACTTAGCCTCCCGGTCACCCTTAATGGTCAGGACGTAGGCAGCAGGATTCTCAAACGCATTGGGGTTCACCGTCCAACGCAGGCGTTGCTTGCCTACTGGTACCTTCCCAAGCAAATCCTCGATATCAATATCGGGCTCGAGAAGGAACATGGTGTCAGGTTCATTTTTACGATGATCATTGAGCACCCAGGCGATGCGCTGCCAGTCCTCAAAGAAGTACTCCTGCAACAGCGGCAGAATCTGGGTCTTGAAGATAGTGCCGAGCTGCTCCAAGGTTGGCATTGCGCTGTCTTTGAGCGACATAAAGTAGGCATGACCGAGACAATGGTCGCGGTCCAGCAGAACTTCGATTCGCTGATTGAGCACGGTGAGTAATTCGCGAACATCTACTCTTATGCCATTGTGCTCGACCACCACCTCTTTAAGTTTCTCAGGATCGGGGGCCATCTCTTCAAACACAAAGCGGCGGCGAAGCGCGATATCGAGTCCGGCCAAGGAGCGGTCAGCGGTGTTCATGGTGCCGATAAGGTAGAGATTGTCCGGTACGCTAAATGGGCGCTTGGAGTAAGGCAGAGTAGTGGTCAGCGCCTCACTTGCCCCCGCCCGCTTGCTGGGTTCTATCAGGGTGATCAGTTCACCGAAGATACGCGAAACGTTGCCCCGGTTGATCTCGTCGATGATCAATACGCGCTTGTTTGATGGCGTGGCGCCCGCTTCACTCTGCGGCCCTGCTTGTGATGCAGTGGCATTGACCAGAGCAAGCAACTTCTCCGGAATCAAGGTCGGTGCCTTCAATTCATAGAGCGTCATCTGGCTAAAGCGACCGTTGATCAGTTCACTACATGGGAGCGAGGGACTGAACTGGCATAGCCACTTGACCGGACGAACCTGAGCATAACCATCATCATAATCGGGATGAAGTTCCCGTCGGTAATCCCCTTTAATCTCACCAATAGCCCGGAACTTGAAATTACCATCAGTCACAACAACTAGGTCGCCAACCTTCATCCGGTTGACCAGCGTCATCACGCTGGTAACGGTGTAGTCATACGCGTTATCTATCTTGCCAGTTGATTGCTCCAGCAGTGCCTGCACCTCTTCACGGCTCTTACACTTGCTGTAATCATGCGCGCCTCCATACCCCAGACGGATCACCCCCTCTTCAATACAGTCATCAAAGATATGAGCATCATCCCCCTTGGTATTTCCAAGTGACATCTTCCAGACCCGGCGCCCCTCCAGCGTCATCGCCTCATTGCTGCCGCTGCGCGTGACTTTGGCTGCCACCGCGTCACACATGCGCTTGAAAACGCCATCAACCACGTCATAGGTCAGTTGACCGCTGTCTCCATCACTCTCGGCACGGATCCCCTCCACAAAGTCTTCATAACTGAAGCTCTGGTGGAAGGTCACAAAGTCGATACGCCCCTCCTTTACCAGCTCATCAAAACGCGTCTTAAGCGCCTTGCGGGCCTCTGGGCTTTCATCCTTGTCGTATAGGGACCAGCACTCGGGGTCCAGAATGGCCAGCGCCTTGTTGATAGTGTTGTAGGTCTTGCCGGTACCGGGCGGGCCGAAGAGGATCTGATTCAGGGGAACTACGTCATTCATGATGTTCGTCTCTGACTTCTGTGGAACTAAAGGCGCACCGACAGGCCGATTACTGTGTCCGTTTACATTGATATTCTCATTTTTTATTAAGGGCACCACGGTACTATCAAACCAAGCTGTAACTTTTTCACTGGTGTCAGCCTGATACCGGAGCTCTCCATGCTTTGGCTCAGGCGTAATGGCAGCATAGCGTTCCCCTTTTAGCAGAACGGTACACCACAATTTTTTTCCTTGGTCTCGAGCGATTCTCAATACTTGCGAAATGGCTTTAGAGGCACCTTTTGGCTTGATTCCCAGAACCCAGCTTGGCCCTCCTCTATTAATCCATTGATCCGCTTCAGGGAAACGCTGAGTCGCCTCGTCAATCACCCATTGAGCCCACTCTCGCTCACGCGCACCAAGGGAGTCCCAAAATGCCTGATATTCGGATGTACCATCCACGTTTTTAACATCCTGCGACTGGCTGACGACATAATCATGAAATTGACGCAGCGCATTACGTGCAACCCCATTCCCGTAATTGCCCTCCTCAGCCAACTCCCCCCCTAAGTCATAACTGGCAAGCAGTGACTCTAGTTGAACAAGATCGGTGATAGACCACAGGTCCAGCCCACAGTGCCTGGCAAGGTGGTTAATACCTGCGCAGTACGAGTTCACTGTATTAGCCGTCATCGGCCTCGCTAACAGGTAGTTCCGGTAGCCTTCCTGAGTTACTGACATAGTCCGGCCTCGCTCAGTTGTTCCTCGGCATCCGGCAAGCGCAGTTGACCGGAGATCAGACGAGGTAGCAGGGTGTCACGCAAGTTGGCGAGGGTTTGGGCTTGCTGGTGATTCGCTGCCACCTTGGCAAAAAGTGGGGCCGCAACCGCATGGAAAGCGTTGAGAACATCATAACTCGGTAGGACGCACGGCAAATTGCTTACTACTTCCGGACGGACAGCCGGATAAGCACCTCCATCAGCAACATGAGCAAGATATTCAATGCTGCTATTTGCAGTGGCTGCAAGATAGACAAACTCGGTAGCTGCCTTCTGTTTGGGCCGCAGTACCGCAAAACCAGTGCTTCCAGTCAAATTAGGCCGAGGATTGCTGATGAACGCATAAGAGCGGTTACCCGGCCGGACAGTGCCCACGATCGTGTCACCATCACACAATACTCGTCTCGCCCGACTAGGTGCATCCTCAAACAGAAACTCAGTGATCTCGGCAATCACGTTCTCTTTGGCATTAGCCAAATCAACATAAGCCACAGAGTCAGGTCGATTCTTAACGGTCCAAGATTCAGGATTGAGTAAAGCAAGATCGTTAAGTGAACCCGTGCTCCACCCCTTCGGCACCATGCCAAGCTCGGATTCTTCAAATCTGTCGGGGAACAGGGCTGCGACCTCCGGGGCCAGACCTGCCGGTTGCTCCCCACGAGCACGGGCATGAACCGGATCGAAGTCAACAAACCACGACTTGAACAGCGCCTGCGCGATGGCCTCCAGCGTGGCATTGGTCTCGCGCAGCAAGGCCATGCGGTCGTCGAGCATCCGGGCGATGCAGCCTATTTGTATCTGCTCGCTGTCTGAAAGCTTAGGAATTACGACTGAACCGATACCCGCAGCACTGATGTTCGCTTGGGCACTTCCCGCTGAGGCCCCTTCAATGAGGTTGTCGAAACCTGGAAGTGAAACAACCGCATAAAGAAAATCATCAAATAGATGTCCTTTCTTTGCAGAGATCCTTGCCACTCGTTGATTAAGGTATGCAGGTTCAGTAAGACGAAATCGGCCTGCCTTTCCAACTGTAGCCCCCGTCATGGCCATTAGGATATCACCATCTAACAGCTCAAACCGTTCAAGCCCTTTTAACTTATCGGGAGCGATGCGATCCACGTTTGCCAGCGAAACACTAGGTGGCTGAATGTTCGCTATTTTGACAACGGCCACCCCAGTATCTGAAAAGTCCGCGCTCTTGAATGCAAAGCCTCCCTGTACATCTGCGATATCGGATAGTTTGCAGGTATCAGAACTCATATCCCAGCCCCCCCAGCTTCTGGCGAATGACCTGATCCAGTTCTGCCCCCATACTCATCTGCCCACCCAACTTCTTGGTGAGCTTCTGCATCTTGTCGGCAAAGGCCTCTTCGTCCTGCTCCACCTCTTCGGCCCCTACATAGCGGCCTGGGGTCAACACATGGCCATGCTCGGCAATCTCAGCCAAGGTTACGCTGCGGCAGAAGCCCGCTACATCCTCGTAAGGCTGCTCGCACTCCCCGTCCCCTTTCCATGCGTGGAAGGTATCGGCGATACGGGCAATCGCGCTCTCATCGAGTTCGCACTGCACCCGGCTGATCATGGTGCCCAGCTTGCGGGCATCGATAAACAGCACCTCGCCCTGGCGGCTGGTCTTATGCTTGGCGAGGAACCAGAGGCAAGCCGGGATCTGGGTGTTGGTGAAGAGCTGACCCGGCAGGGCCACCATGCACTCCACCACGTCCGCCTCCACCATGGCACGTCGAATGTCGCCCTCGCTATTCTGGCTGGAGCTCATCGAGCCATTGGCCAGCACAATACCGGCACGGCCATTGGGCTTGAGGTGGTAGAGCATATGCTGCAGCCACGCATAGTTGGCGTTGCCCGCAGGCGGCGTACCGTAGACCCAGCGCGGATCCCCCTCGAGGCTGCCATGCCACCAGTCGCTGATATTGAACGGCGGGTTGGCCAGCACAAAGTCGGCGCGCAAGTCCGGGTGCTGATTGCGGGTGAAGGTATCACCGTTTTCGCGCCCGAGGTTATAGTCCATCCCCTGTATGGCGAGGTTCATCGCCGCCAGCCGCCAAGTGGTCGGGTTAGACTCCTGACCGTAGATGGAGACATCACCCAGCTTGCCGCCATGGGCTTCGATAAACCTCTCCGACTGCACGAACATGCCGCCTGAACCGCAGCAGGGGTCGTAGACCTGGCCATGATGGGGAGCAAGCACCGCCACTAGCGTTTTGACGATGCTGGCTGGCGTGTAGAACTGGCCCCCCTTCTTGCCCTCGGCACTGGCAAACTCGCCAAGGAAGTACTCGTAGACCTGCCCCAGGATGTCGCGAGCTTCACCGACATCACTGCCAAAACCAATCTTGGAAACCAGATCCACCAGCTCGCCGAGCTTGCCATCGGGCAACTGGGCTCGGGCGTAGCGCTGGTCGAGGATGCCCTTGAGGCGGGGGTGCTCCTGCTCGATCAGGGTCAGCGCAGCGTCAATGCGCTTGCCGATATCGGCCTGCTTGGCATGGGCCCGCAGCCCCTCCCAACGGGCCCCTTCCGGTACCCAGAAGGCGTTCACCTCACGGTAGTAGTCGCGGTCTTCCAGCTCCTCGGCCAGCAGCTCATCGTCACAATCGTAGAGGAAGTACTCGTCGCTCTCATCGGCAAAGCGGCGGGTCAGCTCGGCGCGACGGGCGGCGAAGGAGTCGGAGATGTACTTGAGGAAGATAAGGCCCAGCACGATGTGCTTGTACTCGGCGGCGTCCATGTCGGCACGCAGCTTGTCTGCGGCAGCCCATAGGGTCTTCTTCAGCCCCTCGATACCGGTAACTTGCGGCTCATCCTTGGCCTGCTTAGCCCTGCCACTGGCCTTCGCTTTGCGTGGTGCAGCCACGGCGGCTTCACCTTCCAACACCCGGAGCACAGCACCGCCCCGACCGCGCCCCTTGCGCAGTACGCCCTGTTCCAGCAGGGTCTCGCGTGCGGCGGTAAATACCTCATCGGTCAGGTCGCTGAATTGGGCTTTCAAGGTTTCCATCAAGGCTTGGTTGCCGATGCTGCTGCCATCTTCAGGAACGGCGGCCAGCAGCGCCTGGCTGAGCTCGTTGAGGTCGGTCGTGGGGTTCTCCGGTTATGCATGTTGCCGTCACAGCCCACCTGCGCGAAAGCCAAGGTGAGGATGCGGGCCAAGTTGTCAGACTGACGGAACGGCGCATGCCGAGCCTTACGGGCACAGCAGGGGCCTATCCAGGGTGGTGGGTCAACAGAAGGCGATGCCGCCAAGGTGATGCATCGGCGAGAAAAAGTCCGGCCCGTCAGTCGTCTATCCATTATCTGGCGGGCAGTTTATACAAATGAACCCCGCAGCACTATGCGTAATGTCACGCGAAAGGTGATTACTGCGCATCGTTGTTATTGCAGAGATGAAATGGTCAACGTCTCACGTTAGCGGGCAAAAAAACAAAGGAAAGGCCATGAATTGGGCTTCCCCACGACCTATCCCATTAATCACGGATGAGTAGGTGCCAAAATGTAACCACAAGCGGATTGGTGGTCACGTCTTGCGCTTAGGATTGGCGTCCATGTTCGTCGCTGGGTAAATGACTAAGTAGACATAGCCGTGGCTGCCAAGGGTATCGGCTTCGCAGGTAAAGCCTCCATGCTGGATAGTGATACGCTGCTGACGTCGGGCATCTAGTTCGCCTGTCAGCAATTTGCCCTCCAGTTCTTTGATGAGGCGAGGAAAGGCAATTTCCAGCTGGTCTATTGCCTCCTTTGCCCATTCACCTACCAGTGATGCCCGATCTGACAGAAAGTGCAGACGATGATGCTCTTGAATGAGACGAGCGCCAAAGCGCTGCGTCACGTTATGGGGCAAGCCCCACTGCGCAAAAATCCGGGTGGACTGGTCTGGCGCTGCGGGTCGGTGTTCGTCATTGGTGTGGGTGGTTGTCGTGGTCATGATTAGCAATACCTCAGTCGAATGTCTATGCGGGTGCCGGGCACGTTGTGCCGCTGGCGTAGTCTGGTCAGGTGCTCTGGAAAGTCTGTCAGGCTGGCCAGTCGCCCCCGGTAGAGCCGTGAGAGATTGACGTAATCGGGATGGCTCACGGTGATGGTTACCTGATGCCCAGGCTGCCAGCGGCCAAATAGACGGGCTTTGGCCTCTTTGATGGTGGTGATGCCGGGAGCGGATAACGTCTGCCGGTTACGCAGATGCAGTTTATTGAGCTCGGGGGCATAGCGATGCACCTCGAGTCCGGTGATAAGACGGGTCATGTTCGGCGGAGATATGGTCATTTCTGGTGTATGGAGGGATAGAGGAGGTGGCGTATCCTGCTGATTGATTCCTGCAAGAATCTCAATCAACAGAGGTGATACGCCATGACCAATTCTACCCTCAGGGCTCTGCCACAACCAGAGGTCAAGTCAACAGACCCGCTCACCGACCTGTTGCGTGCAGGAGCCAGAGACCTGATTGCCCAAGCTGTGGAGGCTGAGCTCCAGACTCTGCTCGAGCACCATGCTCAGCGCAAGCTCCCTGATGGCCGCCAAGCTATCGTGCGCAACGGATTTTTGCCTGAACGAACCATCCAGACCGGGATCGGCGATGTCGAGATCAAGGTGCCCAAGGTGCGCGACAGAAGCGGCTCTGGTATCTGCTTTAACAGCTCGCTGCTACCGCCCTACCTCAAGCGCTCGGGCAGCATAGAAGAGCTGCTGCCCTGGCTGTACCTCAGGGGAATTTCCACCGGGGATTATCAGGAGGCGCTGGGCGCATTGCTCGGTGAGCAGGCCAAGGGGTTGTCGGCCAACACCATCAGCCGCCTGAAACAGCACTGGGGGGATGAGCATCGGGAGTGGAGCCAGCGGGACCTGAGCCTGAAGCGGTATGTGTATTTTTGGGCTGACGGGATATACAGCAACGTGCGCATGGGTGACCGGCTCTGCCTGCTGGTGATCATCGGCGTAACGGAGCATGGCCATAAGGAGCTAGTGGCTGTCGAGGATGGCCTGAGGGAGTCGGAAGCCAGCTGGACAGAGCTACTGATGGGGCTGCGGGCCAGAGGGCTGGACAAGGGCCCCAAGCTTGCCGTAGGTGATGGTGCCCTGGGTTTTTGGCAAGCGCTGGCCAAGTGCTACCCGGACACGGTCCATCAACGATGCTGGGTGCACAAGACAGCAAACGTGCTGGCCGCGCTGCCCAAATCAGTGCATCCCAAGGTCAAGGATGCGTTGCATGAAATCTGGATGGCCGAGACAAGGGATGATGCTCACACGGCGTTTGACCGCATCCTGGTGCGCTTTGAAGCGAAGTACCCGAAGGCGATGGCGAAGCTGACCAAAGACCGGGATGAGCTGCTGGCGTTCTATGATTTTCCGGCGGAGCACTGGGTACATATTCGGACGACGAACCCGATAGAGTCAACGTTTTCGACGGTCAGGTTACGAAGCAAGAGAGCGCGGAACTGTGGGTCGCGAGAGACCACGCTGGCGATGGTTTACAAGCTGCTTGAAGTGGCGAAGAAGAAGTGGAAGCGGCTCAAGGGATTTGCGCTGCTGACGTTGGTAGTGAACAACGTGAAATTCAAGGACGGAGTACAGGTGCTGGATGAGTCAGACAGGAATGCCGCCTGACCTACTCCATACACCACATTTGACAATAGCTCTATTTTTATGG
>Ga0194137_10001497_pt1 | contig 14277 bp, 20 predicted proteins | sample TARM_MetaG_T3_14_FD_134025 | JGI IMG/M metagenome (GOLD analysis project Ga0194137, IMG submission 134025) | Freshwater microbial communities from Pennsylvania, USA, analyzing microbe dynamics in response to fracking - TARM_MetaG_T3_14 (version 2) | ecosystem: Environmental > Aquatic >... | reverse complement strand
ATGCGCCTTGGCGCTCTCGGCATCAAGGTCAACGTGGCCGGCCGCTTGAATGGTGCTGAAATCGCCCGTTCGGAGTGGTACCGAGAAGGTCGCGTGCCGTTGCACACGCTGCGTGCCGACATCGACTACGGCTTCGCCGAAGCCAAGACGACCTACGGCATCATCGGCATCAAGGTCTGGATCTACAAGGGCGAAGTCTTCGATTTCTCCCAGGTTGGCCAGGAAAAGCAGGACGACAGCCCGCGTGGCGATCGCAACGATCGTGGCGACCGTGGCGACCGTCCGTCGCGCCCGGCTCGTGAAGCGAGGTAACGGCAATGTTGCAACCCAAGCGAACCAAGTACCGCAAGATGCACAAGGGCCGCAACGATGGCCTGAGCTGGAGCGGCAACGCCGTCAGTTTCGGCGAGTACGGCCTGAAGGCCACGGCGCACGGTCAGCTGACCGCTCGCCAGATCGAGGCGGCCCGCCGCTCGATCAGCCGTTACGTCAAGCGTGGCGGCAAGATGTGGATCCGCGTGTTCCCCGACAAGCCCATAACCAAGAAGCCCATCGAAGTGCGTATGGGTTCCGGTAAGGGCAACGTCGAATACTGGGTCGCCCAGATCCAGCCGGGCCGCATGATCTATGAAATCGAAGGCGTCAGCGAAGAGACCGCGCGCGAGGCGTTCCGCCTGGCTGCGGCCAAGCTGTCCGTTACCACCACTTTCGTGACCCGGACGGTGCGCTGATGGCTACGATCAAGGAACTCCGCGAGAAGTCGGCCGACGACCTGAAGGCCCACCTGGGCGAGCTGCGCAAGGAGCAGTTTTCCCTGCGCATGCAGCAGGTGACCGGTCAGCTGCCGAAGACCCATGAAACCCGCCGGGTACGCCGCGAGATCGCTCGCGTCAAGACCCTGCTCGGCAGCACCAAGTAAGGATCGCCTGAAATGAGCGAGAACACTGAAACCCAGGCGCTGCGCACGGTCGAAGGCCGTGTCGTCAGCAACAAGATGGACAAGACGGTCACCGTGCTGGTGGAGCGTCAGGTCAAGCACGCGTTGTACGGCAAGTACATCAAGCGCTCGACCAAGCTGCACGCCCACGACGCCGACAACGCCTGCAAGGAAGGCGACGTCGTGCGCGTGACGGAGATCGCGCCGCTGTCCAAGACCAAGAACTGGCGCGTGGTGGAAATCGTCACCCGCGCGGCCGAATAAGGGAGATCTGAATCATGATCCAGATGCAGAGCTACCTTGACGCCGCCGACAACTCCGGCGCCAAGGAACTGATGTGCATCAAGGTGCTGGGCGGCTCCAAGCGCCGTTACGCCGGCATCGGCGACATCATCAAGGTGACGGTCAAGGACGCGATCCCGCGTGGCAAGGTCAAGAAGGGCGAAGTCTACGACGCCGTCGTGGTGCGCACCCGCAAGGGTGTGCGTCGTGCCGATGGTTCGCTGATCCGCTTCGACGGCAATGCTGCCGTCCTGCTGAACAACAAGCAGGAGCCGATCGGCACCCGTATCTTCGGACCGGTGACCCGTGAGCTGCGTTCCGAGAAGTTCATGAAGATCATTTCGCTCGCGCCCGAAGTGCTCTGAGCGGAGGACACAGACATGGCAAACCGTATCAAGAAGGGCGACCAGGTGGTCGTCACCGCCGGCAAGGACAAGGGCAAGCAGGGCGAAGTCGTGCGTGTGGATGGCGACCGCGTGGTCGTCTCCAACGTCAACGTCGTCAAGCGGCACACCAAGCCGAATCCGCAGGCCGGTCAGGCTGGCGGCGTGGTCGAGCGTGAAGCCTCGATCCACATTTCCAACGTGATGCCGTTCAACCCTGCCACCGGCAAGGGCGAGCGCATCGGTTTCAAGGTGCTGGAGGATGGACGCAAACTGCGTGTGTTCCGCTCCAGCGGTGAGGCGTTCGACGCCTGAGGAATGAGGTCATGACCACCCGTCTCGAAAAGTTCTACAAGGAAGAAGTGGTGCCGGCGCTGACGAAGAAGTTCGGCTACGCCAATCCCATGGAAGTGCCGAAGCTCGTCAAGATCACGCTCAACATGGGCGTGGGCGAGGCCGCGACCAACAAGAAGATCCTGGAAAACGCCGTGGCCGACATGGCCAAGATCGCGGGCCAGAAGCCGATCGTGACCAAGTCCCGCATCTCGGTGGCTTCGTTCAAGATCCGTGACGGCTGGCCGATCGGCTGCAAGGTCACCCTGCGCCGTGCGCACATGTACGAGTTCCTGGATCGTCTGGTCAACATCGCCCTGCCGCGCGTGCGCGACTTCCGTGGCGTGTCCGGCCGTTCGTTCGATGGCCGCGGCAACTACAACATGGGCGTGAAGGAACAGATCATCTTCCCGGAAATCGACTTCGATGCCGTCGATGCGCTCCGCGGCATGGACATCGCCGTCACCACCACGGCGAAGACCGACGCGGAAGCCAAGGCGCTTCTCGAAGCCTTCAAGTTCCCGTTCCGTAACTGACACGTCGAGGAATACAGACATGGCAAAGACCTCCATGGTCAACCGCGACATCAAGCGGGAAAAGCTGGCCAAGAAGTTCGCCGCCAAGCGCGCCGAACTGAAGAAGATCGTCTCCAGCCAGGATGCCTCTTACGAGGAGAAGATCCAGGCTGCCGAGAAGCTGCAGAAGCTGCCGCGCGACTCGTCGCCGAGCCGCCATCGCAACCGTTGCGAAGTGTCGGGCCGTCCGCGCGGCGTCTATCGCAAGTTTGGCCTCGGCCGCAACAAGCTGCGCGAAGCCACCATGCGTGGCGACGTGCCGGGCTTGCGCAAGGCCAGCTGGTGATCTGATCCGGGGTTCCGCATCGGCTTTTTCCGCAAGCCGATGCGGGCTTCCGGCAATGACATCGGGAATGTTGTACAATGCCGCCCCCTCGACGGGAGCGGCATTGCCGTTGCAGGTTTTCCTTCAGGAAAACGAGGCCCTGGCCTTCCCAGGACAATTCGAGATTTCGCGAAAGCGGATATCGGTGCTACTCATAAGGTGAATCCATGAGCATGACTGATCCCATCGCCGACATGCTGGTCCGCATCAAAAATGCGGCCGCCGTCGGCAAGCAGACGGTGAAGATGCCATCGTCCAAGATCAAGGTCGCCATCGCCGGCGTGCTGAAAGCCGAGGGCTACATTGCCGATCTGCGCGTCGTGCCGGCCGGCAACAACAAGTCCGAGCTGGAAGTCGTGCTGAAGTATTTCGAGGGCCGCCCGGTCATCGATACGCTCAAGCGCGTGTCGCGCTCGGGTCTGCGCCAGTACCGCGGCAAGAGCGAGCTGCCGAAGGTGCTCGGCGGCCTCGGCGTTGCCATCGTCTCCACGTCCAAGGGCATCATGACCGATGCGCAGGCCCGTGCGGCCGGCGTTGGTGGTGAAGTCCTGTGCTTCGTGGCCTAAGGGAGGAAGCAGAATGTCCCGTGTAGCCAAGAAGCCGATCGCCCTGTCCAAGGGCGTCGAACTGAGCATCCAGCCCGAATCGGTGAGCGTCAAGGGCCCGAAGGGCACCCTGTCGCTGGCCAAGCCGGTCGGCGTCGAGGTCAAGATCGAAGACGGCCATGTGCTGTTGTCGCCGGTCGACGCCGCGCACGACGCGATCACCGGCACCGTTCGCGCGATCCTGTCCAACATGGTGAAGGGCGTGTCCGAAGGCTTCGAGCGCAAGCTCGAGCTGGTCGGCGTCGGTTACCGTGCGGCGATGCAGGGCAAGGACCTGAGCCTGTCGCTGGGTTTCTCGCATCCGGTCGTGTTCGTTGCGCCGGAAGGCATCACGCTGGCCACCCCGAGCCAGACCGAGATCGTCGTCCAGGGCGCCGACAAGCAGCGCGTCGGCGAAGTTGCCGCCAAGATCCGTGGCTTCCGTCCGCCGGAGCCCTACAAGGGCAAGGGCGTGAAGTATTCGGACGAGGTCATCATTCGCAAGGAAGCCAAGAAGGCGTAATGCGGTCCTGACCGCAGCCGATCCGCTTTCCGAGGACATCAACCATGAGCATCAACAAGAACATTGCCCGTCTGCGCCGCGCCAAGTCGACCCGTGCGCACATCCGCGAACTCGGTGTGCCGCGCCTGTCGGTGCTGCGCACCAGCCAGCATCTCTATGCCCAGGTGTTCACCGCCGACGGCTCCACGGTGATTGCTGCCGCCAACACGCTGCAGGCCGACGTCAAGGACGGCCTGAAGAACGGCAAGAATGCCGACGCCGCCGTCAAGGTGGGGCGCATCATTGCCGAGCGCGCCAAGGCTGCCGGCATCGAGAAGGTCGCTTTCGACCGCTCGGGCTATCGCTTCCACGGCCGCGTGAAGGCGCTGGCCGATGCCGCGCGCGAAGCCGGTCTGAAGTTCTGATCCGATGGTGGGCGGGAGTTGTCTCCCGTCCGCCGTTCCTGCCGGCACGGGCTGTGCCGGGCGGCGCGATTCTTCTGCAATCGCGTTCGGTCCACCGCTGCAAGACCACAACGACAAGCGGCCGATGGCCGTACATACCCAACACTAGGAATTCACCATGGCAGAAGAACGTGCTCCGCGCGGCCGCGATCGTGATCGCAACCGCGAAGAGAAAGTCGACGACGGCATGATCGAAAAGCTGGTCGCGGTCAACCGCGTCAGCAAGACCGTCAAGGGCGGCCGCCAATTCACCTTCACCGCGCTGACCGTGGTCGGCGACGGCGAGGGCAAGGTCGGTTTCGGTTACGGCAAGGCGCGCGAAGTGCCGGTCGCCATCCAGAAGTCGATGGAACACGCACGCAAGACGATGGTCAGCGTCGATCTGAACAACGGGACCCTGTGGCACCCGGTCAAGTCCGGTCACGGTGCCGCTCGCGTGTTCATGCAGCCGGCTTCGGAAGGTACCGGCGTGATCGCCGGCGGTGCCATGCGTGCCGTGCTCGAAGCGGTGGGCGTGAAGAACGTGCTGGCCAAGGCCACCGGTTCGCGCAACCCGATCAACCTCGTCCGTGCAACCCTGCGTGGCCTGGCCGATGCCCAGTCGCCGGCCAAGATCGCGGCCAAGCGCGGCAAGAAGGTGGAGGAACTCCTCAATGGCTAACGAGTCCAAGACCGTCAAGGTGCGCCTGGTGCGCGGCCTGCGTGGTACCCAGTCCCGTCACCGTCTGTCGGTGCGTGCGCTGGGCCTGAACAAGCTCAACGATGTGCGTGAACTGAAGGACAGCCCGCAGGTGCGCGGCCTGATCAACAAGGTTCAGTACCTCGTCCAGGTTGAGGAGTGATCCCATGACTCTGCGTCTGAATGATTTGAGCCCGGCTCCGGGCGCCCGCACCGAACGCACTCGCGTCGGTCGCGGTATCGGCTCCGGCCTCGGCAAGACTGCCGGCCGCGGCCACAAGGGTTCGTTCGCCCGCAAGGGCGGCGGCAAGATCAAGGCCGGCTTCGAAGGCGGCCAGACCCCGATGCAGCGCCGTCTGCCGAAGATCGGCTTCCGTTCCAAGCTGGCCAAGGACACCGCCGAGGTGTTGTCCTACCAGCTGGACAAGCTCGACGCAGGCGTGATCGACTTCGCCGCGCTGCGCGCTGCCAAGCTGGTGCCGAGCACCGCGAAGAAAGCGAAGATCGTCAAGAAGGGCGATGTGACCAAGGCCTTCGTGCTGAAGGGCATCGCCGCGACGGCCGGTGCCAAGGCCGTGATCGTCGCCGCTGGCGGCAGCATCGAGGAGTAAGCGGCACATGGCGCAGGCGGGCATCGGGGCAATGGGCGGCATGGGCAAGTTCACCGAACTGCGGCAGCGTCTGCTGTTCGTGGTTGGTGCGCTGATCGTGTATCGCATCGGCTGTTACGTGCCGGTGCCCGGCGTCAACCCCGATGCCATGCTGGCGATGATGCAGCAGCAGGGTGGCGGCATCGTGGACATGTTCAACATGTTCTCGGGCGGCGCTCTGCACCGCTTCAGCGTGTTCGCGCTGAACGTGATGCCGTACATCTCCGCGTCCATCGTGATCCAGCTCGGCGTGCACATCTTTCCGGCGCTGAAGGCGCTGCAGAAGGAGGGCGAGTCGGGCCGGCGCAAGATCACCCAGTACTCGCGCTACGGCGCGGTGTTGCTGGCAGTGGTGCAGGGGGGTTCGATCGCGATGGCGTTGCAGCACCAGGTTGCGCCGGGTGGCGCGCCGGTGGTGTATTCGCCGGGCTTGGGCTTCGTGCTGACGGCGATCGTGTCGCTGACGGCCGGCACGCTGTTCCTGATGTGGGTGGGCGAGCAGGTGACCGAGCGCGGCATCGGCAATGGCGTGTCTCTGATCATCTTCTCGGGCATCGTTGCCGGCTTGCCGGCTGCGGTAATCGACACGCTGGCCAAGTTCCGTGACGGCAACATCAGCTTCCTGTCGTTGCTGCTGATCGTCGTGACCGTGTTGGCCTTTACCCTGTGCGTCGTGTTCGTGGAGCGTGGCCAGCGCCGGATCACGGTCAACTACGCGCGTCGCCAAGGTGGCCGCAACGCTTACCAGAACCAGACCTCGTTCCTGCCGTTGAAGCTCAACATGGCGGGCGTCATTCCGCCGATCTTCGCGTCGAGCATTCTGGCTTTCCCTGCCACGCTTGCGCAGTGGTCCGGTCAGGCGACTTCGGCGACATGGCTGCAGCGCATTTCCAACGCGCTGGCCCCGGGCGAGCCGCTGCACATGATCGTGTTTGCCGCGCTGATCATCGGTTTTGCGTTCTTCTACACCGCGCTGGTGTTCAATTCGCAGGAAACCGCCGACAATCTGAAGAAGTCGGGTGCGCTGATCCCGGGCATCCGTCCCGGTCGTGCGACTGCCGACTACGTGGACGGCGTGCTGACACGGTTGACTGCGGCCGGCTCCATCTATCTGGTCATCGTCTGCCTGCTGCCGGAAGTGATGCGCACGCAGTTGAGCACTTCGTTCCACTTCGGTGGCACTTCGCTGCTGATCGTGGTCGTGGTGGTGATGGACTTCATCGCGCAGATCCAGGCGCACTTGATGTCGCATCAGTACGAAAGCCTGTTGAAGAAGGCCAATCTGAAGGGCGGTTCGCGCGGCGGTTTCGCCCGCGGCTGATCCCGCAAACACAATGGGCGGCTCGCACGACATCCCGCGTGCGAGTGTGTTCCTGCCGATCCGCGCAAGAGGAGCGCGGACGGCCTGATCAGGACATCGATCGGGTCAGCAGGGGCCGGCGCTGGAGCATGGGCACTCTCCCCATGCCGGGTTCACGGAGCGTCAAGCTTCGCGGGCTTCCAAACAATCCGGGATATTGCTAGTATTACCAGTTCACTCTACCTGAACTGCGGGTTCGCCTGTCCTGGCGAACGCGTCCAGTTCGCCCAACACAGTCGGAGAGTCGCGTCATGGCGCGTATTGCGGGTGTCAACCTGCCGGCCCAGAAGCATGTCTGGGTGGGGTTGCAGAGCATCTATGGTATCGGCCGTACCCGGTCGAAGAAGGTTTGCGAATCGGCCGGCGTCCCGGTCACCACCAAGATTCGCGATTTGTCGGAGCCCGAAATCGAGCGCCTGCGCGCCGAAGTGGCCCATTACGTGGTCGAGGGCGATCTGCGCCGCGAGATCGGCATCGCCATCAAGCGTCTGATGGATCTGGGCTGCTACCGCGGCCTGCGCCATCGCCGCGGCTTGCCGCTGCGCGGTCAGCGCACTCGTACCAATGCACGCACCCGCAAGGGTCCGCGCAAGGCCATCAGGAAGTAACGGAGGCACGTCATGGCAAAGCCGGCAGCAGTAAAGACCAAGAAGAAGGTCAAGCGTGTCGTCAGCGACGGTGTCGCTCACGTCCACGCTTCCTTCAACAACACCATCGTCACCATCACGGACCGTCAGGGCAATGCCCTGTCGTGGGCGACTTCGGGCGGCGCGGGTTTCCGCGGTTCGCGCAAGTCGACCCCGTTTGCCGCGCAGGTTGCCGCCGAAAAGGCCGGCAAGGCTGCGTTGGACTACGGCGTGAAGTCGCTGGAAGTGCGCGTCAAGGGCCCGGGCCCGGGCCGCGAATCCGCCGTTCGTTCGCTGAACAACGTCGGCTACAAGATCACCAACATCATCGACGTGACGCCTATCCCGCACAACGGGTGCCGTCCGCCGAAGAAGCGCCGCGTCTAAGGGGGCGATGAGAAATGGCTCGTTATATCGGTCCTACCTGCAAGCTCGCGCGCCGTGAAGGCGCCGACCTGTCCCTGAAGAGCCCGGCGCGCGCGCTGGACTCCAAGTGCAAACTGGAGCAGAAGCCCGGCCAGCACGGCGCCACTGCGCGCAAGGGCAAGCTTTCCGACTACGCCACCCAGCTGCGCGAGAAGCAGAAGGTCAAGCGCATCTACGGTCTGCTGGAGCGCCAGTTCCGCAACTACTACAAGAAGGCCTCGACCAAGAAGGGCAACACCGGCGAGAACCTGCTGCAGTTGCTGGAAACCCGTCTGGACAACGTCATCTACCGCATGGGCTTCGCAGTGACCCGTCCGTCGGCCCGTCAGCTGGTTTCGCACCGCGGCGTGCTGGTGAACGGCAAGTCGGTCAACCTGCCGTCCTACCAGGTCAAGGCCGGTGACGCGATCACGCTGTCCGAGAAGGCCCAGAAGCAGCTCCGCGTTCAGGAGTCGCTGACGCTTGCCGAACAGCACGACCTCAGCCCGTCGTGGATCGAGGTCGATGCCAAGAAGTTCGCCGGCATCTTCAAGGCCGTCCCGGATCGGGCCGACCTGCCTTCGGACATCAACGAAGCGCTGATCGTCGAGTTGTACTCGAAGTAATCCACTTTGGCAGGGCTCTCCGGCCGGCAGGCCGGGGAGTTCTCAGGAGAATCCGCAAACATGACGGTTATCGCCAATCAGGTTCTGCGTCCCCGTGGCCCGCAGATCGAACGCCTGTCCGAGAATCGGGCCAAGGTCGTGATCGAGCCGCTGGAACGCGGGTATGGCCATACGCTGGGCAATGCCCTGCGCCGTGTGCTGCTTTCGTCCATCCCCGGCTTCGCGATCACCGAAGTAGAGATCGACGGCGTGCTGCACGAGTACACCACGGTTGAAGGCCTGCAGGAGGATGTCCTGGAAGTCCTGCTGAACCTCAAGGACGTCGCCATCCGCATGCATACCGGTGACAGCGCCACGCTGTCGCTGGCCAAGCAGGGCCCGGGTGTCGTCACCGCGGCCGACATCAAGACCGACCACAACGTCGAGATCCTCAATCCCGACCACGTGATCTGCCACCTCACCAAGGACACGGCGCTGAACATGCGCCTGAAGATCGAGCGCGGTTTCGGCTATCAGCCGGCCGCCGCCCGTCGCCGTCCGGACGAGGAGGCCCGCACGATCGGCCGTCTTGTGCTGGACGCCTCGTTCTCGCCGGTGCGCCGCGTTGCCTACGCGGTGGAAGCCGCGCGCGTCGAGCAGCGCACCAATCTGGACAAGCTGGTCCTGGAGATCGAGACCAACGGCACGATCGACGCCGAGGAGGCCGTGCGCACTGCCGCCGACATCCTCACTGATCAGCTGTCGGTGTTCGGCGATTTCACCCACCGCGACCGCGGTGCGCCGAAGCAGCAGACTGGCGGTGTGGATCCGGTGCTGCTGCGTCCTATCGACGATCTGGAGCTGACCGTGCGTTCGGCCAACTGCCTCAAGGCCGAGAGCATCTACTACATCGGCGATCTGATCCAGAAGACCGAAGTCGAGCTGCTCAAGACCCCGAACCTGGGCAAGAAGTCGCTCACCGAGATCAAGGAAGTGCTCGCCCAGCGCGGCCTTTCGCTCGGCATGAAACTGGAGAACTGGCCGCCGGCCGGCGTCGCCCAGCACGGCATGCTCGGCTGAGTTTCGGTTTGACTGCTGCACGCCGGTTTGCCTGAGGTGCAGCAGGACATGCAGGCGGGGTTCCCCCGCCTGTTGCCGTCTCGCGACGGCTTGACCCGGATTCCGGGTCGCCCTGCCGACAGGCGTGAAAGCCTGCGGCGAAAACCGGCAAGGGATGCCGGCTCGGACCAACCGCAGTCCATGTTGCAACGCCGGGATGGCGACAGCGAAGTACAAGGTTTCATCCTTCACATCACCTTTCAGGAAACACGACCATGCGTCACCAGAAATCCGGCCGCAAGTTCAGCCGTACGAGCGCACACCGCGAGTCGATGTTCAAGAACATGGCCTCCTCGCTGATCAAGCACGGCCTGATCAAGACCACCTTGCCGAAGGCCAAGGAGCTGCGTCGCGTCGCCGAGCCGCTGATCACCATGGCCAAGGTCGACAGCGTCGCCAACCGTCGCCTTGCCTTCGCCCGCCTGCGCGACAAGGAAGCCGTCGGCACCTTGTTCACCACGCTGGGCCCGCGCTACCAGACCCGTCCGGGTGGCTACCTGCGCATCCTCAAGTGCGGTTTCCGTGCCGGCGACAATGCGCCGATGGCCTATGTCGAGCTGGTCGATCGCCCGATCGCCGTCGCCGAGGAAGTGGCCGAATAAGCCGCGGCACTTTCCGCAACATGCTGCATTCCAGAAGCCCCGGTTCTGCCGGGGTTTCTGCTTTCCGGGCGACCGGCGATAATGCCGACAGATCCGATGCCGAGTCGAGTTGTCCGATGAATCCGATGTCCTGGTCGTTCCGCGTCCGCTTCCTGGCCGGCTTTGTCGCGTGCGCCGGCTTGCTGGCCTATGCGCTTTACATGCAGTACTACGGCGGCTTGTTGCCGTGCCCGTTGTGCACGTTCCAGCGCGGCGCTTTTACCGTGCTGGGCGTGGTGTTCCTGTTGGGCGGGTTGTTCGGGCCGAAGCGGCGTGGCTGGCGCGTGTTCTGGACGGTACTGGCTCTGCTGCCCGCATTGGCCGGCATCGGCATCGCCGGCCGGCATGTCTGGCTGCAGCATCTGCCGGCCGATCAGGTGCCGGCTTGTGGCCCGGACCTGTCCTACATGATGCAGGCCTTCCCGTTTGCCGACGTGATCCGCAAGGTGTTCACCGGGTCGGGCGAGTGTGCCAAGGTGGACTGGACTTTCCTCGGTCTGGCGATGCCGGCTTGGAGCCTGATCTGGTTCGTGCTGCTGGCGCTGTGGGCGGTACTGGCCGGGTTGTCCCGGCGGCGTTGACGCTCGGGGCAATGCCCCCGCAAGTCGGTTCAAGAAGGATCGTGCGGCCTTGGGCCGTCTTGCATCGATCCCCGGGGAGGGAGATGTCACCGCCGGCGGGGCGCTGGATGCGTGCTGCCGAGTTCGGCCGTTCAGTGCTGCCGTCTGAATGTCCGGGGGCGGGGAGTTCGGTGCCTGCGTCGTGAGCTGCGGCATCGCATCGAGGGAGCGAGTGTGTTGGCCGAAGAGGAGGGTCCGACGATACAGGGTGTATCGGGCCCGGTCGGTCTCTGGCCCTCGTGCGCACCGGATGCACGCAGGGCGACCCTGTTGGATCGCCCCGTGTCGTCCCTGCCGTAGGCACGGCAGGCGTGTCTATCGCCTGCCGCGTGGCTCGTCTGCTGTTGCGATCAGAAATCCTGCTGCAGGGTGAGATAGGCGCCGCGGCGCGGGCCCCATTGCGGTGCGAACACGCCGATGCCGCCGCCGTCGCGCAGCTGGTAGCTGCGATCCAGCGCATTCACTACCGCCAGCTGTGCATGCAGGGTATGGCCGTCGATGTCGAAGTCGTGCCCCGCGCTCAGGTTCAGCTGCAAGTACGAGGGCAGCTCGCCGCCGTTGGGCACGGTGTCGGTATCGGTGCGCAGGCCGCTGCCGAACAGGTAATCGGCACCGAGCCGCGTGCCGTCCGAGAAGTGGTAGCTGACACCGCCGGATGACGTGAATTTCTGGTCGTGGTCGAGGTGGATCCAGTGGTCGGCCACGTAGGCCAGTGCGTCCGGATCGAAGTTGTAGGCGCCGGTCATCACCTGCTTGCCCATTGCGCGGCTGTAGGCGGCGTTGAAGTAGGCGCTGAACGGGCCGTTGTCGTAGTCGGCCGAGAATTCCAGGCCGTGGATGTGGCCATGGCGGTAGTTGAAGGTGGAGTAGACGTAGGCGGCGCCGAACTGGCCTTCGTCCTGCAGCCGGCTGGCCAAGCGGTCGTAGGCATCCAGACCGAGGGTGAGGTGGTTGCCGACGTTCTGCGAAATGCCAAGGTCGTAGTAGTCGCTGCGTTCGCTCAGTGGAACCAGTGCGCCGGTGGAAACCTGCTGGTTGGTGGTGCCGTTGTACAGGGCGATGTCGGAGCCGGAGATCAGTTCGGTGGCCGGCGGGGTGAAATAGCGGGCATAACCTGCGTGGAGCGTGGTGCTGTCGGTGGCGTGCCAGACCACGCCCAGGCGCGGACTGAGCTGGCCTTCGCTGCGGCCGAAGGCCTTGAAGCGGTCGCCGCGCGCGCCGTAGTTGACGACCCAGTCGTCGCCGATCTTCCACTCGTCCTGCACATACACCGCGGCGGTGCTGGCGTGGAAGCGGCTGGCGTCGGGGATGAGTTCCGGCACGTTGCCGGCCTGGTTGCCGTCGGCGTCGGCAGGGAACACCCAAGAAGCGTTGCGTGCCGAAGCTTGCTCGTAATCGCCATACACGCCGTAGCGCAGAGTGTGGCTGTCGCCCACCGGGGTGGAGAAGTCTGCCTGCAGGATGTTTGCGCGGTTGCTGCGGTTCACGTTGGAGGCCACGCCGTCGAAGATGAGGTCGCCGGTCACGTCGGGTTCGAAGGCCACGTTGCTGTAGCGCTGGCCGGCCGAGAGCTGGTAGGAGGTGTTGCCGATCAGGCCCTGCAGCACGAGGGTGGCGAAGCGGGTGTTCTCCTGCTGGTTCTCGTCGAGCCGGGAGGAGTCGTAAGTGGTGGTGCCGAGGTCGTCGAAGGCTGGCTCCTGCCCGGGATTGTTCGGAATCTGGAAGCGGTTGTTGGCAAAGCCGGCCATCAGACTGATGCGGGTGTCTTCGTTGGCGAGGTAGCTCAGGTCGAAGAAGCCCTTGCCCTGATGGGTCTTGTCATGCAGCGGGGTGCGGCTGTCGGTCGGGTTTTCCAGGCCGACCTTGTCCTGGTCGTAATTGCCGGTGGCAAACCAGCTCCAACGGCCTTCACTGCCCCACACCGAGGCGAACGGATTGATCTTGCCGAACGAACCGGTGGTGATGCCGACGTTGCCGCCGTTGCCGAGCTGCGTGCCATTCTTGGTGGTGATGTCCACCACGGCAGCGGTGCGGTCGCCGAACTGCGCCGGCAGGGCACCGTCGAGCAGGCGCATGCTCTGCACCGTGCGCGGGTCCAGCATCTGGCCGAAACCGGAGATCGACTCGGGCAGGATCACGCCATTGATGCGGTATTGCAGATTGGCATGGTCGCCGCGCACGTGGACGCTGCCATAGGAGTCCTGCACCACACCGGGGGCTTGCAGCAGCACCTGATTCATCGGCGTGGAGGCGCCGAGCGGAAGCTTCTGGATGTCCTCTGCGGACAGCGTGAACTGGCTGCTGCCGATGTCCGGCGACAAGGCGTTGCGCGCGGCTTCGAGCTTGGCGGTGACCTGCACCGCATCCAGATTGGTGACACTCGATGTGGAGGAAGGCGTGGCGGCGGGAGCATCGTCGGCGAAGGCCGGGGCGGCGGTGGCAGCCAATGCCAAGTTGATGGCGGTGGCGAGAAGGAGGCGAGAGGGAGTCATCGGCATGTGGTCTGAGGGAAGAAGTTGTTATTAAGTAACATCCTCTTGTCGGTGCATCCCCGCGTAGCCCGAAAGTCATGGTCGGTCTGTCGGCTTTTCCTTCGGTTCAAAGAGGTCGGAAACATGTCGGAAGAAACATTTTGCCGCCGCGAAACGCTCTGCGATGATGGATGGGTTCACAGGAGTCCGTCCCCCATGCCCGTTTCGTCGTTCCCGTCTCCGGCTTTCTCTTCCGATCCAACCTGGGCGCCCGACAGCTGGCATGCGCGTACCGCGCTGCAGATGCCCAGTTATCCGGATGCAGGCCGGCTGGAGACCACGTTGGCCGAGCTGCGGCGTTTGCCGCCGCTGGTGACGTCGTGGGAAATCCTTGCGCTCAAGCAGCAGCTGGCCGAGGCGCAGGAGGGCAAGCGTTTCCTGCTGCAGGGCGGCGACTGCGCCGAGCGTTTCGACGAATGCGAGTCTTCACGCATTTCCAACCGGCTCAAGGTCTTGCTGCAGATGAGCTTGGTACTGACGCACGGCATGCGTGTGCCGGTGATCCGCGTCGGCCGTTTTGCCGGCCAGTACGCCAAGCCGCGTTCTTCGGACAGCGAAACGCGCGACGGGGTGACGCTGCCGAGTTACCGCGGCGACGTGGTCAACCGGCCCGAATTCACGGCCGAGGCCCGAGTGCCCGACCCGCATCGCATGAT
>Ga0194137_10001493_pt1 | contig 14299 bp, 10 predicted proteins | sample TARM_MetaG_T3_14_FD_134025 | JGI IMG/M metagenome (GOLD analysis project Ga0194137, IMG submission 134025) | Freshwater microbial communities from Pennsylvania, USA, analyzing microbe dynamics in response to fracking - TARM_MetaG_T3_14 (version 2) | ecosystem: Environmental > Aquatic >... | reverse complement strand
GGGTCATAACTTTGCACCGGCCAACATTCATGCGGGTGGTTTGCGTTACCACGGAGCAGGTGTTATCGTTTCGCAGTTGCTGAAAGACGGACTTATGGAGGCGGTTGACATCAAACAACTGGAATCATTCGAAGCAGGTTGTCTGTTTGCCCGTGCCGAAGGCATCATTCCTGCACCCGAATCTTGTCATGCCATTGCTGCTGCCATCAACGAAGCCAACAAATGCAAAGAAACCGGCGAAGAGAAAGTGATCCTGTTTAACTTATCGGGTCACGGACTGATTGATATGGCTTCTTACGATCAGTATTTGTCGGGCAACCTGACTAACTTCTCCCTCTCTGATGAGGACATTGAAAAGAATTTGAATGAAATTGGTGATTTAGTGTAAATGCAAAAGCCTCTGTACCAATTGGCACAGAGGCTACAAACAAAACAAACAAACATAACCGTGATTCACATCATGGGTTTTATCATTACCATTCTTTGACGCACCTCACGTTCATACCGAACGCGCGGCTTGCGTTATTTAAAGGATGTACGTACGTATCAGCGAAGCTCAAAAGTCCTCCGGCTACAGAATTGCAGGTATAGGGAGAAGAAGTCCAACAATGGCCACTCGTATTGACATCAAGCAAAGTGCCTGAATTCCAGGAAAGAGAGCCGCAAGCTCCCCAATAAAAATAAGAGCCATAAGCATCACCCGTACTATAAAACAACCATCCTTTATCAAAATTGCTTTGGTATACATTATATTCTGTTAGAGAAATCGTATTGAGTCCTGATAATGTAAAGCGTGTAAAACTATCCTGAAGAGGGACACGCCAGCCTGGCGGACAAGGATCATAAATAGACTTACTACCACTTGCAGTATTAGGAACCTTTGCCGTATAATTCGGATTACCCCACAGATTATCGCGTTGATCAGCATAAGCAGTAACATTTAGCCAGTCATAAGTTATTCCTCCATCATTCTGAGGCGCATAAATAAAATGCGTGGGATGCTGAATTGAATATGCAATTGTGGCACTTGCACCACTGCCCGTTGTCTCTCTTTGAATGGCATTTCCACCAGTACGACCATCAAGCCATTCACTGCCCGTGGCATTAAATGTTTCAATACGAGAACCTCCATTTATCCATCCAGCAGCACCTACAAACGGATCTTTACGACCCCACTGATAAAACAATCCCAAATCACCGGCATTATCTGTAGCGTTATCAGTAGCTATTGTTCCCAAGTTATATTTCATCATCCTAAACACACGCGCATAAGAATGATTATAATCGGGGTAGTCAAGACTGTCAATTTTACGAGTATCATGAACAACATAGTCCGTTTCCGGATTATAATTGGTTTTCCATATATGCCAACTCCACAAAGTATTACCTTCAGCATCTTTTATTCCGATTAAAGCATTGCCATTTTTCAAATTATTAGCAGTCTTAAATAATACATACCCATCCAAAACCTGTACGCTTCCATCTTCAATTACGTCTCCTTTATTCCCGGTTTCCCAAATAACATATGCCGAAGCAGGAGCAAGAGTTGAAGGCTTTATTTCAGGAGCGGTTTGAATAATATCTGAATTGCTATTTTTAATTATAGCGGCAGGAGTCACTTTACCGTTTCCCATTATTGTAGCATTAAATTTATACAGATGATTATTCGTGTTGACAACATAACAATTTGCCGTCGACAGAGTCTTCGTATTATTAATACTTAGATTTTGCGGCACTATGATTCTGCTATCTAAATCATTCATTCCTTTAATAACTACAGATAACTTATAAATCTTATTTCTTAAAACATCAAAGTTGGTAGTTAGATTAGTGCCAAGATATATCCTATATCGTATATATTCTTTTGCTCCTGAAGCAAGTTGATAAATCCCGTCTATTTCGACATAAGTACTATTTACAGGTGCATTTTTTTCCCCTTTATCAACAGGCAGTAGGATTGTTTCAACAGAGCCACGGATGTTTTCTGGGATATACCAAATCAAATTAGTATTCTCCGGGTATGAGCTAATACTACTGCAATCAATATGACTATCATTGTTGACAGGGGTTTGATTAGGAGCTCCCATCAATACTTTATTTGATACAGAACACAAGCGAACTGATTTTATAATAAAGCTCTCAGAAGCATCTGAGAACTCTGTTTTACAAGTAAAGTTCACTTTTGCTACCATGCGTTCCATCGTAAGATTGTAAACATTAGGTTTTGTGGCTCCCACATAAACTCCAATCATTGGAAGTAATGACTCTGAAAAAAGAGATTCTGTATTAAAATTAAAACTGGAATTCTGAAAAGAGCTTAATGTCGTAACACCAGTAGAATAAATATTGGTAATATCTCCAACATTAGCAACGATACAAACCGTCTGCGAGCTAGAGGATTCGATTAATGTGGTGATTATATTAGAAGTACTACTCAATGCATAATACTCCTTTTTCACGAGTAAAGCATTGGCTGTTGTTCCATTGAACTGAAAAACAGAAATGTTTTTAATCGTAGCCTCATCAAGTACTCCGGTAAATCTTGTCGTTGAATTATTATAAGTACCACCAAGTGTCACGTTGCAACTTTCATTCTTACTTTTAGTCGATACTGCGTCAAACCCCTCCATCTCAATTGGATTTAAATTGAAATGTAATTGCACAACAGGAGCATTCTCCATATTATCATTATCACAACTGCATCCAGGAACCAAAATAAAAACTAGGTTGACAAATAGAAACAGAAATAATTTATTAGAAATATACATTATTGTAATACTATTAATTTCATTCTTTTACACATCTAATACCACATGCTATATCTCGGTTCGAACCGCCAGTGCCTCCATAACCATTCATAAAATTAAAAACAGTACCTAGATTCGCCTGATTACTATAATATGGATAAGCTGACCAATAACTTCCACCACTTCCAAATATTTTTGTTCCGCTCATATATCCATTAATCGGATAATAACCAATAAAGGAACCATTCTTTGTGAACCTATATCCATAATTTTCATAAACACCACCATACCCTTCGTCAGCGTAAAGAAATTGTCCCTGAGCTACTACAAGCTTTTCCCATGGGTAACATTGCCCTCCATCATACGAATCAACCGGTACACGCCAACCTTGTGGACAAGGGTCAAAGGCTGTTTTCTTACCCAATTCGCTATTCCATAAATAATAGTTGCCGGAAACTGACCAGTCTTTAGTGATTGATGAATTGATAACAAGTTCCGGATGACGAATTGCCTGAGTGATTCCGGTTGTCGTTGTTTTTTGTATCTGATTAATTTCTCCATATAAACTAGTTAATGTACCGGTCCAATCGGATCTATTAGGGAACGGATCTTTCCTACCCCATTGGTAAAGCAAACCCACCGTACCAATATCTCCTGGTGTAGCAGATGTAGCTCCAAGATTCCTATCCATGAATATATAATCTCTGCGTCCGTTACTAATAGTAGCGTGTTCTGTATCTGTGGAGTTTGGGTTATAATCTGTAACCCAAATGTGCCATGACCATAAAACACTATCCGAAGCATCCTTAATTACAACAACAGCGTTTCCATGAACAGAAGTATTATTGGCATTAACTGTGAAATGACTTAAGTGTCCAACGCCACTCATCGTGTTTTCATCTATAGATATTAAATCTGGTGCTGTTTGCCATAAGACAGATGCTTTCCATTGTGTAGCAGAAAAAACCTGCAGGTATTTGCCATTAGCAGCTAATGTCGCTCCTTCTATAGGGAATACACTTTCATTGGCCTGTGAGACCGGTATTTCCACAGATGAGCCAGGGGCAACAATGTAGCAATTCGATGTTGGCATGGTATTGGCCCCTAAATCATCTGTTGACAAGTCGACCTCATACCAAGAGCTTATTGATAATTCCACTACAATCTCGTCTCCATAAAGTTTGAGCGTATAAAGATATTCTTTCCCTTTTTCAAAAGTAGTTGACGGCAATGGCACCGGTCCTAAATTTCTCGCCGCAGTATGACCGTTAAAATTCACATTCATACTTAGTTCCATTGCACCATCACTCTTTGGCAGCACAATAGCTGATGCTGATGCTTGCCAAGGATTGCTGCCCATTTTGAAATCAGTATTTAAAAGCGAAAGTTCCGTTTCGTTAGTAGATGCCATTGGCAAATCCTGAGCAGGTATTGCCATTAAAGGTCCACTACTCATACTTGTCAACGTCAATGAATTCACCGAAACATTAGTGATTGAGCTTGCGCCACGATCTATATTAAACGTTATTTTGCTACATTTCCTATCTAAAGTCGTAAGCATCACATTTTGCATACCTGTTTCCGAATTAACATTAACTGCTCCTGTTAGAGACGTAGCATAGTCAACCCCATGAGAGACATGCAAAGATGCCCCTTCAGTCCTTGTAACACTAATGGCTGGCGAAATTGCATAAAAATCATAGCAACCGGAAAGTAAAACCATATCCGTACCGTTGTCGGAAGTTTTAGTTCCAGTTTCATCTGTCAAACAAGCCTTCAAAGAACCATCATTCCCTATTACATATGTGTTTTCATCAACGTATGTATCTGATGATATATTATTTAAAGATCCACTACGTTTATAGACAAGAATACGTACTGTAGAATTGACTGACAATTGGGCCCGGGTAGTACTAGCCGAAGATGCAGAGATGTCTGCTTGTATTGCCTCAAATGAAAAACGAATGGTTTTATTACCATATTCATTTTCATTTCCGGCGTTACAAGAAAACAAACACATACCTATTATTGCTAGTATATACAACTGATACAAAGTCAATCTTTTCACCTCAAGAATCTTATTTATTGAACATTTATTTCACCATTATTGATAGGAGTACTCCACTCACCAATTGAAACTGTAGGAGAAATGTCTGAACCGTTAAATTTTAGTGTTATCTGGTATGCATTGCTCTTCAAATAATTGAAAGAAGGAATTGTCACTTCTGTCTCTCCTAGAACACCTCCTTTTGCAGTCGTGATTTTAAGTGTTATAATTTTTGTTGCAGGAGGTATCATTATGTGACCACAATCTAAAATCTCTGGATTTGTTGATATCGGTTTTTCTATATATCCTTTAAGAGATATATTTTGCACTGTAGTTCCTTCAGCAAAAGTATAAGTAGTACTAGTTGCATCAATAGGAAATGTGACTATATATTCAGTTGGACTATCCACTATCTCAATCTTCTTAATCGTTCCCCAAAGTTCACTTACAACCGCAGAAGGCGAGTATGCTTTGACCTTTAACTGTGTAAGCAAGTGTTTTAAGGTAAATGAAGAGAAATTCGCACTCCTACTTCCTGACATATCCTCACTGAGCATCACATCCGTGTCACCATCACTAATATCAAAAGTAGCTTTTGCAGTCGTCTCATCTAAAGCTATTTGAGGATACCAACACACCATACGTGAACTATTACTTGCCGTCCTAGCAAGGTAATATTGTGGAGTTGAAAAAGATGCTTGTTGATCATTAAGAGTCGCATTTGTAGAACTGATACCTTTGTAACCATTTATAGGATAGTTACCATCCGCATCCATGTCTATGCGAGCAAAAGACAATAACAGCTCTCCTGAATAATCCTTATCAATAATCCCCCCTGCTCTTGTAGAGCTATTCACAGATTCAATACCAGCAGTTAATTTAATTTCCATCTGTTCCATATTGTTCGCTATTTGCGGTTCATTGTCTGAGGAACATGCTACAAGCAACAATGCAGACAATGCAATAAAAGATTTTTTTTTCATATCATTTTGTTTTTAGTAATAAGATCACTTTTTATAAATAGAGCAATTACATATCTGTATTTTGAGTGATATCTTCCCAATCGCTCACGGTCACAATTATTTTTGAATGCGCTGAAGAAAAATCAATATTTAAGTTTAATATCTTTCCTGTTGGTGCACGCAATGTATTTCCATCTTCATCCATGGAAGTTGAAAAGACTTTATTTTGTCCTCTATACAAGTCTATTGTAAGGTTGCCATCTTGTTCAGTCGGAAATATCCGAAAAGGAGGTACATAAAGATCTCCGGAAGCATTCAAAACAGTCTCGGGTTCATAACCGGATTGTTTCCCTGTTGTACAACCTAAAAAGTTTAGCGAATCACCCGCACCGTGAACTATGATGTGCCATGTTTCTGCAGACGCACCGAAGTATTTCTCCAATGCATTGGTCCTTATGCTTATTCCGGCTACCAATCGTTGTAACACGATAACACTGGAGCTTCCGTTTACTGATGTTCGTGTATCAGCATTCAAATCTAATCTATTGTAGAATAAATCCGAAGAAGGTAGATTGTTGCCGTTACTACGCTTAAGCAATGCGATTCTTGCATCTTCCAAGGATGTACCCACAAGTAACTCCGGCACTTCTAAACTATCTGTTTCTAAATTACCCCATGCAACTAAAGTCAAATCTTTATCTGAAGCTTCTCCGATAAGATAATCAGTAGATGTTCCTTTGGGAACCATTCTAAGAAATCCGTTTTGGTCAAACAAATACAAGTTCACAGAAACAACCGCTCCTGTAGATGTTATATCATGGTTCTCTGCATCAACAATCTTAACGGAAACTGCATATTGAGCACATCCGTCTGTATCTTCACGAATACAACCGTAAAACATTAACAGCAGCCCCATGCCTAGCATAAAAAAGCAAATATGTTTGTAGAAGAAGCTCATTCTTATCGTTTCTTTTATCCTTTAAACGAATTAATAGATCACGACATCTTGTAAAAAAGAGAGTTCCCAGTCAGCAACTGTTACAGAGAGCTGTACGCTCACTGGTTCCATATTTTCTTCGGGGCTCTCAACACCTACGCCTTTTATTGTAGCGGTTATTGCATAATCACGATTGCGTAGAACTGTAGATGTTCCTCCTCCTGATCCCGTTATGTCAGTTCCCGTTTGCGCCTTATTCACTATAATAGGATAGTACACTCTCCGTTCACCATAATTTACACCAAGGCCATCAGCATCAAAAAAACCAGATATAACTAATTTGGTTGGTCTGCCGTTTGTAGTATTAGAAAATGTATAAAACCAATAAGGAGTAAGCACTGTACTTTGAGCTGTTGATAACTCATCTAACAAATATTCAGTTTCTTTCTCCCAAACCCCGTTGCTAACAACTCCTCCACTCAGCCATGCAGGTGCATCAGGCATCGTTTGATCATTTGTAGCCGTTTTTGACCTCCCGCAAGCATTATATAAAAATATCCGATCCGTTTTGAATGTTGCATTGGCATACTGACCTTTACTATCGAAAGCTGTTTTTATGCTATTTACAGATACTTTAGCGACCAAACGAGAAAGATTAACTGTAGCTTGCGCTATTAATCCTACTTTCAGTGTAACCCCATCTGTTTCTCCTGACATAGGAAGATTATTGGATAGTTGTTTCCCTTCAGAAGTGGTACAATCTAAAGAAATAGTCCTATTTAAAAACTCGGTTTTATTAGTTACTCCAATAAAAGTTCCCGACGGAACATTAGCAACGACTATGATATCACAGGTTCCTGGATTACAATTAATTTTAGAAACAGCAGTACCCGACAATGTAGGTTCAGCAATCACATTAGTTGTTCCGTCAGCATTAAAGATCCCCACAGCCAAAGTATTAATTTTATCTTCTTCGGATGGAAGTGAAGGAGCAGTCGCTTTTGTATGTGTACCGGTACCGGCTATATTAAGTTGTAAGGATGCGTTAACCTCATTGGACGGATCATTATGGCCTTTGCTACAAGCCTGCAAGCACAAAAGGATGATACAAACAATAATATAAATAGTTGTTTTCATATTCTTATATTATTTATTTTCGTTCAAATATTCAAGCGCCTCTCTTGCTTGCGAAACACCGGTCGCCGCAGCCATTTGAAGATATACCTCTGCCTTATCACGGTTTCCTTCCAGCAGATATAAAATGCCCATGTTATTGTAAGTTGCAGGAAGCGTTGAGTGCTTTTCCAAATAAGCACGAGCTTTAGTAACATCTCGTTTACTCAATGCCACAGCAGCCGCATTGATCGCAGCCTCGGGCGAATCAGGGAATAAACGGGCAGCCAAATCAAATGCATCATTGTACTCGTTACTACCTTTGGGATAACTTTGTGCAACAGCGAAGAATTCGGAGAGTTTCAAACTGCGAGATCCCATTTCAAACAAACGTCGTCCTTCGGCAGTGTCCATATTACGTTCCGTGTAGCTAATGGTGTATTCTATGCGACGAACTTGAGGAAAAATACGATCCCGCAAGTAACGATATGACGTTCCATCAGCCAACTGCATTAGCATCCGTTCTCTACCTTTGGTCAAATCAACCGTATTGATTATATCTGAGACTGCGTGTCCTAATGGCATATCCGACTTTGATACCAGTGCACGAATCGAATCCCAATCTTCTGCAACCCAGTTCACACGAATAGGAAGATTACCTATAAGGTAATTCTCACGCAAATAATCTTTGAGTGCTAGTGCCCGTAAAGAAGCGGTCTTCTCATTTTTCCGATAATTTCCTTGAGGAGCACCATAGCCCGTAATACTTAATTCCGTAACAGTAACTCCGTTGCGGGATTGCAAAGAGCGGATTGCCTCGCGAAGGCGAAAATATATTTCATAGTCTAGTTTTTCATCGGAAAGGGTGGCTAAATTACCGTTCCCGTAAAAGGGAATAGTGCCTCGGTTCACACTGAAAGTATCTTCTTTTTGGATTAAGCACACAATATTGGCTAATGACAGGTATCTATCGTCAACATCACTCCCCATTGAAAATAAGCGTGTTTTAGGAGCAGGAATCATATCGGATATCTTATCTTCCACAGTTAAAGCAGGCCTGCCGTTACAACCGCATTCTTGTGTACGAAGAACTAATACCGCATCCTTCATCCAATCGCTATAAGGTACCTGAACTTTATAAGAGAAATGACGTGCCGAATGTGGATCGTCTTTAACTACCACAGAAGGAATCTTATTACGCGGAGTATCCTTCCCTTTGGATAGCACTCGGTTGCGGTTATAAACCTTTTGTTTTAAAGGACCGTTAATCAAAATGGAAGGAAGTTCCAGACTTTGTCCCGAACTCTGCAAAACCGGAGTCAGTGTTAGTGACTCATCCGAGGGCAGCTTTAGATCCTCATAGCTGATACCCATACTCAGGTGTAATTTACCCGAAGAGACAGAAAGAACTTTGTTTGTAATCTGCAGCTGTCCTTTGTAAGCCGACTGACTGTGTACCATCCCGCAAACAAGCAGGAGAAGTAGCAACGCAATTGCATCCTTTTTCATTGTCGTTAGATATATCGTTTTCTTATTTATTTTGTTTATCATCTTTTTATATGGTTATATTACTACTTTAGTAGATAAACCAATGAAACTGCCACTTTTGTGGGGCCCAAATAATATTTGTAGCCAGAGCCTGTCTGCTCCCCACAATGAGCACAGCGGTAACGCGTGTAGCTGGCACGAACCCAGCCAGCACCGATTTCCGTTTCTATTCCCCAGCGGGGAGAAATAATCCACTGGTAACCGTAAGACAGACCTGCACCCATAACCCTACCTTCATAACGCCACGAGCGGGTACCTCGATAAAGACCCAGCGGCAAAACCATATTTCCTATATTATACTCACCTGCTAAGATATGCATACCCCAAAAGTGACCACTGAAAGGTTGACACTGCCAAAATCGTAATTCCGGCTGAACAAGCCAATGCTTGGAACGATGCATACCATTTGAAAACGGATTATAATGAGCTGCAATATCTAGACTAAGGCGTCGGCCAAGCTTCAACTCCGTTCCTAAATTAGGGGAAGCCACAGCATCAGCAGCCAAGTTACTCTTCAGAGCAAACACCTGAGCATTAAGAGGCAGGCATGAGAATAAAGAAAAAGCCATTAATATAAATATCCGTGTTTTATTTATAACCTTCATTTTGTCTGTTTATCTGTGAGTTTGTCTATTAGTGGATTATTTATCTTCCCCTCCAAGCCATTCATCAGGCAAGACTATTTCTGCTAAATTAATTTCCGAGAGAAAATGACAGGTCATAAAATTAGCCACTCCAAGTCGATGGCCTGCCATACCGTAACGGTCATAAATTTCTATTTCATCATCAAAACACAACTTTATATTTCCGCCTGTCACTTGAATAATATCACAAATGCTAATTTGCTGCAAGGGACGACTAAGTTCATAAAGATATCTAATAGAGCCATTCTTTTCTTTTTCAGATTTACGGAGTAAACCTGCCATGCATAACTGATCCAACAACACAGGTTCAAACTCACCAACAAATTCATTTCGGGAGAAATCAATCTTCTCGGAAACATTTTGAACGTAACTGATATGTTTTAATAAAGAAATCACTTTTGTTATTTCGTTGGTTAACATTGAAACATATTTAAAAAAATACTCGATTATAAACTAGTTCAAACATCTCCGTTACTTCACAGGTAACGGAAAAATGTAATAAAAGAGTATATTAAATATTTATTTATATGATAAATATTTAATATATTCAAATACATAGAAGGAACTACACCAAATGGGGGTAAGGGGGGATTATATCGCTATTTAAAAGAATTCAATTGATTTTAAAATCAAAAAAAACATTATTTTAAACGCCAAGATATTTCAAAATAAACACACACAAAGAAAGATAAGCTAAAATCCTGAAAAGTTATTTTTTGCAAAAAAAACAGAAAATAGAGGAGCGATACAAACAGTAAATGTTTATATAATTAAAAAACAGGTATCATGCATATTATAAGACACCAGTAAAACAAGCAATAAATAGTATGAAAACAGATATAAATTGAGGTCAGCTAATAATATTTATTCTTTTATTTAAAATTATAGTGATTTTATTTGGCTTATAATGAAAATATTTCAATATTTGCACCCGTAAACCATTTTTCCGTTACCTGTGAAGTAACGGTACTTTCCACAAAGGGTAAAAGCACTAATTACCAGCAATTTACATTTTAGTTTTGTCGATTATATTTCGTAATTCCTGCTTCATCATAGAACGCTATCTCAGCATAAAGCAATACGTTTCTTCACTAATCATAAGCCTTAAAATTCATGTCACTAAATTTCCTTGGATAACTAAGCGATTTCATCTCAGACTCTTTTTTAGCAAAGATTAAAGCAATTATTTTACGATTAGCTCGCTTAAGCGTACGATTATCGAAAGAAGCCAAATAAGTATAAGTAACTTTCTCCGAAGCATGGCCCAAAGATTCACTAATTACTGCCACAGGGATTCCTTCATGATAAGCTGCCGTAGCCCACGAATGACGAGCAACATAAGACGTCAGGTTCGTTTTTAACTTCAGTAATTCTGAAAGTTTATGCAAATGCAGATTATAGCGCCTTAATGCATTTTGATATTCTCTATATCCAGAATACCCTTCGCTACAAATCACAGGCAGCATATATGGAGAACCGCTTGTCTTATGAGAATACTTACGCAAAATCTCTTGAGCACAAGGTTCTACAGCCACAGTAAGCAATCGTCCAGTCTTGCTTCGTCGATAACGAAGAATCCCTCTATTTATATCACACTTACGCAGTCTGATAAGATCCACAAAAGGGATGCCTCTCAAATAAAACGAAAGTAGAAATAAGTCACGCGCCATCTCAAGAGTAGGATGACTGCTCAAATCAGCCTCACGGAGCCGACGAATGACAACAGGTGACACAGCTCGTTTCTCCGAAGAGTCTGTACCTGTAAATACGTCATTAAACAGTCCTGAACGAATCCCTTTCACTCCACGCCGTTGGGCTTGATTACATATAGAGCGCAACATGCGCATGTAGAGAGAGATAGTGTTTCGCTTACAACCTTCCTTAAAAAGATGCTGTTCATAACGCTTTAGTAAACTTGGATTTAAATCAGATAAAAGCAAGTTTTTGTTTCCTGTAAATTCCGTCAGACGACGTAACGAGCTCATATAGGCTCGGGCTGTACCATGTCGACCACTTAATGAGAGGTCTTGCACCAATAAAGGCACAAATGAGTTTAAGGATTCCATTGATTTTGTTAGTTTGTTTGCTTTGAATGTTAATTTGTCCATTGTAATTATATTTAATACAGAATACTGCTTACACAATATTAATTATAAAAATCAATAAAGTAAAATCAGCACAAATGGATTATTAACACATTTTTTTGAACATAATTATAAAAAACAAATAGTATTTGTCATATTTAATCTAAAAAAAACATAGCGAATTAATAACGCATAATAAAAAAGTCTTGATATGAAGATTTCATAAAATAAAACGTTCTGTAACTCACGAATGATTTACGATCAGCGTATTACAACAATAACATTATTAAAGTGGAGAAGCTTGATTAGTACTACTCACCTCACTCAAGTTGTTCATAATGAGTTGTCTCAACTCATCTTCAGGTAATATAACATTGAAGTGCTCCCAAAAGTCAGCATCGTATTCGTGTTTCGTCTCCGAAAAAACATTGCGTGTTGATAACCGTTCTTCCCGTGGAAAGCTGTTCACATTCTCTGTATCCGTTCTGCAATTTACCATCTCAAACCAAATATGCAACGGTGAGCTGAAGAAATGTCTATTGCGTTTTACTTTGAATTCCAAATCCCCTCTGATGTGATTTAAATAATAGATATGATCGCTGGAGGGTTTATAAGAAATTTTATAGGTGGCCGAACGAAGGGTCAACTTATAATCACGGCTTCGCTTTTCCAGAAACATATTGGTTGCTTTCTCGGCATACAAGGGATTGATTTCAAAACGAATCTCCACCAACGCATAATTGTCGGTATCAATATAAAGTTGCCCTTTATAAAGAGGCTCTTTAATCTCTTTTTTCTGCTCGAAAGAGATGACATACACTCTTCTACCATCTATCTCGGTTATATCTGTATAGGTGTAGGTGAAGTTTGACTCTATTCCGCGAGTCTCAAGGAAATCGGGCATACTTCGCATAACATCCAGAACGAGACAGGTATTGATACCCGATTTCATCTTGGTAAAAATGGTATCTGTGGCTTCTTTTTTAAAAACTCTACGCATTTTAATCAGCTTAACCTGATCAGTCATGACTGTAGTCCGGTATGACTGTTTATAGATTTTCAGGACAGACTCCGTAATATCCAACTTCTTATTTTTGTGTTCAATCGCTTCACGGTAAAAGGTGGTCAGGTAAACCGGACGGGATGAATAGTTCAGCTTGCGGTTTTCAATCATGCGGTTAAGTACCTGCACAGGATTTACAGCCCGCACAATGACTTCCTGAAGCGGTATCACCTTGGGCTCCAGGTAAAAATCAATGTGTTTACCATTCAAAGCGGAAATCTTATATTCGGAACTTTCATAACCTACATGTGATAACTTGACTGATAAATGACTCAGTGAATCGGGCACTATCAATTGAAATTGACCGTTTTGGTTTGTCACCGTTCCGATAGAAGTACCACTCACCCCCACCGAAGCATAGGATATGACTTCTTTGGATACCCGATCATACGCCATGCCTTTGATAACATAAGGTGTTTTTTCAGGGGAAGTGAGTGGTGTTACAGGCGCCTTTTCGGGCACGGGAAGGCTTAATAATATATGATTACCTAAAATACCTATTTTGATTTGTTCGTTTCCCGTTATAAGATGTATGGCGTTTCTGACTGTATATTCTCCTTTGCGAACTTTAACCTCTTCATCATTATTGATTACCTGACTATCGTAAATAAAATAATAACCTGTTTGATCTGACACCTGCCTAAGTAACTGATAACGGCTGCCTTTCGTCGTCGTTATCTTCACCAGACGACTAAGTACATCATCTGTACCTCCGGCTTGAATGGCTACTGAAACAAAGAGTAGCACAAACAGCGCGGAGAACAAACGAACAATATGTCGTCTTTCTTTGCTCACAGTATTTACTTCGGTTGGTTGATATTAATAATATTCTGTTGTACAGTCAGTTCCAAATTTAGAGCCAAGCAGATAAGCTGAGCCATGGTCTGCGGTGAATCATTGTGGAATGTCACTGTTAACAAACGGTCACCCAATTCGGGGGATATTTTTAGCTGTATAGAATCTGTATTCTCATTGATTATACGTACCACATTCGACAAACGCTGATCTTTAAAATGAATGAATTTCAAGTAACGGTTGAACTGGTCAAAATCTCTTGTTTGCAATGCGCGTAGCTGATCATCTCTTAATAAAGCAGTTTGTCCGGCCGTAACAAAAACGCTTTCCCCGCTTTTTTTAGACGTAACCTTCACCTT
>Ga0194137_10001492_pt1 | contig 14309 bp, 14 predicted proteins | sample TARM_MetaG_T3_14_FD_134025 | JGI IMG/M metagenome (GOLD analysis project Ga0194137, IMG submission 134025) | Freshwater microbial communities from Pennsylvania, USA, analyzing microbe dynamics in response to fracking - TARM_MetaG_T3_14 (version 2) | ecosystem: Environmental > Aquatic >... | reverse complement strand
TACACCGCCCTGCCCGACTGGGCCCAGTCTCTTGGCATGATCATGTCGCTGATTCTGCTTGCTCCGTCCTGGGGTGGCATGATCAACGGGATGATGACCCTGTCCGGTGCCTGGCACAAACTGCGCACCGATCCGATCCTGCGGTTCCTGGTGGTAGCGCTGGCCTTCTATGGCATGTCGACCTTTGAAGGCCCGATGATGTCGATCAAGACGGTCAACGCCCTCTCCCACTACACCGACTGGACTATTGGTCACGTGCATGCCGGTGCTCTGGGTTGGGTAGCGATGATCTCTATTGGTGCGCTGTACCACATGATTCCGCGCATCTTCGGTCGTGAAGAAATGCACAGCATCGGTCTGATCAACGCGCACTTCTGGCTGGCCACCATCGGCACCGTACTGTACATCGTCTCGATGTGGGTCAACGGCATCCTGCAAGGCCTGTTCTGGCGTGCAGTCAACGTCGATGGCACCCTGACCTACTCGTTTGTCGAGGCGCTGGAAGCCAGTCACCCGGGCTTCGTGGTTCGCCTGATTGGCGGCGCGTTCTTCCTGATCGGCATGTTCCTGATGGCTTATAACGTCTGGCGCACTATTGCCCAGTCCAAGCCTGCAGAAGTTCAAGCTGCCGCCCAGATGGCCTGAGGAGTGACCCGATGAGACAACATGAGATCGTTGAAAAAAACCTGGGCCTGCTGATGGTGCTGATCGTGTTTGCGATCAGCTTCGGTGGCCTGACCCAGATCGTGCCGCTGTTCTTCCAGAAAGAAACCACACAGCCGGTGGAGGGCCTGCGCCCTTACACCGCGCTGGAACTGGAAGGTCGTGACATTTATATCCGTGAAGGTTGCGTGGGCTGTCACTCGCAGATGATTCGCCCGTTCCGCGCTGAGACCGAGCGCTATGGCCACTACTCCGTAGCTGGCGAAAGCGTCTGGGAGCATCCGTTCCTGTGGGGTTCCAAGCGAACCGGTCCGGACCTTGCTCGGGTGGGTAAGCGTTACTCCGATGACTGGCATCGCGCTCACCTGATCAACCCGCGCGACGTGGTGCCTGAGTCCAAAATGCCGGCGTACCCATGGTTGCAAGAGAACGCTCTTGACGGCAAGTACACTGCACGCAAGATGCAGGCCCTGCGTCGTCTGGGCGTACCCTACACCGATGAAGACATCGCCGGTGCGGCTGAAAAGGTCAAGGGTGTAACTGAAATGGACGCCATCATTGCCTACATGCAGCATCTGGGCACTGTGCTGTCGGACCGCCGGTAATCAACATGGATATCAATACTCTCCGTGGGATTTCCACAATCTTCGTCCTGATCGGTTTTATTGGAATCACCTGGTGGGCGTATAGCGCCTACAAGAAAAAAGATTTCGACGAGGCCGCCAATCTGCCTTTCGCAGACGAAGACGATGCGGCACCCCGTGAGCAGCAAGACACCAGGAGTAACGATAAATGAGCAATTTCTGGAGCGGGTACATCATTGTCCTGACCCTGATCACCCTGGGCCTGATCCTGTGGCTGCTGTTGGCCACGCGCAAGGGACAGCGCCCCGGTCATACCGACGAAACTATGGGGCATGCCTTTGACGGCATTGAAGAGTATGACAACCCGCTACCGCGCTGGTGGTTCATGCTGTTCATCGGCACCATGATTTTTGCCGGTATTTACCTGGCACTGTACCCCGGCCTGGGCAAGTGGCAGGGCGTGCTTGGCTGGACCCAGGTAGGCCAGTACGAGCGTGAGGTTGAACGTGCCGAGGCACAGTTTGCACCTATCTTTGCCCGCTACTCTGCCATGTCGGTCGAGGAAGTGGCCAAAGACCCAGAGGCCTTGCGTATTGGCCAGCGTCTGTTTGCCACCAACTGTTCGGTATGCCACGGATCCGACGCACGCGGTGCCTTTGGCTTCCCCAATCTGACCGACAATGACTGGATTTGGGGCGGCTCTACCGAGCAAATTCTGGCCACCCTGCGTCAGGGACGCCAGGCGGTCATGCCGTCTCACGCACACCTGGGCGAAGAAGCCATTCGCAACACGGCAGGGTATGTGCGCCACCTGTCCGGCCTGGAAACTGACGGGGTAGATCTGGATGCAGGCAAGCAGGTATTCCAGACTGTGTGCATGGCTTGTCATGGCATGGAAGGTAAAGGTAACCCGATGCTGGGTGCTCCCAACCTGACCAATGATACTTGGCTGTACGGTTCGAGCATGGTGCAGATTCAGCACACACTGCGAAACGGCCGAAACGGCAATATGCCGGCACAGGCACACCTGGGTGATGACAAGTTGCACATCCTGACCGCCTATGTTTACAGCCTGTCGCAGGATGCGGACGGCCAGTAAGGCGTGACACGCTGTCGCATTGCGCACCTCTGTACAGGGTACTACCCTGAGTATGCAGAGGTGCGTTTTCTTTCCTCTTTCAGTTTTTACAGTTCGTGCCCGGAGCGTTGATTCACCACTCTGCCTCCCGGGGTAGTGAATAAGCCCTCCTCCGCGTTGAGTCAACCTTCAAACAGGGTGAGAACATCGTCATGAGCGACAAGATTCCGGTCAAGAACCTACCTGGCGATAAGGACGCAAGCTTTGACTTGTATGCCAAGCGCAAGGATATCCAAGTCCGTTATTATCAGGGGCTTTTCAAGAATCTGCGTGTGGCGGGAGTTGCCATACTCTTTTTGCTGTATTTTGGTGTCGCCTGGATCGATTGGGACGGGCGACAAGCTATACTCTGGGATCTGCCGGCACGGCAATTCCATATATTCAGTGCGACTTTCCAGCCACAGGATTTTTTCCTCCTGTCATTCTTGTTGATCATCTGCGCCTTCGGTCTGTTCTTCATTACCGTATTTGCCGGCCGTGTCTGGTGCGGTTATGCCTGCCCACAAACCGTCTGGACTTTCCTTTATATGTGGGCCGAACGCATCACCGAGGGTGAACGCAACGCCAGGGTCAAGTTGAACAAGGCAGCATGGACAGGCAACAAACTGCTGCGCAAGGCGGCCAAGCACACGATCTGGATAAGTATCGGACTGCTTACCGGTATTACCTTCGTTGGCTACTTCACACCCATTCGCGGACTGATGGTCGAGCTGGTCACCTTCAGCGCAAATGGCTGGGCGGTGTTCTGGATTTTCTTTTTCACCGTTGCCACCTACCTGAATGCCGGCTTATTGCGCGAGCAGGTGTGCATTTATATGTGTCCTTACGCACGCTTCCAGAGCGTAATGTTTGACCGTGACACATTGATCGTTTCCTACGATGCCAAACGTGGTGATCCGCGTGGCTCGCGGCGCAAGGATGCCGACCCCAAAACCAATGGGTTGGGCGACTGCATTGACTGCAATATCTGTGTGCAGGTATGCCCTACCGGCATCGATATCCGTGATGGCCTTCAATACGAATGCATTGGTTGTGCAGCATGCGTGGATGCCTGTGATGAAGTCATGGACAAGATGAATTATCCGCGCGGGCTGATTCGTTACACCACGGAAAACAATCTTGAGGGCGGCAAGACGCATATTCTGCGACCACGCCTCCTCGGATATGGTCTGGCGTTGCTGGTGATGGTGGGGTTCTTCGTGGTGTCGCTGAGCAACCTGGCTCAGGTCGGGCTTGATGTGCAGCGTGACCGCAACGTTTTGTTTCGGGAAGTGCGCGGAGGCAATATCGAGAATGTGTATATTGTGCGCATCCACAACAAAACCCGTGAAACGCAGCGCTTCAATCTGAGTGTTGAGGGTCACCCGCAAATGTCCCTGCATGTCCCTGCCGGCGAGTTGGCTGTTGATCCCAACAGTCTGCTTCAGGTGCCGGTCAACGTGCAGCTGGACCCTGGATACCTGGAAAGCACCAACATGACCATCACCTTCAGGATTGAAGGCCAGGACAACATTGAACTGAGCGCCAGTGCCGAAAGTCGTTTCATGGGGCCGAGAGTAAGGTAATTATCGATGCAAGACGTTGAAGTCATACCACCGTGGTACCGGCAGTTTTGGCCCTGGTTCATCATCAGTATCCTGGTGTTTGCCGTGGTCATAGGGCTGGGCTTGTTGTTCATCGCACTGGCCAACCAGGACAGCATGGTGCGTGACAATTACTACAAGGAAGGCCGAGCGATCAACATGCATCTGGGGCGTGACCATAGGGCACGTGATCTTGGGCTGCAGGCGAACTTCAGTATCGACACCCTGACCGGTGAGGTCAGCCTGACGCTGGATGGTCAGTTGGAATCCATGCCGCAGAATCTGCGTCTTGATCTGATTTCGCCGACCCATGCCGATCGCGACATGCAGGTTGATTTGTATCAGGTCAGCGACAACCTGTATGCCGGTCAGCTGGAACGCAGTCTGACCGGCCGTGTGTATGTCGATCTCAGCGATCCGCAACTTCCCGGTGAAAACGGCTGGCGTCTGACTGACGAGTTGCAGATTGCCGCCGATCAGCAATACCGGCTGATGTCCAACTGACTCAATGAGCCAACCACTTCCCTGCTACCACTGTGGAGAGCCGGTTCCTTCCGGCTCGTCGTGGCAGGTTCGCATTCTCGATGCCGAACGATCGATGTGCTGTCCTGGCTGCCAAGCAGTGGCCGAAGCCATTGTCGCCGGCGGTCTGGAGTCCTACTACCGGCATCGCAGTGAAAACGCCAGCAATCCCGAGGCACTGCCCAGTGTGTTGCGGGAAGAGCTGGAGTTACTCGATCGGCAGGATGTGCAGCAGCGGTTTGTCAGCAGCGAGGGTGATTGCCAGTCCACCGAGCTGCTGATTGAGGGCATCAGCTGCGCCGCCTGTGGCTGGCTGATCGAAAAACGCCTGGCGCAGCTGCCCGGTGTCGAACAGGCCAGTCTGAATCTCAGTACCAACCGTCTCAGTCTCACGTGGCAGGCAGGCGCACAAAAGCTCTCGGCGCTGCTGGCCGAACTGCGGCGCATCGGTTACGTCGCGCATCCCTGGGAAGAAGACCGGGCGATGCGCCAGATGGCCGAGGAAAATCGTTTGACCCTGCGCCGCCTGGGATTGTCTGGCCTGATGTTCATGCAGGTGATGATGGCCACCATGGTGCTGTCGCCGGAGTTCAATCAGGACCTCAGCGAAGAAATGGCGATACTGCTGCGCTGGGTCAGCCTGATCATGACTACCCCGGTGGTGCTCTACTGCTGCCCGCCGTTTTTTATCGGCGCCTGGCGTGATCTGCGCAACCGCCGCCTGAGCATGGATGTGTCTGTGTCACTGGCGATTGGCGGGGCCTGGCTGGCCGGCATCTGGGCTACGGTGACCAATACCGGTGAGGTGTATTTCGATTCGGTCACCATGTTTGCTTTTTTCCTGCTGGCCGGGCGTTATCTGGAGCGCCGGGCGCGACAACGCACGGTAGAAAGCAGTGCCAGCCTGGTCAAGCTGCTGCCGGCCAGCGCAGTACGCTTTACCGATGATGGCAGTCAGCAACGGATTCTGCTCAGTGAGGTGGTCGTCGGCGACCTGCTCAGCGTCAAACCCGGCGAAAGCATCCCGGCTGATGCCGAGATCGTCAGCGGCGTCAGCAGTATTGATGAGTCGGCCCTGTCGGGCGAGTACCTTCCGGTGCCACGCCAGCCCGGTGAGCGGGTTACTGCCGGCACCCTTAACGTAGAGGGGCCACTGCAGATCAGGGTGGTTGCAATTGGTGATCAGACCCGGTTGTCGGCGATTGTGCGACTGTTGGAACGCGCCCAGTCCGACAAGCCGCGACTGGCAAAACTGGCCGACCAGGTTGCCCAGTATTTCCTGATGGCCGTGTTGCTTTCAGCAGTGGCTATAGGTGGCACCTGGTGGTGGTTGGCCAACGGTGAAACCGCCTTCTGGATAGTCCTGGCGATGCTGGTGGCTACCTGTCCCTGTGCGCTGTCACTGGCCACTCCGACTGCATTGACTACTGCCACCGGCAGCCTGCAGCGCATGGGTCTGCTGATCACCCGCGGTCATGTGCTGGAAGGCCTTAATCGTATTGATACGGTAATTCTGGACAAGACCGGCACCCTGACCGAGGGGCGCATGACGCTGGAGCGCATAGTGCCGTTACGCGATTGCAGCGCGGAGCAGGCCCTGCAGCTGGCGGCACGGCTCGAGGCACACTCGGAGCACCCGATTGCGCGTGCCTTTGGTCGCAATGCCCCGCCAGCGGAACAGGTGCGCAGCCATCCGGGGCTGGGGCTTGAGGGGGCTTGTGACGGGCGTCTGCTACGGATCGGCAAGCCCGGGTTCGTCATGCAGGCCAGCGGTCTGCCTGTGCCAGTCCAGCCCGCTGAGAGCGGTCAGTGGTTGCTGCTCGGTGACCAGCACGGTGCGCTGGCCTGGTTTGCCCTGAATGACCGTCTGCGCAGCGATGCCCATGAGCTGGTGGCCGGACTCAAGGCGCGCGGCTTGCGCGTCATGCTGCTATCCGGCGACCAACAACCGGTGGTGGATCGCATGGCCGCCGAACTGGGTATTGCCGAGGCGATAGGCAACGCCACCCCGGATGCCAAGCTGGCACGGATGCAGGTTCTGCAACAACAGGGTGCACGGGTGCTGATGCTGGGAGACGGGGTGAATGACGTGCCGGTGTTGGCTAGCGCCGACATCTCGATTGCCATGGGCGCCGCTTCTGACCTGGCCAAGACCAGTGCCGATGGCGTTTTGCTTGGAAGCCAGTTGCGGGTGCTGGTGGATGCCCTTGAAGCCGCCCGTCGTACCCGTCGCATCATTATCCAGAATCTGCTGTGGGCCAGTGGCTACAATGTTGCGATTCTGCCGCTCTGTGCGCTGGGTCTGGTCACCCCAGCCTGGGCCGCTGCCGGTATGTCTGCCAGTTCACTGCTGGTGGTGCTGAATGCTCTGCGTCTGCTGCGTCTGCCAGCAGTAGGCAGGGCCAAATCCAAAGCCACACCGGCCGTTGCCGGCCTCGGGGGGACTGGCGCATGACAGTGCTCTACATTCTGGTGCCGATTGCCGTGATTCTGGTAATCATCGCCATCTGGGTATTTGTCTGGGCGGTGAACAACGGCCAATACGATGATCTGGATGGCCCTGCCCACAGCATTCTGTTTGACGACGACGATCCGGCACACATTGCCGCCCGTGGCGAGCCGGAAGCAGATGATGAGTCATCCAACAACCATACGGATACCGATCAGCCATGACCCTTGAGTTGCTGCCCCTGTTGTTGACCGCCCTTGCCCTTGGCCTGCTCGGCGGTGGTCATTGTATTGGTATGTGCGGTGGTCTAATGGGGGCCATGACGCTGGCAATACCTGAGCACCAGCGTCGCGGCTGGACCTTGTGGAAGGTACTGCTGGGTTACAATCTGGGGCGTATTCTCAGTTATGCAGCCGCAGGGGCATTGCTCGGTAGTCTGGGCTGGCTGGCCCAGGATATGGGGCTGGGCAAGGTGTTACGGGTAATTGCCGGCTTGTTGATGATTGCCATGGGTCTGTATCTGGCCAACTGGTGGTCCGGATTGACCCGTCTGGAATCTCTGGGACGTTATATATGGCGCTACCTCGAACCACACGCTCGCGCCCTGCTCCCGGTCAGTACCGCGCCGCGTGCACTGGCATTGGGTCTGCTGTGGGGCTGGTTGCCTTGCGGGCTTGTTTACAGCACGCTGGTCTGGGCCAGCGCCCAGGGCAATGCCGCGCACTCGGCCCTGCTGATGCTGTTCTTTGGATTGGGAACGTTGCCTGCGTTGCTGGCCACCGGATTGATGGCGCAACGCATGCTGGCTCTGCTGCGCAAACGTGCGGTGCGAACCAGTGCAGCGATTCTGGTGATTCTGTTCGGTATCTGGACCATTCCCGGGCCACATCATGCGCTGATCATGGGGCACGGCCACCAGCATGGTGAGCATTCGCCGATACAGCCTACACATACTGATGAGCATTCCGCGGATCACGGCCAGCATGCCGGGCATCATTGATGTCCGCAGGTTTTGACGGACACTTGATGCAGGTCAAAGGGTGTCCTGTGCCGGCTGTTTAAAATCCGCACAGATCCACCCACTTTATCTGCGAGATACCTGATGCCGGTCTGTGGTCCTGACATTGAGCCTGAAACTGCCCGCAACCCGGCCTTGCAGCTGATTGCCGGGCGGCTGTCTCCGGATCAGTCCCGCGCAGACCTCCTGGCCATCCATCGCGCCCTGCGTGACAGCCGCCAACACAAACGGGGCCTGTCGCTGAATCTCTACATCCCCTTTTGTGCCAACCTTTGCTATTACTGCGAGCGCTGCCGGGTAATCACCAAAGACCGGAGTCAGGGAGACCGTTACCTGGAATTACTTGAGCAGGAAATCCGGATTCTGAGCCGTCACCTCGACCCGGGCCAGCGGGTAGAACAGATATATCTGGGCGGCGGCACCCCTACCTTTCTCAGTCATGCTGCCTTGCGCCGTCTGATGGACACCCTGCAAAAGCACTTCAACCTTCTGCCGGGTGAAATTGGCGACTACTGTGTCGAGATTGACCCGCGTGAAGCGGATTGGGCTACCCTGGGGCTTCTTCGCGAGATTGGATTCAACCGCATCAGCATCGGCTTGCAGGCGCTCGATCCGGCAGTGCAGCAGGCGCTGAACCGCCTGCAAAGCCATGAGCAGCTGCAAAATACCGTAGATGCAGCACGCGCCTTGCGCTTCCATGCGATCAATATCGACATAATGATCGGGCTGCCGAAACAGCGTCCCGAGGGGTTTGCAACCACGGTTGAAACCCTGCTGCAATGGTTGCCAGAGCGCCTTTCGGTCAGCTTCTACCAGCATCGGCCCGAACAATTCAGCAATCAGCGCCGGATCAACCCTGAGGATCTGCCCTCTGCGGAATGCTGTCAGCGCATGTTCGGCGATCTTCAGTGCGCGCTCACCCGTGCCGGCTATCACCAGATTGGTGAGCAGGCCTTCGCGCGCCCCGATGATCCTTTGGCGATGGCTGAAGAGGATGGTGTGCTGACGCGCAACATACGAGGGCTGACCACTCACGGACATTGCGACCTGTTGGGTTTGGGCGTGTGTGCCAGCAGCCAGATTGGTCCTACCGCCTGGCGTAATCACCAGCAACTGTTTTCTTACCAGCAAACGGTAGGTCACGGGGAGTTACCGGCACACAATATGCTGCGTGGTCCCGGGCTCTGACAATTTATCGCAGATCAATTTGCAGGATGGCCTTGCTGGCGCGCTTCGGGTAACCTTGAGCGTTGTACAGGCATGGAAGAATTGCAATGTCCGGATCTATCAAAACCCGCTTGCTTGATGAGTCGCACTGCCGTGATTGCAGTCTGGCCGCTATGTGCCTGCCCTTGTCGTTGCACGATGAGGACATGGACAGGCTCGACGATATTGTCAAGCGCGGGCGCCCGCTGAAAAAGGGTGAAACCCTGTTCCGTCAGGGCGACGCCTTCCAGTCGTTGTATGCAGTTCGTTCGGGTGCGATCAAGACCTACAGCCTGTCGGATTCTGGCGAGGAGCAGATCACCGGGTTTCATCTTGCCAGTGAGCTGATCGGTTTGTCGGCCATGGACGGCGAGCGTTATCCGGTGACTGCCGTTGCGCTGGAAACCACCTCGGTTTGCGAGATACCCTTCGACTGCCTGGATGAGCTGGCTGCCATCATGCCGCAACTGCGCAAGCAGCTGATGCGCCTGATGAGTCGTGAGATTCGCGATGATCAGCAGATGATGCTGTTGCTGTCGAAAAAGACCGCAGACGAGCGAATTGCCACCATGCTGATCAACCTGTCGGCGCGCTACAAGGCGCGGGGTTATTCTGCCAAGGTGTTTCGTCTTTCAATGTCGCGCAGCGAGGTTGGCAACTATCTCGGCCTTGCAGTAGAGACTGTTTCCCGGGTATTTACCCGCTTCCAGCAGATGGGGCTGCTTGCCGCCAACGGCAAACAGATTGAAATTCTCGACCATGCCCAGCTATGCACGCTGGCCGGTGGTCTTGGCGACTGATCCAAGCGCGAGCCGAACCATGATCTTTGATACCTTTACCATCAAGTCACGCGTGCGTCCTGTTCCGGACTTTCCGAAACCCGGTGTGATGTTCCGTGACATTACACCGCTCTACCAGTCGCCAAAGGCCATGCGTATGGTGGCCGACAGCCTTATCCAGCGTTATGTAGAAGCGCCCATTACACACATAGGCGCGCTGGATGCCCGCGGTTTTCTGTTGGGTGCAGTGCTTGCCTATGAACTCAACAAGCCACTGATCCTGTTCCGCAAGGCAGGCAAACTACCGGCCGACACCCTGAGCGAAAGCTACGCTACCGAATACGGTGAGGCGGAAATCCAGATCCATGCTGACTCGCTTGAAGGCGGGGAACGCGTATTGTTGCTGGATGACCTGATTGCCACGGGCGGCACCCTGCTGGCTGCTGCGCGGCTGGTTCATCGCATGAATGCCGAGGTGGTCGAAGCCGCCGCCATCATTGATCTGCCGGATCTTGGCGGCTCGCAGAAACTGCAGGATGCCGGCATTCCGGTGTTTTCACTCTGTGCCTTCGGCGATAACGACTGACCATTCAAGGGCTGTAACATCAGCCCCAGCAAGCCCAAGATGACCCATACAACCGTCCTGCCCCATTGGCGCCAGCGCCTGGGTACCCTGATAGAACGTCCACGCGTACAGTTCAGCATCATGACGCTGATTCTTGTGAACGCCGTTATTCTCGGACTGGAAACCGTACCTGAAATACGTCAGCAATGGGGGACCCTGTTGTCCCGAGCTGACCAGATCATCCTGACACTCTTTGTAGTAGAGCTGGTCCTGCGTTTTGTTGCTCACGGATGGAGGCTCTTGCGTGACCCGTGGGGTCTGTTCGATACGCTGGTAATCACCATTGCGCTGATTCCGGCCAGTGGTCCGCTGGCGGTATTGCGTGCATTTCGAGTGCTGCGGGTGCTGCGTTTGATCTCGATAGTGCCGAGCATGAAGATCGTTGTTCAGTCGCTGCTGTCTTCGCTGCCGGGTATGGGCAGCATTGTCGCGTTGCTTGGCCTGATTTTCTATGTTGCCGCCGTCATTGCCACCCAGTTGTTCGGTGAACAGTTCCCCGACTGGTTTGGCAGCCTCAGCGCCAGCCTGTATACGCTGTTCCAGGTAATGACTCTGGAAAGTTGGTCGATGGGCATAGTGCGTCCGGTGATGGAAGAGTATCCGCTGGCGTGGCTGTATTTTGTGCCTTTTATCCTGATAGCCACCTTTATGATGCTCAACCTGTTTATCGCGGTAATCGTGGACGCCATCCAGAATCAGCGTGAGCAGGTGGCTGCCCAGCGTGCGGAAGAGCAGTTGCTGCACCCGGAGCCTGATCAGTCACCACATAGCCACGTGCATGCACATTCGAGTCTTTCTGGCGTCAATCAGGAGTTGTTGCTGGAAGAGGTGCGTCACCTGCGTGATGAATTGCGTGAATTGCGCAAGCAGTTGAAGGCTGACTGACCTGTCGGGCTGGATACCTGCCCCCCAGTTGCTTATGATCCTTCCTGACAACAAGAACGGCAGACAAAAATACGACTGCCAAGAGGATCCGCGTCATGCCAAAGACCGCACTGCCACCGGAAACCCGTCTGCTGCTGATTGACGACCACAAGATCTATCTGGATGGTCTGAGCCTGACCCTCGGCACCCTGGCCAGTGGCATTATCATCGATCACGCAACCAATGCCGCCGATGCGGAAACCCTTATCAGCAGTCACACTTACGATCTGGTGCTGCTTGACCTGCAGTTGCCTGACAGCAGTGGCCTGGCCTTGCTGCAGAAATTACAGAAAATCGACCCGCTGGTTCCCATCGCCATTATTACCGGCAGTAATAGCGCCAGCGACCTGGAAGCCACCCTGCAATCAGGCGCTGCTGGCTTTATCAGCAAGACCGCTGATGGTGATACCTTGCGTGATGCCGTATGCCGGTTGTTGTATGGCGAGCAGGTGGTGATCGGTGATGACAGCCGTCACCGCGTGCGTGAACACGGGGCGCGTGAGTTGGGTATAACCCCTCGCCAACTGCAGATTCTTGATTTGCTGGCTGAGGGCTTGCCGAATAAAAGCATTTGCCAGCGACTGTGCCTGTCGGAAGACACAGTCAAGACCCATCTCAAGGCGATCTTTGGCAGTCTTGGTTGTCACAACCGCACCGAGTGCGTAAGCATTGCCAGACGCCTTGGACTGATCAGCCAGTAGTGCCGCCAAGCAAGGGCTGAAGTTGCCGTCGCAGACGTGCCGGCAATACCGGTTTGTAGAGCATCTCAACATCCGCGAGTCGGGCCTGTTCGGTCAGGGTGTCGCTGGTATCGGCAGTTAGCAGCAGCGCCGGCCCGCTATACAATTCTGCCGAGCGCAGCGCCCGTATCAGCTGCAAACCATCCAGGTCACCTTCCAGTCGATAATCACTCAGTAGCAGGTCAACTACCGGAAACGGTCGTAACTGCAGTAGCTCCTGCGGGTCGGCAAATGCCTGTACCGAGCAGCCCCATTGGCTCAGCAGGGCTGACAGCGCTTCGCGGTTGATCCGGTCGTTTTCAACCACCAGTACACGCCCTGCCAGCCGACCTGCACGCAAGGTCGGCTCTGCAATCTCTTCACGCCACTCGGCCTGCGGTACATCAAACCAGAATCGTGCGCCCTGCCCTGGCCGTGACAGCAGTCCTGATGGGTATTCGAGCAAGTGCAGCAACTGCCGACAAATCGACAAGCCCAGACCAACGCCCTTGTCGAGTGTGCGAGCAGGGTTTCGTAACTGGGTAAACTCCTCGTAAATGCGCTGCTGGTCCTCTTCGGCCATGCCGCAGCCATCATCCACCACGGCCAGCCGTAACCTGTCCTCGACGGGTGTCACCTCAAGACGAATCCGGGTTGCTGAGGCGTGCACCAGTGCATTGTTGAGAAAGTTGCGAAGCAAGCGTTCAAGCAACACCGGGTCGCTTAATACAGCAGCGCGGACTGGGCACAAGAGTTCCAGAGAAACCCCGCGCGGCAAAGCCAGATGCTCAAGACTGTCGATGATGCGCTGTAAAAAAGGTTGCAGATTGAAGCGTTTGAATTGGGGCTTTACCATGCCGACACTCAGGCGCGACATATCGAGCAGTGCATTAAGCATTTGCTGCAGCAGTTCGGCCGACTCGGAAAGACGCGCAATGGTTTGACGTGCCTGCGGCTGGGTAACTTGCTCGTCCAGGTGCTGAATGAACAGTGACATGGCGTGCAATGGCTGGCGAAGATCATGGCTGGCCGTTGCAAGGAAACGGGTCTTGCCCTGGCTTTCACGCTCGGCTCGCTGGCGGGCTGCATCGAGCAATCGCTCACTGAGGTAGGCGCTGCGCAGCATGTGCTCGTACATGTAGGCACCGATACTGCCAATCAGGGTGAACATCATCAGGAACAGGCCGTTACTGATCATTTGTACGCGCCCGGTTCCGGCAATCCAGCTGGCCAGCAGAAAGCCCAGAACCAGCATCCAGGAGCCCAGCACGGCATGGCGTGCCGGCAAGCCAATCAGGAATAATCCGCAAAACAGGATCAGATACAGCCCGTCATGGGTAACCGGTACCCGGGTTTCACTGACACGCGCCAACACTATCACCAGCGAAACAATAATGCCGGTGACCGCATAGGTGCAGGCAGAGACCAGAAAGGCAGATTTTGCAGCCACTTGCTCAGGTCGGTTGCTGTACCAGAGTGCAAAGCAGATCAGCAGCAGTGCCAGCAAGCGCCCGCCAAGCGTCAGGGGCAGGATTTCCTCTGGCAGGTAAGCCACATCCAGCCACATGAAAAACAGCATGAAACTGATAGCCGATATAGCAACCAGACGCGCCCTGCCGGCCATTTTTACATGCATGTAGTGCAGGAAGCCGGGCTCCAGTGCCTGACTGAAGCGCAGACCGGCAAAGCCTCTGGATTGCGCCATCAGCGCCGGTTCGTCAAGTTCCTGCATACCAAGGTCTCGCACGGTTGTTAGTTGTTGTTATCGCTGCGCCAGCCAATCACCAAGCGCCTGTTTCCCGGCAACAGAAAAGCCCAGCCCCAAACGTGTTCGGCGCCAGAGCACATCCTCGGCATTCACTGCCCACTCGCGGTCATGCAGGTAGTGCAACTCAGCCTCGTTCAGACCTTCGCCAAAGTCCCGGCCAAGAGATTGCAAACTTTTATGTTCGTGCAAAAAAGTATGACACAGGCTACCGTAGGTTGATGCCAGACGCAGGCATAGTGGCGCGGGTAGCCAGGTATAGGTCTGGCGTAATTCACCTGCGAAAGCTTCAGGGTCGAGGATGTCGCCACCAGGTAATACGCTGTTGGCAGTC
>Ga0194137_10001491_pt1 | contig 14313 bp, 14 predicted proteins | sample TARM_MetaG_T3_14_FD_134025 | JGI IMG/M metagenome (GOLD analysis project Ga0194137, IMG submission 134025) | Freshwater microbial communities from Pennsylvania, USA, analyzing microbe dynamics in response to fracking - TARM_MetaG_T3_14 (version 2) | ecosystem: Environmental > Aquatic >... | reverse complement strand
GGCGGATTCAGCGGAACGAAGCTCAGTCCAATAGTGGATGACAGGAACCGCCGTGGTACGGATCCGTATGCCCGGTGGTGTGAGAGGACGGGGGAGGCGACTCCCTCTCCTACTCGATCCTAACACATAAACCCCAGCGAATGGCATGGCTGCCCTCTTAGCGGGGATAATGAAGCGGTTGGGCAGCAAGGCAAGTGAGTCAATTTGCGCCACTTATCCGACGCATGTGCCATTATTACACAATATATTTGTATGAATAATGATTTTGCAGCTTTATATTGCGTGCAATTAAAAATAAATAAGTTATTGTTTTTTAAAAGATATTTAGTTTATTTGGTGTTTTTGGCATCCTTAATGCATTGATAAGATGTAAAGTTAGCCATTAGTCGTAGACGCTTAATTGGTTTCCACCCTACGTCGACTGGCTCCATGTTAAAGGAGTAGTAATTTATGTTTTTCAAAGATTTAGCTAAAAAAGCTGCAGTGTTAGGTGTTGCTTTTGGTTTGGTAGCAAGTCCGATGGCATTTGCCCAAACATCCATTGAACTCAACAAAGACCGCTCTGCAGGACACGATGTGATTCAGCCTAGCTCGCACAATACGTCAGGCCCGGCTCAGTACTCTGCTAGTGACTTGACCCGTAATGAAGGCGATACGCTGGACTACTCCACTTCAAGCAGCGTCAGCGATTCCAACAGCGTGGCTACCAGTAAAGCTGGCTATGATGCTAGCGAGCTGAACCGTGATGAAGGTGATGATCTTCGTTGGTAAGCGTTGATATTAATTCCACAAAAAACCCCGCTCCGGCGGGGTTTTTTGCGTATGGCTGTGTGTTCTAACGACGTGCGACAACATCTTGGGTGTCACGGTAGTGACCATCCCACATCAGCACCGCCCCCGCTACGGCGCCAGGAATTAAAAACAGATTGGCCAGCGGGATCCAGGTGACCAGCATGATCAGCCCGCCGTAGGTGAGGCTTGGCCACCAGCGGTGCGAGAGACGGCTGCGCATATCGCGAAACGTGACCTTGTTGTTATCCATCGGGTAATCAAGGTAAGTGATGGCCATCACCCAGGCGGAAAACAGTGCCCACAAGATCGGTGCCAACAGATTGAGGCCTGGTATCCAGCTGAGAATAAACAGCGCCGCCATGCGCGGCAGAATATAGCCGAGCTTGACCAGTTCGCGACCCAGTGCATCGATGGCCGTTTTAGCTAGCCCGCGATCATCCAACGGTTCCCGTCCTGTGGCTTGACGCTCGACTTTAGCGGCTAAAAAGCCGTAAAGCGGCGCGGCAATCAGATGTGTCACCAGGGTGAAGGTAAAAAAGATCACCACCAAGAGGCTAACGAAGAAGAGCGGCCAGATAAGCCAAGAGAGCCACTCCAACCAGCTGGGGACCATGGTCATGGCACTGTCGAGCCAGCCATCAAAGCGGTTGAGCACCAAGCTTAGCATGCTGGCATACACGATGAGGTTGACCAGGATCGGCAGAAAAATGTAGCGCCGCAGCCCTTTTTGGTATACCAAACGTGTGCCTTGGCTCAGCGCCGTTACTGCATCCACCATGCTTGCTCCTTAAATAAAAACGCCCAGATGTGTCATCTGGGCGTATTGCAGGAGGAATTACCTGCTAGGTCAAGACTTTTTAAGCACCTTCTGATCTAAGGTGTCGGGGTCGCTGTGGCGAATATCCAGGCCCTTCACCAGGTAGACCACGTACTCTGCCAGGTTATTGGCGTGGTCGCCCACACGCTCTAGTGCCCGCAGTACCCACATGATGCTGAGGACGGAGCTAATAGAGCGGGAGTCTTCCATCATAAAGGTCATTAGAGAGCGCATGGCGCTGCCGTATTCGTCATCCACCGACTCATCTTCACGCACAACCTGCATGGCAAGTTCGGTATCGAAGCGGGCAAAAGCCGTCAGTGCATCGCGCAGCATTTTACGCACGTGTTCACTGATGTGACGCACTTCGACCAGACCGCGAATGCCACCGCTGTTTTCACTCAGCAGTAGCGCGTTGCGGGCAATTTTGCTCGCCTCATCGCCAATGCGCTCCAGGTCTGAAGTGGCGCGAATGACGGCAAGCACCAGACGAAGGTCCGAGGCGGCCGGCTGGCGGCGGGCCAGTACGCGGGTACACTCATCATCGATCTGCAGTTGCAGGTCGTTCACCTGGCGGTCGTTGTCACGCACTTTTTCGGCCAGACGGCTGTCGCCTTCCAACAGGGCGTGAACGGCGTCTTGCACCTGTTTTTCCACCAGACCGCCCATGGCCATCAGGTGGGTTTTCAGCTCTTCCAGCTCCTGGTTGAACTGGCGAGAGATATGCTGGCTGTGGGTATCGCTCGTAATATCCATTGAGCACTCCTGACGTAACGTCGGTTGGGCCTAGGTTATGCGGCCGGTGATGTAGTTTTCAGTGCGTTGTAAACGCGGATTGGTGAACACTTGATCCGTTGGCCCGTATTCAACGAGTTCACCTTGCTGCAAAAAAGCCGTGTAGTCGGATACCCGCGCGGCTTGCTGCATATTGTGGGTAACCAGTACCAGCGTGAGCTGGGATTTCAGGTTACGAATTAGCTCTTCAATTTTAAGCGTAGAAATAGGGTCGAGCGCCGAGGCGGGCTCATCCAACAGCAATACATCGGGCTGTACAGCCAGCGTGCGGGCAATCACTAAACGCTGCTGCTGCCCGCCGGAAAGCTGCCATGCCGAGCGGTGCAGGCGGTCTTTCACCTCGTCCCACAGGGCGGCCGAGGTGAGCGCCCATTCGATGATGTCGTCGCGTTTGCGCTTCGGCATTCGACCCTGTAAGCGCAGCCCGAAGGCAACGTTTTCATAGATCGACATTGGAAACGGGTTTGGGGTTTGAAACACCATGCCCACGCGGCGTCGTAGCTCGGTGACGTTCATCTGCGAGGCGTGGATGTCCTGGCCTTCTAACTGGATTTGACCGTGATGCGTGACTGACTCATTGAGGTCATGAAGCCGGTTAATCGCGCGCAGCAGAGTAGATTTGCCACAGCCCGACGGGCCAATAAACGCGGTCACGCGGTGGCGAGGCACATCCAGCGTTAGGTCGCGCAACGCGGTTTTCCCCGCATAAGCGAGGTGAAACTGGTTGATGCTCAAACAGCAGGTCTCGGCTGAAAATCGAGTTACCGGTGCTTGAGTTGGGTTGGCGGACGATAACGCTAGCATTCGTTCCCTCGTTGACGCCTTAGATAATGACGCAGAAATATGGCAGTTAGATTAAGCACCAGTACAATCAGCACTAATAATAGGGCGGTGGCAAACACCAGGGGTATAGCCGCTTGTACATCCTCACCGTGAAAAGCGGTATCAAATAAATGATAGCCGAGGTGCATAAACTTGCGTTCTAGGTGCAGGTAGGGAAATTCACCATCAACAGGCATTTGCGGGGCCAGTTTCGCCACGCCCACCAGCATCAGCGGGGCGACTTCCCCTGCGGCTCGAGCTACCGCCAAAATCACACCGGTGAGCATCGCTGGTGTCGCCATGGGTAGTACCACGCGGGTTAGCATCTCCAAACGGGTGGCACCCAGCGCCACTGCACCTTCCCGCAGGGCGTCGGGAATACGCGCCAGCCCCTCTTCGGTGGCTACGATGACGACCGGCAGCGTTAGCAGCGCCAGGGTCAACGATGCCCAGAGGAGGCCGCCGGTTCCAAAGGTGGGCGAGGGCAGCGCATCCTCAAAAAACCAGCTATCGATAGAGCCACCGATACCGTAAACGAAGACCCCAAGGCCAAACACCCCATAAACAATCGAGGGCACCCCCGCGAGATTGCGCACGCCGATGCGCACTAAGCGGGTCAGGCGGTTCTGGTGCGCGATTTCATTCAGATAAATGGCGGCCAGCACGCCAAGCGGTGTCACGATGACCGACATTAGAATCACCATCAGCACCGTCCCGAAAATAGCAGGCCAAACGCCGCCTCCAGTATTAGCTGCACGTGGGCCTTCGCTGAGGAATTGCCAAATACGCTCACTCCAGACGACGACTTTCTGCCCCCAGGACATGGCGTTGGGCGCTTGAAAAAGCGTGACGCCCGACAGCGGCTGGGTAATGGTGTGCCCATTGGCGGCGGTCAGTTGGAGTTGTGCGTTAGGGCGCTGGCTGTCGGGCAGTGTCAGGGCTCGAGCGACAAACGCCCAGGCGGCGTCATCCTCAAAACGCTGGCCTTCGCTCTCTACGGCCTCCAGGCGGCCAATAAAGTCGCCCCAGGGGGAGCGCTCTAACCGGATGAGGTCGTCGGGCACGGCGACGGTGTCGATATCGTCCAGGGCCACCCAGCGCCAGCTTGCGCCGTCGATATCTCGGTTGCCGGTAAAGTAGAGCCGCTCTATGCCCGCTGTGTTAGGCAGAGGGGTTTCTCGCACCGGCTGGCCGATGACCGTTTCGCCTGAGTGAAGGGTGGCCTCTTCCAGCGCGGCGGGCCAAAAGTGGCCAAGTCCGCGCGTGGCGAGCAGGGTGAGCAGCGTGGCGAGCATCAGCAGCGACAAGGCAACGCTAGCGGCACACAACCAGGGCCACAGCAGACTACCCATAGCGCTGATACGAGATGGACGAAATGACCAGCGCATTAGAGTTTACCTCCTAAACGCTGATAGCGCCGCCGCAGACGTTGGCGTACCACTTCCGCTAACGTATTGACTAAAAAGGTGAAGATAAACAGGGATAGCGCGGCAAAAATCAGTAGATGGTACGTAAGGCCTCCGGGAGAAGCTTCCGGCAGCTCAATCGCAATAGACGCAGAAAGCGAGCGTAGCCCTTCAAAGGGGCTGGCGCTAAAGAGCGCGGTATTGCCGCTGGCCATTAATACAATCATGGTTTCGCCCACAGCGCGCCCGGCTCCAATCATTACCGCTGAAAAGACCCCTGGCCCTGCTGTGGGGAGCGCCACCTTCCACAGCGCCTGCCAGCGGCTGGCCCCCAGTGCTTGGGCACCCTCCATTAAACTTGCGGGCACATCGGCAAGGGCGTCTTCTGCCAGCGAGTAGATGCTGGGAATCACCGCAAACCCCATGGCAATCCCCACAATTAGCGCGTTGCGAGTGGCGTAGTCCAGCCCGTACTGTTGGTCGAGCAGGCGGCGAAGATCGCCGCCGAACCACGCTTGCTCCATCAGCGGAGCTAGCCATAAGGCCAGCGTGACCATGATGGCCAGCCACGGTATCAGCCAGACGCCTGCCCAAGAGAGCGGCAGCCACTGGCGCAGGCGGGCGTTGGCGAGATACCAGAGCCCGCCTGCCAATGCGGCGCTAAGCGGTAGCCAAACGATCACTAGCAAAGTGCTGGCTAAGTGACGCTCTACCCACGGCGCTAGCAGTAGCCCGGCAATAAAGCCCACCACTACGCCGGGGATGGCTTCCATCAGCTCAAGAATAGGTTTTACCCGGCTGCGCAATCGTGTCGACATAAACAGCGCCGAGTACATGGCCGCACCCAGCGCAATAGGCGTGGCAAACAGCATCGCGGCGAGGGCTGCTTTAAGAGTACCCCAGGCAAGCGGTGATAAGGTGCTGAGCGAAAACTCGTCACCAAACGCCAGTAGCGGCAGTGTTTCCCAAATAAGGAACACGCCAATGGCGAGGATAGCCAACAGGACGCCAACACCACCGGCAGTAATCAGTCCGGTAGCAATACGGTCGTGAATAAGGCGCAGCGGCTGACGCGAAAAAGGTAGCCGTGGGGGAGTCATGTCGACATCATAAAGAAACGAGTGCCGTAGTAAAAAGTACGTACATGGCCAGAGTTATCCACCCTACGGTATGTTTATGACAGTTAGGTGACAGCTTAGTGATCCAGCAGAGGAGGTTGGCGCTGGGCCAGTGGCAGCGGCACAAAGCCAGCTGCTTGAACGATTTGCTGACCCTCCTCTGAGAAAATCAGTTCAATAAAGGCCTGCTCGGCAGGCGGCAGTGTGTCGCCGGGCGGCAGATTAACGTAAAGGTAGAGATCCCGTGAGAGCGGGTAGCTGTCATCTTGGATCGTTGCCACGCTTGGACTGATAGCGCTGCCTTCGTCGTTAATCAACGGCAGCGCGCGCACCATGGGGGTTACATGGTTATAGCCCGCATAGCCCATGGCGTTGGGGGACTCCCCGACAGCAGCAATCACCGCTGAAGAACCCGGGTGCTCGCTAATATCGCGGCGAAACTCACCGTTGCACAGGGCGCGATCTTGAAAGAGCCCGTGGGTGCCCGAGGCCAAGTTGCGACCATGCAGCGCAATCTTACCGTAAGGCCACTGTTCCTCAGGCAGTAAATCCTCCCAGCGGCGGATGGGGCGGAGGCCTCCGCAGTCTAGCGAAGTAGAGAAGATGGCATCGGCCTGCTCGCGGGTGAGCGATGCCAGTGGATTATGGCGGTGCACCACCAGTAGCAGTGCATCTCGGGCAACACTCAACTCGCGAGGCGGATAGCCATAACGTTCGATAAACTGCTGGCGCTCGGTGTCGGTCATGGGGCGCGACATCGGGCCAAAACGCGTGGTGCCCGCCACCAAGGCGGTCGGTGCGCTGGCGGAACCTCCGGCTTGAAACTGCAGGGTAATATCTGGGTAGCGGTGATTGAGCGCTTCCCTCCAGCGTAGCATCAGGCCCGCCATGGTGTCGGAACCAACGGCCCCTAGCGTTCCGCTGACTACGCTTGGCTGCCCCCACGCAAAAGAGCAACAAAGTAGCAGCCAGACAACCACCAAGAGGTGATGCAGCCGGTGAAGCCGCCCGCCATAGCGCATCAAACGATTGCCCTTCAAACGTCACCCCTCTTATGATTAACTGTTGGTCATCTGTTGCGATGCAGCAACGTCACGACCCTTCATACCACCTTGTATCATCACAACAATAACCCTACAAAGCGACCACCTTATGACACCATTGGACACCGACTTGGACGACATCCCCGCTCCACAAGGACAGCTCACTTTAAAGTTACTGGCTTCTCGACAAGATACCAATTTCTATGGAGATATTCCTGGCGGCTGGCTAGTCAATCAAATGGATCAAGCGGCAGAGTTGGCCGCAGGGCGCGAGGCGGGTGGTCGTACTGCAACGGTTGCCATTGAGTCGATGGATTTTCTCAGCCCCGTTCGGGTGGGTTCGATGGTCAGCGTGTATACCCAGGTACAAGAAATTGGTCATAGCTCGATCAAAATTGATGTAGAAGTGTGGGTACGGCCGCCTCACGGCCGCCATATTGAAGAGCGACAGAAAGTCACCGAAGCGCGCTTTGTGATGGTGGCATTGGATGACAATGGCCGCATTCGCGCGGTGCATAGCTAACGGCAATATTTGATTAACCGCTAAATCAGCAAAAAGGGTGCCGAAGCACCCTTTTTTATTAGCCGAGACGAGGAGAGTAGTTATGCACCTACGTTGTCGCGGCTCTTCAGGTAGGCGTATTCGCCTGCATCGCTAAACGGACGCAGTACTTTCTGGAACGCCGAGTAAGACTCGTAAACGCGGCGAGACTCTTCATCGCTCTCTACCTGACGCTGAATCGCCTGCTTGGACGACTCATACAGCGCTGCCATGACGTCTTCCGGGAAGGTGCGCAGCTGCACGCCGTGCTCGTCCACCAGCGTTTCCAGTGCTTGGGCGTTGCGGTAGGCAAACTCGCTGATCATCGCCAGATTAGAGGCGCGAGCCGCTTCGCGGATCACGTCTTGCAGGTCTTCCGGCAGCGCATTCCACGCATCCAGGTTGATGGTGCCTTCAAGGACGGCAGAGGGCTCGTTCCACACTGACGTGTAGTAGTAGTCCGCCACTTGGTGCAGGCCAAAGGCGAGGTCGTTATACGGGCCAACCCAGTCAGCCGCGTCGAGCGCGCCGGTTTGCAGCGAGGTGAAGATTTCTGAACCGGCCATGTTCACGGTGCTCACACCGATGCCGTTCATGGCTTCACCGGCGAGACCCGGCAGGCGCAGCTTCAGGCCCTGCATATCGTCGAGGGAGTTGATCTCTTTTTTGAACCAGCCTGCCATTTGCGTACCGGTGTTACCTACGGCAAAAGGTTTCAGGTTGTGGTTAGCGTAGATCTCGTCCCACAGCTCTTGGCCACCACCATGGTACAGCCACGCGTTCATTTCAGTGGTGTTCATACCAAACGGCACGGCGGTAAAGAACTGGGAAGCCGCGACTTTGCCGCGCCAGTAGTAAGAGGCGGAGTGACCCATCTCAGCAGTGCCTGCGGCCACCGCATCGAACACTTCAAGCGCTGGTACCAGCTCGCCCGCACCGTGAACGCGAATGCGCATGCGGCCGTTAGAGAGCTGTTCTACCCGGCGAGCAAAGTCGTTCGCACCGGTACCAAGGGCGGGGAAGTTCTTCGGCCAGGAGGTAACCATATCCCAGGTGTAGGTTTCGTTAGCGCTGGCGGTAGAAACAAAGGGTGCAGCAGCGACACCGGCGGCACCCAGGCCGGCGGTTTTCAAAAATTGGCGGCGTTGCATGGCGGGCATGACTCCGAAATTATAGGCTGTTTTTTTATAAGCGCAGTGTCCGCCCGCCAGTATGCGCTAAGCAGCTTTTATAGGGCAAGTATCTGTCTTCCCTTGCCCTTTGTCGTTAACGCGGCGTGAGTTTGGCAAACCCGAGCACAAGCCACTTCACGCCTTCACCGTCGAAGCTCACCTGCACGCGAGCACGGGCACCTTCGCCCTCGGCGTTGAGAATAATCCCCTCACCAAACACCGGGTGCTCGACCCGCTGGCCGACATGCAGTGCGGGCAGCTCGCCGTCGCTCTCGATACTGGTTTGGGCGAAGCTCTGCCGCGATGCGGTCACCGGGCGGGAGATATGGCCCCTTAGGCGTACTTCTTCCAGCAGATGGGGCGGCAGTTCGCGCAGAAAGCGCGACGGACGTGGAAACACCTCTTTGCCATGCAGGCGGCGGGTTTCCGCGTGGGTCAGGTAGAGCTTCTGCATGGCGCGGGTAACGCCCACATAGCAAAGCCTGCGCTCCTCTTCGAGGCGCCCAGGCTCCTCCACCGACATCTTATGCGGGAACAGCCCCTCCTCCACACCGGCGATAAATACCACAGGAAACTCTAGCCCTTTAGCGGAGTGCAGCGTCATCAACTGCACGCTGTCTTCGAACTCTTCGGCTTCGTGGTCGCCTGCGTTGAGGGCGGCTTCTGATAAAAATGCTTCCAGCGCCGCCATGCCTTCGCCCGCTTCTGGGGTTTCAAAGGCATCCCCATGGGTGAAGGCGCGAGCGGCAGTGACCAGCTCTTCCAAGTTTTCGACCCGCGCCTGGCCTTTCTCGCCACGCTCGCTTTTGTGGTGCTCGATTAACCCGGTTTGCGCGGTGACATGGTCGATGATCTCATGCAGCGGTAACCCGGCGGCGTCGTTATCGAGCTGCTCGATCAGGTTGGCGAAGGCCTGCACGGCGTTCCCCGCCCGGCCTCTTAAGGTGCCATCCTGAATCGCGTCGTGGAGCGCCTGCCAGAGCGAAACGCCCTGTTCCCGTGCGCGGTGGCGGACGATTTCCACCGTGCGGGTGCCGATGCCTCGGGTGGGCACGTTGATGACGCGTTCAAGGGAGGCGTCGTCGTCCCGGTTGAGCAGCAGGCGAAGGTAGGCCAGGGCGTTCTTGATCTCCAGCCGCTCATAAAAGCGGTGGCCGCCGTAGATGCGGTAGGGCATCCCTTGGCGAATCAGCGTCTCTTCCAGCAGCCGCGACTGGGCGTTAGAGCGGTAAAGAATGGCCACATCACGGCGGTTAAAGCCCTCGTCGACCTTCTCTTTAATGGTGTCAACGATATAGCGGGCTTCTTCCAGGTCGTTAAACCCGGCGTATACCGAGATCGGGTCGCCCTCGATGCCATCGGTCCAGAGGTTTTTACCTAGCCGCTCGCTGTTATGGCTAATCAGCGTGTTAGCGGCTTCCAAGATTGCGCTGGTAGAGCGGTAGTTCTGTTCCAGACGCACCGTATGGGTATCGGTAAACTCCTCTTCAAAGCGGCGAATATTCTCCACTTTGGCGCCGCGCCAACCGTAAATCGACTGGTCATCATCGCCGACCGCTGTCATCGGCGTTTGTTGGCCGGTGAGCAGTTTCAGCCACGCATACTGGAGGGTGTTGGTGTCTTGGAACTCGTCTACCAGCACATGCCCAAAGCGCTCGCGGTAGTGGTTCAGCAGCGGTGGGTTATCGCGCAGAAGCTCCAGGCTGCGCAACAGCAGCTCGCCAAAATCCACCAGCCCGCCACGTTCACAGGTGAGCTGGTAGCGCTCGTACAGCTCGACCATTTGTGCCAAATAGCCATCACCGTTGACGTTGACCTGATGCGGGCGCAGCCCTTCCTCTTTGCAGCCAGACACAAACCCCTGTACCTGGCGGGGCGGGAAGCGCTCATCGTCAATCGAGTAATCTTTGAGCAGCCGTTTGATCAGACGGAGCTGGTCGTCGGAATCAATGATTTGGAAATGTTGCGGTAGGCGGGCATCTTGCCAATGGGTGCGCAGCAGCCGGTGGGCAATGGAGCGGAAGGTGCCGACCCACACATGGCGCATGGAAATGCCCAGCAGCGCTTCTAAGCGCGTGCGCATTTCCCGCGCTGCTTTGTTGGTAAACGTGACCGCCAGCAGCGCGTAAGGAGACAGCCCCTCGGCCTGCATCAGCCAGGCAATGCGGTGAACCAGCACGCGGGTTTTACCGGAGCCAGCCCCCGCCAGTACCAGTAGGTTGCCTTGGGGGGCGCTCACCGCCTCCCGCTGAGCGGGGTTGAGCTGATCAAGTATCGCCGTGACGTCGTCCATATAAGCCGCTGCCGGTTCGAAAAATGGGCGGTCAGTTTAGCACAGCCCGCCCACTGGCTGGGTATACAGCGTACGTCGCGTTGGCCCGCGTTTATTGATCGTCTGGGTAACGCAGCGTGGTCAGGCTCTTTTTCACCGCTTTAAGCTGCTCGGCGAGTTTGGGGCCGCGGGTTTTGGCCACACCAACGGCCAGCACGTCAATCAGCACCAGGTGCGCGATGCGCGAGCTGAGCGGCGTGTAAATCTCGGTATCTTCATGCACATCGATAAACAGTGGCAGGCTTACTTCATGGGCCAGCGGCGACTCGCTAGGGCACAGGCCAATCACCGTCGCCCCCGCTTCGCGGGCCAAACGCACGCTGGCCACCAGCGCCTTGGTGCGCCCGGTTTGTGAAATCGCCACCACCACATCGCCCTCTTGCAGCGTCACTGCCGACATGTTCTGCATGTGCGGGTCGGCGTAGGCGGAGGTCGAGATCTGCAGGCGGAAGAACTTGTGCTGGGCATCGAAGGCCACCGCGCCGGAGGCACCAAATCCGTAAAACTCCACCCGGTTAGCCATGGCCAGCGCATTCACGGCCCGTCCCAGCGCTTCGTTATCGAGCCGGTCGCGTACCGACAGCAGCGTGCCGACGGTAGAGTCAAAAATGCTGTGGGAGAACTCGGCCACCGAATCGCTATCGTTCATCGAGAACTGAGCGAACTGGCTACCGCTGGCCAGCATCTGGGCGAGCTGGAGCTTGAAGTCCTGGAAACCGTTGCAGCCGAGGGCACGGCAAAAGCGCACCACGGTGGGCTCGCTCACCTTTGCCTCGGTGGCAAGGTCCACGATCCGCATATGGATCACTTCATCGGGGTTACGCAGCACGAACCGCGCTACCTTTTGTTCGGAGCGACGGAAATGCTCCATGCGGCGTCTCATTTCATCGAACAGGGCGCGGCTCACGTTCAGCTCCTTAAATTCTTGATCGTGCTTATGCAGCCTAGGTGGCCACAGTATGCCTGAGTGACGCGAAGAGGGCAGCGGGAATCACCCGTAATGGCTGCCGTTTAAAGGGCGTTAACCCCTTTCTTCAAGAATCGTCATCATTTTGTCAAGTAGGTTATAGTAAGAAGTGACGTGCCGCACTGCATCATTTAAAAATCAGTCGTCACGGATGCAGGTGGACGTAGGCAACTTCACCTGGAGGAGCGTCGATCATGAGAAACGTCGAACGAATGACCTCGGTAAAAAGCGAATTGCTCGACATATTCATGAGTATGGAGGTCGATGAGCATGCCCAACGTCGGCGCAGCGCCGCCCAGCGTAGCCTAAGGGCACGCAGAGGGATTGAGCTGCATCGGGAGTTTCAGAAGCTATCGCGGGATATCGCTCCCATGCCGGACGATGACGAACCGCAAGAGAGCGAATTGCACTAAAAACAGCGTGTGATAGAACAGCCCCGCCAGCTAGCGGGGCCGTAACGGCTTAGAGTAAGCCTGTGACGAAGACAGCGATGACACCCGCGGGCGCTACATAGCGCGCGATGATGTTCCATACGCTTACGCCAGTGGCTGACAGCCCAAGCTCAGCCTCGACACTCTTGCGCTCTAAGCACCACGCAGCGAAGAGAATCGCGCCTAAACCGGTAAGCGGCAGCATGATTTTGCTGGTCAGCGTATCCAGTAGGTCGAACACGCCCATACCGAACATGAGCGGCTCGCTCCACACGTTGAAGGAGAGCAGAGCGGCAATACCCAGCGCCCAAGCGCCCACCCCGGCAACAACGGTCGCCATCACGCGAGACAGCGGCGTGCGCTCTTCAATAAACTCAACCACGGGCTCAAGCAGCGAAATGGCTGAGGTCAGAGCCGCAAAGGTGAGCAATAGGAAGAACATCAAGCCCAGGAGAGAGCCGCCGTCCATGTTGCCAAACGCCAGTGGCAGCGTGACGAAGATCAGTCCTGGGCCCGAGGCTAGGTCAAGGTTGTTCGCAAACACGATGGGGAAGATCGCAAGACCTGCGCCGAGAGCGATCACCGTATCCATAATGATGACGGTACGAGCGGTTTGAATCAGGTTGATCTCTTTGCCCAAGTAAGAGCCATACGCCATCATAATGCCCATACCCAGCGAAAGCGTGAAGAAAGCGTGCCCTAACGCGGCCAGTACCGTCTCTGCGCTTAGCTTGCTCCAATCCGGGTTGAACATGTATACCAGCGCCTGGCCGAAATGGCCGGTCGACATGCCATAACCGATCAGCACGACCAGCAGAAGCGCCAGCACCGGCATCAAGATGCGCACAGCGCCTTCAAGACCCTTCGTGACACCCTGAGCCACAATGCCAATCACCAACAGCATAAAGGCGGAGTGGCCGAGCAACAGCAACCCAGGATTGCTGAGCATGCCGTTAAACAGCGCGCCGATGCCGTCAGCATCTTGACCGCTGAAGGTGCCGGTGACGGAGTTAAGGGTGTAGTAGAGCGACCAGCCGCCAATCACGCTATAGAACGACAGAATTAAAAACGCCCCAATGATGCCGCTGATGCCTACCACGGCCCACATACTGGATTTATTGGCTTGGCGTGCCAGCTCGGACATCGTGCTCGCAGGGTTTTTCTGACCGCGCCGTCCGATAAGCCACTCAGAAACAAGAATGGGCAAGCCAATGAGTCCAATACAGAGCAGGTAAACAAATACGAAAGCAGCCCCGCCGCTTTCGCCTACCATATAAGGGAACTTCCAAATATTCCCTAAGCCAACCGCTGAACCCGCTGCGGCTAGCACAAAGGTCATACGAGATGACCACTGTGCATGTGCAAGTTTTGCCATAAATCACCTGTGTTACGTTCAATTATAATGAGTCGTTATCGGCGCAGTGCGCCGATTTTCGGAAATAGAGAAATTGCCAGCGTACTTTTCCGAAAGAACGCGCAATTTATCCGATCATGGTAGGGCTTGCCAGTCAGCTCATCTAAAAAGACGGCTTAAAACAGCTGGCTCTGCTTTTCATCGGCAAAGGGTTCAAGCTCAGGCAGTGCGATGTGCTGTTGAAGGGCGTGGTACAGGTGTCGAGCCATCTCAGGAGACTCACGGTTATCCGCTGTATGCACAAATAAGAAAGGGGTTTTCCCCTGACTTATCCACAGCTTTAGGCGCTCTATCCACGGAGCGAAGTAGCGAGTATTGATGGTTTTGTCAATATGGCCAATGAAGCGAATAATCGGTTGCTCTGACGTGGAGAGCACGTGTAACGGGAGTTTCGGTTTTTCCTGCTGAGCGTGAGCAAGGCCCGGATGGCCGTTGGCAGGGGTCGAGAACACCGGGCGTACATCCAGCATCACACGGTTGGCACCATAAGTTATCAACAATCGGTTGAGGGCTTTCTCTTCCTCACCCTTGTGGAAAAAAGGCTATGTTGGTATCTGCTGTTGGCGTGCTTTAAAAACACTGTATATACTACTGTATATCCAGTGTTTCTCTGGAGCACGCCATGAAACAAACAGATCTCAAGGTCCTCGAAAAGACATTGGC
>Ga0194137_10001489_pt1 | contig 14332 bp, 24 predicted proteins | sample TARM_MetaG_T3_14_FD_134025 | JGI IMG/M metagenome (GOLD analysis project Ga0194137, IMG submission 134025) | Freshwater microbial communities from Pennsylvania, USA, analyzing microbe dynamics in response to fracking - TARM_MetaG_T3_14 (version 2) | ecosystem: Environmental > Aquatic >... | reverse complement strand
TGGGCTATATGGCATATATCAGGATATTACTACAGTTATAGGTCAAGAATATACATTTACTTGCCATTTGTCAGGACACCGTTCTAACAAACAAATATCTGTGGCTAACGCTTTTGACCCGACTCAAGTATACGGAATTTACGAAATTGGACATGTGCTTGGCGGTAATGATATTCGCGATTGGGTGCATCCTGTAATTACATTTATTGCAAGTTCTAGCTCTACACGTGTTTTTATCTATATCTCAAATAATGTGGGAGACACCAGTCAATTTCTGTGGGTGAAAGACATTACAATGACCATTGGCAACAAAGCCACTGACTGGACGCCGGCACCAGAAGATGTTGAAGTAGATGCGCAGACAAAAGCCAATGCAGCGCAAATGGCCGCACAGCAGTATGCCGAGAATTATGCGAATAACAATTTCACCACAAAAACGACTTACAATGCAGACCTTACGATTTTAAGTAATCAAATTAACAGCAAGGTGAGCCGGACTGATTTCGATGCATTAGGTCTACGTGTTAGTAGTGCTGAAACATCGATATCACAACAAGCTAGTCAGATAGCATTAAAAGCCTCACAGTCTGACTTAACAGCTATTGGCGACCGTGTCAGTTCTGCCGAAGCTAAGATAACGCCTAATGCGATCAATCTCACAGTACAGAGCCAAGTTATTGATACGGCAATTTCGTATTCAAATCTAGCGGCAAAACTTGCTGGAGCAAAAATGTTATTTATCGATCCTGCCTTTAAAGAATCGATGAATAGCATAAATGTATATAATAACAATGGCAATGGCACGGTTACGATAGGACGGGTACCAAGGTATAGCGATAATCCGACTGATTCCAATTATCAAATTAAGATTGTAGCATCCGGATTTGGTATGACACCCGGGCGCGGAGGGTTTTACTTTGGTAATTATGCACAGCCTTATGCGGAATACATTTGTAAGTTTATCGCATGGGTGCCAACGAATTGTTCTATTGTATTCGCTTCTAATAGTATGGGATCGGGTGGGTATCAGAAATGGTTAACGCCAACACAGGGACAAGGAAAATGGGCTGAATATGTTTCGTATGTGAGAGCTGGTGACGGAGGTAATTCAAGCACTAACTTTTATCATCTTGATAATTCTACAGATGAAACAGTTACATGGTGGTTGTGTTATGCTACCGTTTTTGATTGTAGCAAAAATGAATATACACCTGACGTTTATGCAATCAAATCAGGCATTAGTATTACAACCGGAGGTATATCTATATTTGGCCAAACGCTTAGTTTTGCTGGTAAAGTAACTTTTAGCTCCCTTGATTCAAGTACGCAGTCAACCATCAATGGTAAAGCGACAACTAGTTATGTCGATACAGTCAAATCAACAGCCGAAAGCGCTTTGGCTAATGCAGGCACAGCCAATCAAAGTATAGGTACTCTTCAAAATAGCCTTGGTCAAATGGCATACCAAAATATGGTATCGCTAGCTAAGTTAGACTCTACAATTGTAGAGGGCGCTTTCATCAAAACGTCTTTGATTGATGCTAATGCAATAATTACAGGCTCTTTGCTGGCAGCTAAGATAGCGGCAACAAATATTACCACAACCAGACTTACGGTATCAGAAGGATGTACTGTAGGAGGATTTGCCATTGGTAACGGACGTATCGGCAGCATAGCATCGGCAACGGGTAGCGGAGGAGAATTAGCTATATATAGTAATTTCTTTCGAGTGGGCGGTTCTGATGGGTATGTGATGTTAGGCAACAATGTTATTCCGGCTACAGCTGGAGGTGCATTTAATGCGACCGGTAGAATTGTCAACCAAACCGTTAATCAAGGAGCTTACTGGGGCTATGATGCGTGTAATACGGGGCTTTATATCAGTGTGTCAGGAGGTACTAAAAACTTTGGCATTGATTCCAATGCTGCCTTAAAAGCGCCTGCCTTCATTAATACGAGAGTCAAATACTTAGTATTTGGTACTTCATACTTGATTGATCTATCACAATATAGTGTATTCATGTGCTATGCAGCGTCAGCCAAAAGCGTTATTATGCCTGATGAAACATCAATTGCAAAGCAATTTAGCTTATCTAGTTTGCCTAGTGATTTTGGCTGCATTTTTACGTTTCATGTCATAGGAGGCAGCTCTGACATTACATTAAACAATGTAATTGACTGGAATATGAGTTCTATCAATCTAAGATTAGCACAAGGTGATTCAGTTCAACTCTTAGTAACTAAGTTTCCAAACTTTCATTATCAAGTAATAAACCACACGGATTAACTCAATTAATTTATATAACAATGAAAATTGACTTTAGAAAAATCAAAGTAAAAGACATCGAGGGGAAGGAAAGTAACCTTGATATTAGTAAAGAGTTAGGCAATACGATCTACAAGAACACTCCCGATTTGGGAGAGTTGGAGTTTGCACAGGAACTCTATAAAAAAGGAGAGGTAGATGTTGATGAGCCGAAAGCGGAAATCATACGAAAGTATCTTGAAATCGGGCAGTTTTTTGCATTCGTGAAAAAGGCCGTTAATGACAAATTAGATTCAATTAACCCTAAAAACGAGAAGAAATGAAAGTAACAGTAACAAAAGAAAATGGTGTATTCGCTATTGAAGCATCAGGGATTAAAAAGAAAGAAGATGTACAGAAAGTAATCCGTCAACTCCAACTTGTCGAGGGTCAGATGGTTGACGGATTAGAAGGTAAAGGTTTTTTTGGTAATTGTCACTTAAAAGGACAGCTTAAATTAATCCGAGCGCGTGCAAATTAAACGAAGCAACAAATCCGCAATTTGAGCAGGTTCCAGTCAATACGGGAAAGTATTCAATTTGGCCATCTTCTAAAGTGAGTCCTGTTGAATTCCTTTTAAAACCGACGTAGTGAAATTCTGCTTTTGCAAAAATGAAATTTGTTTGCTTTCGACACATCGGGCATTGGTAAGGAGAACATTCTGTGTTTATTTTGGCTAATGCCTTGTTCGCAATCTCATCATTTAATTCCATTATAATAAAATTTTAAAAGTTAATAATTCGGTAAAAGTAAAGAGAATAGAATATAAATCAAAGTTTAACAATTAAAAAATAAAAGATCATGTTTACAGAAGAATCAAGAAGTATCACAGTAACCGGCTCGGCCGAAAGTAATGGTTTTATCTACAAAGTGAATTACAGCACTGACGGTGATAAGCTGTTAAAACTGCACTGTAATGTCTATAAGAAAGCGAGTGAGACGGAGCCTGAACGATATGCGGGGCTTATGTTTCAGGAATCGGGAAACAAACAGTTCTCTTTTCCACAGGACACGGATATTACACCGCATGTTGCTGTCTTTGAGACTATTTTAGGTGAGGTGAAAGCAAGCCTCGCAATTTAATTTGTCTGTAATGCGATATTGAGGAAATAAACTTATCTTTGTAATTGCTACTGAGTAGAAGCGGTGGCAATTCGTTGCAAATGTATGCCGCCCCGGTTCTTAATTGAGCAGGGGCGGTTTTGCGTTAATACATGTAATTCATATTAATAATACTGTTATATATTTGCCTTATGGATATAACGCTAAATATAAAAAAGGCTTCTGTTTACGATGATGTAGCCAAATTAACAGGCTATATCGGGGCAAAAAATAATGAATCAGAGTTGACGTACGATAAAGTATTCACTACTGATGATGATCGCATTTTGCTAGAGCGTTTTTGGAGAGACGCATGCAACGCATCAACAGATGAATTTAAAAATTTCATCAAAAGCGTTACAGAAAGTACTTCTCAAACGATAGACAACACGGAAATATACACTGTTGTGATGGATATGCCTAGTTCGTTTGATAGCAACCTAACCAACTCGATACAAAACAGCTTGCATTCTTATTTCGTCAATTCAATAGCATCTAAATGGTTTGCCTTAATTGATAAAAATGAGTCTGAATATTATAAAGCTGAATCACTAGGAAACGGAAATGATATAAGAAGAAAAATATACTTTAGAAAAAAACCAATTAGAGTAAATCCAGTATGAGAACAATTACAATCACTCTGTACAAGTCTGAAATTATCTATGATGTTAAGAATAAGACTTTCTTGACAGGTAAATCTCGTGAAAACGGGAATAACTATGAACAGGTTGCTAATATGCAAGCTAATGATGAGGATGATAACGAAAATCAGCTTCTTCGCTCTATCGGGAATGCTTTTGATACGTTAAAAGCTAAACTAAGCTCTTATGTATCTGGCACAGGAACTACGGCTAGCAACATACTGCTCACTGCGGAAGGGAATTTGGCAATATCTCTTGAGATGCCGGATAACTTCAACCAGGGAGTTATTGATGCTGTAAAATCAGCCATAGACAAGTATATCGTCAATTCGGTATTATTTGATTGGTTTACAATCACTAAACCCGATGAAGCTCAAACATACTTTGAATTGGCTAAAAACAATGTTGAAGAGCTGAGGGAGTCTCTTAATAAAAGGATCAGACCGACAAGAACAGCTCCCGTTGTATGATAACCATTACGCTACATAGGGATGCTATCTTGTATGATATAAGCAATATCGCTTATATCACAGGAGATTTAGTACAAGACTCTAAAGCACAGAGCGGCATTCAGGATGTGGTTAATACAGGAAATGTTGACAGGATAACTAGGATTATGGATAAATCCTACAACGAACTCATTGTTGGATTATCCGCATACAACAAAGTTAGTTTAACAGTATCAGGAGATGTTATTGAGACTATTTCATCTGATAATGCGTTCAAAGAACCATCATCATATGTTTTATCTCTTAATATGCCGGTAGACTTCAATAAAAATATTGTGAGCCCCATTACTGCCGCCTGTCATGAATATATGGTATGCATGAGTCTATTTGAATGGTTCTCTATCACCAAGAAAGATGAAGCTGAATTATATCGAATAAAGGCTATAGAAGAATTAAACAAGGTGAAAGGATACCTTAGTATCAGGGTAGAGATAACAAAAAGAAAGATGTTTCCATTTTAAGAGGGGTTTAATTACCCCTCTTTTTTTATCTTAATTTATTATTGAATTTAATATCAAATAAAGTACTTAGCCCTTCAAGGCTTTGCCCTTTAATCATCTCTGTTTTTACAACTAAGACAAAGTACTTATAAGGGCTTCCGTGAGCGGTCAATCTTTTTGTTGAGGATGATGATATAACTCTGTAATTAACCCCATCTCTAGAGCCGTACAAAATTTGCTGAACATCAGTTAAAACGCCTCTTTGAATGAGTTGAGTGATAGTCTTTAGTTCTTCGCTATCAAGCTTAATAGGTCTGGTTATTAAGTATTGAGAGCTAAAAATCTCATTATCAGCATACGTTAATACTAGATTCCCTTTTTTAAGAAGAGATTCAGGGTATGAGTTTAAATATCCAGAATAAGACTCGTTTATGACGGACCACGTTTGAGACCTCATGCTAAAGCAGTATGAATAGGTGTTAGACGGGTTTATCACAAACAATCTCCTGTGAATGTAATCGTAAGACAAGAACGCGCCTTGAACGTATTCATTGAAAGGTATTGTTCCGGGTGTTACAATCGAAGATAGAAGATTGATGTTTATTATATCCTCTCCTATTATCGTTGATATGCACTGACTTGTAATTCCAGATAGTAGCATTAATCCCTGTTTGGTTATAAATGCTACGGCTCCATCTATTTGAGCTACCTCTCCACTAAGAATATCTCTAGTAGCCGGTTGCTTACTTGAGTATGTTCCTGTGGAAGATACTTCTAGTGCCCAAACTCCGTCTGTGGTAAACGCATATAAAGGGAATTGTCCAAACTGACCTTCGCTTAATGCTTTGGAAGCAGAAGATACGTTTTTAATTTCACCTGTTCCGATGTTATACGTGTTCACTGCTTTGAAAACAAACGGGTTGTTTACCTCCGAAAGCTTAATTTGATTGGGAGAGTATATAACAGTATTTGATTCAACTAGTGTTTTTGTCACTCCAGATGCAACTTCTGTTTGCAAGTTTTCATTTATGTAGTAAGCTCCGTTTAATCCGGGATGTGGCTTTAACGTTTTCTCAATGATAGCCCTACCTGAATCGGTACTCCATATTACTCTTTCCGCCCCTGATTCAGGGAAGAAAAAGAATACGGGGAATTTAGATACATATAAATCAATAGATGACGATAGTATATTTGCTGTTACCCCGTCTTCTTTTTTGACTGATACTTGCATTCTTGTATCCGTTTCTTGACCTTGAACAAATCTTTCGTATGTATTATATACTTTTGGATTATATCCTTTTAGTTTTACCCCTATGTTATATAGATTTAGTCTAGAATTGTAGATATATGATCCTTCTGCAGAAAGGGAGCAGTGCGTTCTAAAATCATCGGACATGACTTCTTGAGACACTATCGAGTTCAACGCTTTGGGCTTTAGGTAATACATTTTTTCTCCATCTGGGTTTGTTGTTAGTAATGGAGCTTCTGTATCTTCTTTTCTGTGTCCTGATAGCATTTCTTCTATTGTAAGCGATGCTACTTTGTAAAACGTGTATGTATTTACTATTCTATCTAAATAGTCATCGGCTTTTAATATTGGATTCCATAGGTAATATCCATCTGGGTTTGCAATGTTAACGTTGTATTTATATGCGTCTACAACTTTTTGATTCTCGTATATGCTTAATAGGTTTGCAGGGCTAATTAATCCTTTTACTGTTTTATCTGAATAGTAATTGTATATTGGTTGGCTAATAAATACATCAACTGAAGATACAATATCTTTCCAATCCGTTAGCTGATTATTACTTTCCGCCCTATATGATAAATAGAATGACCTTATATAGACAGAAGCACTGCTAAGTCTCGCTGTTGAGACGTGCAGACCTGTGGATGATTCATATATAGACACTCCCCCAGGAGAAGTGTATGCAGATGCGGATGCGAATGTAGGATTTATCAATATGGGAGCTGAATGCTTTGTTAGCGTTCCATCGTATAACCTTAGAGCGTATCTTATAAAGAACGGTAGACAAAAATATCCCTGATCTTGAATTTGATTTATGTATTTGTTGATAGCTCCAAATACAGCATTTGTGACGTTGTTTATTCCTTCTGAATATTCGTCAAATTCGGAAGTTTTATCTTTTAAGTTTAAATCTGAACTTAACTTCATTAATGGCACTGTGGAAGACGGGAACGATACGCTTTCCATGTGTGCGTTGTCATAATTAGCCTCTATGGTTTTAAAATAAATATGAGGAGTTGGCATTTCGCTTCCCAGATATTTATATGCTCCATCCTTGAATAAAGCATATCTTATATCTTTGTCAGTCATAATAATCAGGATATTACCAATAGAGGTTACTTCCCTTAAGGACGGAACGGTTACTATCTCCGCTCCGTCTTTAAGAATTAATGTTAGACCGTTTTTTAGGATGTAATTGGTATATCCTTTATTCTTATGGATGTGAACAACGTCATATTCAGTAGAGAATAATGCAGATGGTTTATCGGTCGGTATTAGTCCGTTCTCGTTAACCATATTCATACACACGGATAAATCACCATCCGGACAATCGTAATCGCTCGGTGTAGTACTCATTCCTTTATACTTAATTTGTTTCTGCATAATTTCTTCTAGTTATAATTGTTACCATCTTATGTTCGTCTTTGTAGATCACCTCTCCTATTTTGTACTTTGACATTTTCAGACCGGTGATTTTTCTGCAAGCGTCTACCCAGCTAACTCTAAAAAACCTACCGGCTTTTGTAGTCTGGATACATAAGGCTCCGTTATCGTCTTTCATGATGTAGAGTTCTTCTCCGTCTTTTACGAACGTTACTCTATCTCCGTTTTCTATCCCAAGAACATCAGCTAGTTTAGAGGACAGCTCTATGATGCCGTCCTCCCTGAATGTTATTTCAGTTCTTAATTTTGAAAAAATGGCTTCCATCTGATAAAATCTCCTTTGTGACTTTAAGTTTAACATTATCCTTAAGCCCTCTGTAAACCATATAGTTAACTGTAGGGCAATTCGTAATAAAACCAAAAGACTTCAAGTCTGTATTGTAGGACACAAGCCCGCATTCAGTTCTCTTAGCAAATGATGATGGAACTCTTTTAAATCCAAATGTATTCTCTCCTTTTACGGAGAACATGAATATAAAACAAGCCCCCCTGTCTTCGCCTATATCTAACGCTTTTGCAAGTTTCTTTGAAAGCGTTACCGAATTGTCTGTGGAATCTAAAATTACATACATACACAAATGTATTTAAAGGTTATTACTTTCTTCCATATCTATTAATCGGTGCGTTCTAAATGACACCGTAGATACGTACTTGATAGAGCGTGAATCTCTTAATGAGATTTTGTGCTCCATCGCTTTCTCTTTACTATCAAAGATTATTGAGGATACCATGTCCTTGTATCCGTCATTAACCACATTCAGGTAGTATTTCCTACCTAAGATTTTGCTTAAAATTTTATCTAACATATTTTGCCCAATTTTGTGCTCTTCGTAGAGCGTTTGCATACATATTTATTTCCCAATCCTCCTTTAAAAAAGAAACGTCAAGCGCTTGCCTGACGTGTGGATCTTTTCTTCTCTTTTCCTGTTTTATTTTTCTAGCTTCTTCTAAAGCTTTAATCCTGTCTCTTACATATTTCTTCATAATTCTTTTATTAAATCGTTCATAAACTTAATGCATGAATCTTCCGGTTCGTACCCGTCTAATATCATGGCTCCTTTAGTGGATATAACCTTATCCCGTAACTCCTTTCTGTAGATGGCTGCATTTACGGATTGTAGATTTGTTTTCTCAATGACTGATATTGCGCTGTCGAATGACTGAATAGAGTCCTTTGGAGGAGTTGTTGAGTTTCTTATGCAGTCACGTAGCGTACGGAGGTTGTTAAGCAATTGTCTTTTGTTCATTTGAAGTAACTAATAAGTTCTTCAACTGTAGCTTTATGAGTTTTATGATAATCAAATCCAATCTCTTCAAAGTATTCTTTAAATTTAACAAGATTATGTATATCGCTTTTCACCCATTTTTCTCCATCAGTAAACCATTGATATATGACAGAATCATCACGCAATGCAGCAATAGCAAGAAAAAGTTCTTCGTTTGTACCGCAATCCTCTTCTATCCCATAATAAGGAGCATTTGAAAGTTTTTCAATATATGCAAGTGATCGCTCATTTTCTGTTACAAGCACATCCCCTGATAGGAAACATGTAAATTTATAACCAATATCAGCTAACTTATTTTGAAGCTGCGATGTGTTTTTTCTTATAAAACATGATGTGGTAAATCCCATAATTATTATTCTTTCTTAAATTAAATCTAATGACTTTAAAGTAGATGATATATCATCCCAATTCACAAATGGTCTTTTAGAAATACGACCATCTACTATTAACGGGCATCCAAATGCCGCATCATCTATGTATAAATGTGCATAAGGTTTTGGTGAATTAGTCCATGATTTTTGATCCGGGTTCTCATTAATTCCAAATAGCTCTATACCATTTTCTTTAAACCAATTTACAGCATCCGTTAGGTACGTTCCTCCTTGTGGAAGAATATTGTAATCATCAGATGTAGGATTTTCAATATCACTACGCATAGTAAACAAAATAAGCTTATGCCCTCTTTTCACCAGTCGTTTTAAGATAGGAATAGCGCCTATATCTTTCCCTATTCTTGGAAAATCATGCGTAACACATGTTCCGTCAAAATCTACTGCAATAATCATATTAGTATTTCTTTCCATGCTTGTTTGGTCTATTTTGGTTATATCTCATTTTGGTTTCTATGTGCCAAAGCAAATCTATGTTTTTGCTTTTGGCAAGCCCGAATATGGCTGTTATCATATCCGATATAACATCAGAAGTACTTCGACGTCTCTCATAAAGTCCTTTTGCAGTTACAGGCATCATACATATATCAAAAATGCTTTCAGTAAAAGGCTCATTTTTGTATGTTTCAGACATAAAGTCTATATCTACTTCATGAACCGTTAAATTAAACAAACGAAGACCAGCGAGATCAAGAAGTCTTATTACCGCATCTGCAAGTTCCTCCTCTACCGATCCTTTTATCCACATTTCATAATCATTTAACACAAGGGTTTTTCGGTACGTTTTATTTTGTTGGTAGGGGTATAACATGCACATCATCTCTATTACTTCTTCGCTACAGAAACGATTCTTTCTATCCGCTTCAATAGCTTCTGATAGTTCGGTTATCACTAGCATTAAGTGATGCTTATCGCTCAACTCTTCTTCGTGAAAACCGTGTTCACAAGCTGTCTTATAAGCACGGTTTTTTAATTCGTTTAGCTTCATATTAATCTAACTTTATAACAACTTTATCGTTTTCACTAATCCCGAATATCTTCTTAATATCATCCATCTTGCTGTTTAGGTCTGATAGGGTGATAGTTTGCTCTTTCGGTTCTTCTATATCTTTGGCAAAATCCCATGCTGTTTGACCCCAAATAGATTCAGAATCTTGGATTGTTTCAGCCTTATTCCAAGCCAAATATCTACCGCATTTTTCCATAAAAACAACTCGTTTATACCATTTTACTTCATTAAAAGACACCATCATAACTCTAGGATAGGTTTTTTCTTCTGGAAGTTCTATAATTTCGGCATTATATTCAATTACAGAAACTTCTTCATAGTTATCAAACGCACCATTTATAACACCATAAAACCTATCCATAGAGCCATCCATTTTATTTGCGCACCCACAATAACCTGTAGTATCAATTCCTATTGATTTCCAATACTCAATAACTTTCTTTCCGTGCTCTTGATTAAGCACTTCAATTACTTGATTTTTCATCTATCAATTTTTTATAATCGTTTTTACTAATTTGAATGCATGAAACAATACAAACCGGTTCAGATACTTCTTCATTTAATAACTTTTCGGCTCTTATTATTGGGAAAAACTCATCATCAGTTTCAAATGCACAATTGCCGGTAACTTCTTCTCCTACATAATAAATCTTCCAATATGTTTTCTTAGTCCTAGAGAAGTCGTAAAGAACAAGAATGATAGCAATCACAAAAACAGAGTAATATACCCAATCAGGTGTAAAACTCTTCAGTACGGTAAATATCGCTACCCATCCGATTAAGACGAGAAGTGATAAGATGAATTTCTTTAGTGTTTTCATTATTCAATCCCCATTTTCTTTTTCGCTTTTTCAGCGTAATACGTGTTTTGATTTTCCTTTTTCACATATATGACAGTCTTTGAGTTCAGCCGTAGCGGGAACAATTTCTTTTCCCGATTTTTCTGTGCCGCAACCGCCTGACTTGTCTTATCCCCATTCTTTGAAAGGTCTACTTTTTTGTAGGTTCCTTTCGTTGTGAGTTCGTTCATTTCTGGTTATATTCAACTATAAGTATTTCCCTCGAATAGATGTAACACCCGTTATGAGATTTATTTTGTTTCGCTTTTTGATACCATTTTAAGTACCATTTTTTTGTAAGCGAGCTATGTGATTTCCACATTTTTCCTTCATAAATCCCAGATGGGTTAGAAAGGTTATATATATGAAGACCTTTAAATGTTTGTTCACTCATAATAGCATGAGTTTTATCTATTTCAATAAATCTTCTATGTGGTTGATTCCATCCTCTTCCTAGAGGATTAGTTATTGGCGGTATCATCTGCTCTCCGTTCATATCTATCTGGTTAATTGTTCTTCAAATTCTTCCAAAATATAATCTGAAAGGCTTGGGGCTACATTATCTAGTATAGACTCTAAAACCTTGCGTGCCATTTTTTTCTCCTCTTTACGTGCAAGTTTCACGGCTGTAATTGCAATCTCTTCAAACACGACTTTTTGTTTTCCTGCAACTTCAATGTCTTGAAGTGCGTTGTTTTTTATTAATTCTTCTGGTTTCATATTAGCTCCTTTCTGGTTAGTTTTGAGTTAATAAATAAACTATAAAACCAACGCTCGTAACTAGCGCTATAAACAGCGTCCAACAGATCAATGCGAGATTCATTATCGCTTTAACGGGGTTAATCATTCTTTTCATAATGCTCCTCCATGTAGTTTTTAATAGATTCTTCAAACGTTTCTCCAAATGAGTAATTATCACTCTCTTGCAGATTTACAAATCCCTCACCAACGCAAAAAAACGAATTTCCATCTTTTATAACTTTCACTGCAATACCGTTGTACCCATTGGGCTTAAAATACAGTTTACCTTCCTGTATCCATTCTTCTGCTTGAAGGAAATAACCAGCAGAATCGGACCAATCGCACGGATACTCCTTTCTAGCAGATACCCAATCCAATCCTCTTAAAGCGCTATTAAAGCCGATATTGGCACACGTAATAGCTTTACTTCCTAATTTCTCTTGAATTTCTTGACCATTATAGAAACGGTCGAATGTAAATGTGTCTAAAGTCATAATACTTATTTTTATGCGATCCGTTGACGGATCAGGTTTATATTCTTTTTCACTAGCTGAATGATACGATCGTGGTGTTCTGACTCTCCGTTACATACAGCCCTGGATTGAACTATTTTCAATGTATTGAGATTGATCTCAATTGTCTCAATTGATTTCTTCTCGATACGAGCTGATAGAATCAAACAGTCCTTCTTTTTAAAATACTCATTGGTAAAGACACAATGGTGCATTCTATCACCTTCCTCTTTGAACTCTTCCACGCTTTTAAGTGGAACAATGATTATCGTTCCGTCCGAAATCTTTAAATCAAAAAACGCAGATTTGTCTTTAACGTAATCTTCATCTGCTTTTTTAAGTGCAAGTAACCTTTGCATATCCCTCTGCTTCCTTTCTTTTTCATCATCACGCTTCTTCTTTGCAACATAGCAGTCATGAGCTTTTTTTAGATTTTTAGGGCACACATAAAAAGCGTTTCGTAAGTCTTTGCCGTAACGTTCAAGCAACTGCAAGTAATCAAACCACATGGAAGCATCTTTAATGCGATATTTATTCCGGAGGCAGATTTTAATAGATGGCCAATATCTATCAACTCGACCCCTATAACCTTGGCAGTGATTTAATAAATCATATTGTTTTGCCTTTAAAAGGGTTTCAGCTATTGGACTTTTAGGCACAAGTTTGATTGCTTCCAGAAAAGTTAATCCTTCCAGGTTTTTGTCTATACCATACTTTCTGTACTCAGCTTTGAATACTGAACTTGGATGAAACTTTTGAGGGTATACATCATATCTTCGTTCATTACTTTTGTATTGTATCTCCATATATCCACCCCATGAATTGCAATACCAATTAACAGTGTGCCTGCGAGCAACAACTTCTCGTTTGCCATTAGATAATATCCAATGCTGCAATATTTCAGAGATGTAATAGCTTACAGCTTCACCGGACTTATGATAAGAACGTAGCTCAAAGTTCCGTATAACTTGAAACTCTCCATACAGTTCGGCAGATGCGATATAAGTTCGCTGTTCATCCGTCCTTTTCCTTGTCTGTTCTATCTTTAACTTAGTATTGCAGTGAGGGCAAACTGCTTTCTTCCGGCTTACTAATTCCGGAGAAAAAGAATTGCCACAGTCCATGCAGATAACACGTGTTTTAGTCGCAAATCCTTTATGCTCTAGGCAATCTACTTTGGCCCATTCGAGCATCTCTTTATTTATATCGTTCAAATGTTGACTATAGTCTATCACTTGACGCTGTAACTTAGTTCTTGGTCTCATCGTTCTGTCCCTTTAACTTCGTTCCACTCTGATTCTTGAATTAAATACCCGCAATGTTTGCAATCATGGATATAAGTGTTAAATGGGGCTGTATTGCAATTAACTACAGCCGGTTGAATGAATCCGCATTCCGGGCATTCAATAGTTACCTCTTCGATTCCGTCATACTCCCAAAAAGAAAGCTTTCCTTTCACATTTTCAATAGGGTTTTCATATAGAATTGGCTCAGATAATACCCAGTTAAAAACTCCTTTCTCAGCCCAAACAGAATAATGATTCTGCACGCAATCTACTATCTTGACGCTGCCGATGATAGCTCCGTTCGGATAATTACTCCAGTCTGTTCCTGATTTGGAAATCTCTCTAAGGAATTCATCAACACGTCCGGCTACTGGAGAATCCCAAAAGTTAGCACCTTTTAAACTTGCATGAATTAACACCCTATGCCCGATATACTTTTGAGGACATACCCAAGTACGGTTCTCAATGTCTTTTATACCGTGAACTATCAAGCTAGCCCACGGTTGCTTTATTGATATTGCTTTCATCCTTCAAAATCAAATAATGATGGTGCGACTTCCTGTTTAGCTACTTTCTCAGCTT
>Ga0194137_10001486_pt1 | contig 14339 bp, 15 predicted proteins | sample TARM_MetaG_T3_14_FD_134025 | JGI IMG/M metagenome (GOLD analysis project Ga0194137, IMG submission 134025) | Freshwater microbial communities from Pennsylvania, USA, analyzing microbe dynamics in response to fracking - TARM_MetaG_T3_14 (version 2) | ecosystem: Environmental > Aquatic >... | reverse complement strand
TTCCATATCCACGTAGATGGTCCGCAGATTGCGGGGCGTCTCTTCCACACCGCTGTTGGCGTGCACCTCGCCCGCATTGACAACACCGAAGGAATCCAGACCGAGAACAGAAGTATTGCCCTTGAAACGGAAATACTCACCGCCTGAGTCGTTCAGCCAGATGGTCAGCGCGTCGTGCACATGAGGAGGAAAATCCACTTCCGCATGGGGGCAGGAAAGCAGTTCAACCCCGGCGCGACCGTGTGGGATATGATATGTCGCATGCGGCATCTTCATGGCTTTTTCATACAACCAACATGAGCCAGACGCAATGAGGGCGCAATGAGGGCACAAAGGAGCTGCAATTCCGGATTGATGCAGACACAACCCGCGAGGCAGACACGGGACAGTAGCAATTCGGACTCCGGCTCGCCGGATCAAATCACCTCGAACAGATCGTAAAAAAGCGGGCCACCCTTTCGGGTGGCCCGCCGCAGGTCCATTTAACAGGAACTCTACTTGCGCGCTGCGCTCATGCGCTGCAGTGCTCGCTGGAGCGCTGCCTGTGCACGAGTGTAGTCGATTCTGTCGCGTTCCTGTGCGATGCGTGCTTCAGCACGATCTTTCGCCTTGCTGGCGCGTTCGACATCAATGTCTTCGGCGCGCTCGGCGGATTCAGCCAGAATGGACACCTTGTTATCAGAGATTTCTGCAAAACCACCGGAAACAAAGACCTCGCGGGTCTTGCCGGCAGCCTTGTAATGCAGGACTCCGATGCGCAGGGCAGCCAGGAAGGGGATGTGGTTCGGCAGGATACCGAACTCACCCTCAAAACCGGGGGCGCCCACGTAGTCCACCGCTTCGCTCAGGACAACTTTGTCCGGCGTCACGATCTCAAGATGGAGAGACTTATCCATAAGAGCTCACCTCCCTTGAGTTAGGCCTTGTTCTTGTTGTACTTCTCCACAGCCATTTCGATACCACCCACCATGTAGAAATCGTTTTCTGCCATGTGGTCGTATTCGCCATTCAGGATTCCGCGGAATGCCTTGATGGTGTCTTCCAGTTTCACGTACTGACCGGGGGTGCCGGTGAATACTTCTGCAACGTGGAAGGGCTGGGACAAGAAGCGCTGGATACGACGAGCACGTGCAACGGTGAGCTTGTCAACGTCGGACAGTTCGTCCATACCCAGAATTGCGATGATGTCCTGAAGGTCTTTGTACTTCTGAAGAACCATCTGAACTTCACGAGCTACGCTGTAGTGCTCAACACCAACTACGTTGGGGTCAAGAATACGCGAGGTGGAGTCCAGCGGGTCAACCGCAGGGTAGATACCAAGTTCTGCAATCTGACGGGAAAGAACGAGCGTACCGTCAAGGTGCGAGAAGGTGGTGGCAGGTGCGGGGTCGGTCAAGTCATCCGCGGGAACGTAAACTGCCTGAACCGAGGTAATGGAACCCTTGGTCGTGGAGGTAATACGTTCCTGCAGGCCGCCAAGGTCGGTACCCAGCGTAGGCTGGTAACCCACCGCGGAAGGCATACGGCCGAGAAGTGCGGACACTTCGGAGCCTGCCTGCGTGAAGCGGAAGATGTTATCGACGAACAGGAGCACGTCCTGATTTTCTTCGTCACGGAAGTACTCTGCACAAGCCAGAGCGGTCAGAGCAACACGAGCACGTGCTCCGGGCGGTTCGTTCATCTGGCCGTACACGAGTGCGGCTTTCTCCAGAACGCCTGCTTCCTTCATTTCGTGGTAAAGGTCGTTACCTTCACGGGTACGCTCACCAACACCTGCGAACACGGAGATACCGCCGTGCTGCTTTGCGATGTTGTTGATCATTTCCATCAGAATAACGGTCTTGCCCACGCCTGCACCACCGAAGAGACCCATCTTGCCGCCCTTGGGGAAGGGAATCAGCAGGTCAACAACCTTGATGCCGGTTTCGAGCAGCTGCACAGAGGTGTCCTGCTCAGTGAAGTCAGGAGCTGCGCGGTGAATGGGCATACGCTTCTTAGCGTCAATGGGGCCCATTTCGTCCACAGGGTTACCAACAACGTTCATGATACGACCGAGAGAAGCAGCACCTACGGGTACGGAGATGGGTGATTCAAGGTCAGTAGCATCCATGCCGCGAACGAGACCTTCGGTAGCGTCCATGGCGATGGTACGAACAACGTTGTCACCAAGGTGCTGCGCAACTTCGCAGATCAACTCGGGGGCATCCGTGTTGTTGGGGTTCACGATTTTAATCGCGTTGAGAATGTTCGGCAGGTTGCCATCGGCGAACTCAACGTCCACGACGGCGCCGATAACCTGAACGATTTTACCTACGTTAGCCATAACGATTTCGCTCCCTTACTTATCCTTTCAGCGCTTCAGCGCCGCCGACGATATCCATGAGGTCACTAGTGATGGCTGCCTGACGGGTCTTGTTATAGATCAGAGTCAGACTTTGCACCATTTCGTCGCAGTTCTTGGTTGCGTTGTCCATGGCTGCCATACGTGCCGCGTGTTCGCTGGCAGAGGTATCGAGCAGTCCACGGTACACCTGAACCTTGATAAAGCGGGGCAGAAGTTCTGCCAGCAGACCCTCGACAGCAGGTTCGTAAATGTACTCCTTCTGCACGCCGGAAGCAGGAACTTCTTCTTCCTTGGCAGCAGGAGAAATGGGGAGCAGAGCCAGGCGAACCGGAATCTGCTTCGCAATGCTTACAAACTCACCATACACCAGAACGACTTCGTCGAATTCACCGGTAAGGTAGGAGTGGATAACTTCCATGCCCATCTCGTTTGCGAGACTGAAATCGAAGGTACCCATTGCATCGCCAATGCCTTTCACGACTTCGTAGTCGCTCTTGCGAATGGCGTCGCGGCCTTTCTTACCCACACAATAGAACTTGACGGTCTTTCCTTCAGCGGACTTTTCCTTGGCAACCCTGAGAGCCTCATTGATGAGGTTCACGTTGTAGCTGCCACAAAGACCGCGGTCCGAGGTGGCGAGCAACACGCAGCAGGTCTTGATTTCCTCACGGACCTCAAGGAGCGGATGCGCATTCTCGTCCGCCTTGCTGGCAAGGTCACCCAGCATCTCATAGAACTTGTCCGCGTAAGGGCGGAAACGTTCTATGCGGGTCTGGGCACCGCGCAGTTTCGCCGAAGCCACCATGTTCATGGCTTTGGTGATCTGCTTGGTCTTCTTGACCCCAGCGATCTGTAGTTGGACGTCTTTCAACGAGGCCATATGATACCCCCGTCCTTAAGCCGAGAAGGTTTTTTTGAACTCTTCGATTGCTGCTTTCAGGCGGCCTTCGATATCAGCGTCAATCACTTCACGAGCCTTCAGGTCGGCAAGGATGTCGGCCTTGGCGTTGCGCAGGAACTCAATGTATGCGCTTTCAAACTTACGAATGTCGGCAACCGGCACGTCGTCCATAAAGCCGCGGGTAGCAGCGTACATGGAAGCGACCTGCTCGCTGAACGGCATGGGCTGGTACTGGGGCTGCTTGAGCAGTTCAACCAGACGTGCACCACGGTTCAGTTTTGCCTGAGTGGCCTTGTCAAGGTCGGAGCCGAACTGCGCAAAGGCAGCCAGTTCGCGGTACTGGGCAAGGTCAAGACGCATGGTACCTGCAACCTGCTTCATAGCCTTGATCTGTGCAGCGCCACCCACTCGGGAAACGGACAGACCAACGTTAATTGCGGGACGCACACCAGCGTTGAACAGGTTGGGTTCCAGATACACCTGACCGTCAGTAATGGAGATAACGTTGGTCGGGATGTATGCGGAAACGTCGCCAGCCTGGGTTTCGATGATGGGCAGCGCGGTCAGGGAACCGGCGCCGAGGCTGTCGTTAACCTTAGCGGAGCGTTCCAGCAGGCGGGAGTGCAGGTAGAAAACGTCGCCGGGGAATGCTTCACGGCCGGGAGGACGACGAAGCAGCAGGGACATCTGACGATATGCGGTAGCCTGCTTGGAAAGGTCATCATAGATGATCAGAGCATGCTGGCCGTTATCGCGGTAGTATTCAGCCATGGTGCAGCCGGAGTAAGCAGCGATGAACTGCAGCGGTGCAGGCTCGGAAGCGGTAGCGGAGATGATCGTGGTGTAAGACATGGCGCCGTACTTCTTCAGAGTGTCGGCAACCAGAGCAACGGTGGACTTCTTCTGGCCGATAGCCACGTAGAAGCACTTGATGCCGGTTTCCTTCTGAGCAAGGATGGCGTCGATGCAAACTGCGGTCTTGCCGACCTGACGGTCGCCGATGATCAGTTCGCGCTGTCCACGACCGATGGGGGTCATGGCGTCGATAGCCTTGATGCCGGTAGGCATGGGCTGATGAACGGACTTACGTGCGATGATGCCGGGAGCCTTGAGTTCCACGGGACGGATGTCCTTGGATTCAACAGGACCCAGACCGTCAATGGGCTGACCCAGGGGGTCGAGAACGCGACCGATAACGGCATCACCAACGGGAACGGAGAAGATCTGACCGGTACGCTTTACCGGGTCGCCTTCCTTAATGCCAGTGTCAGAACCGAGAAGAGCGACACCCACGTTGTCTTCTTCCAGGTTGAGAACCATGCCCTTGAGGCCGCCGGGGAACTCAAGAAGTTCCATGGCCATGGCATTACGTACACCGTAAACACGAGCGATACCGTCACCAACGGAGAGTACGGTACCAGTTTCGCTCATTTCGACGCGCTGTTCGTAATTCTCGATCTGGCTTTCAATGATTTTGGAGATTTCTTCTGCTTTAGTCTGCATGGCCCTACTCACCCCTCTTGATGTTTTCTTTCAAGATTCCCAGCTGAGCGCGGAGGCTCGCGTCAAGCACCTGGTCGCCGATCTTCAGCAGAACGCCACCAAGGATGCCCTTGTTAACGCTGAAGTCCAGGATGAGCTTCTGGTTGGCTTGTTTTTCCAGCTGGGTTTTTACCTCGTCGCGCTTTGCCTTGGGGAGTTCCACTGCGGTGACGAGCTCGCCGCGTACAACTCCCTGCTCAGCGTCGAGCAGAATGTTGTAGAACGCCTGAATGTCAGGAATCAGAGCAAGACGACCTTTTTCCGCGAGCAGGAAGCAGAAGTTGCGGACGGTCGTGCTAGCTTTGACGTTTTCGAGAACCTTTTCGATGACCGCGTGCTTTTCTTCCTGAGAGAAGATCGGGTTGCGGAACACCTTGCCAAGTTCAGGCGTGCTTTCAATGGCCTTCGCCAGGGAGGCAAGTTCCTGTCCGAAGGAATCAAGTTCCTTCGCACCGGCTTTCTTACCGATGGAGAAGAGTGCCCTGGCGTATCTGCGTGCTACGATATTGCCGGTCAATTGAGCACCACCTTCGTTAAGTATTTATCGATGAGCTTTTCGTGATCCTCGACAGTCAGCTTTTCCGCGAGCATCTTCTCGGCGGCACTGACAACGAGTTCGGCCATTTCAGCACGCATCTGCTCAACGGCCTGCTTCACTTCTGTCTCAGCGGTCTTGGTGGCCTGTGCCGTAATCTGGGAAGCGGTCTGTTCAGCCTTCGCAATGATGGCATCCTTGATACGCTCACCCTGAGCACGGTACTCAGCGATAATTTCCTTACGCTCGGCCTCGATGTTGGCAATACGCTGCTCGACATCGGCAAGGCTCTTGCGAGCCTGGGTCTTGCGGGTTTCAAGGTCCGCAAGTTCCTGCTCAATGCCAGTGCGGCGACCGGAGAAGAAGCCCACGATCTTCTTGCCAGCCTTAAACCAGATGACCCCTACCACCACGGCAAAGGTGACGACGCGGGCTGCAAAGTTACCCCAAGGCAACTCGTGGCCACCCGCGGCCTCGGATGCGAAGGCAACAGCCACTGAGAACAGTGTAAGCGCCAATGCACCGGTTAGAATTCTAAGCCCTTTCAAAGCGAACCCTCCTTCAACGCTTGCGCGTGGTTATCCGAGCACTTTGGCCGTGGCTTTACCAGCAAGGGCGCCCACTTGGCCCTTGAGAGTCTCCATAGCCTTGGCGACGTCGGCGGCCACTTTTTCCCGAGAAGCGGAAATTACAGCCTGCGCCTCCTGGTTGGCTTTGGCGAGGATGTCAGCTTCCTGGACGAGTGCCGCTTCCTTTACCTTTTCACGCTCAGCGGTGGCGTTCTTGCGTGCTTCGGTAAGGGCAGCCTCATAGTTCTTGAGTTTCGCTTCCGCAGAACCAACAAACTGTTCAGCATCGCCCAGCAGACCCGACATCTTATCCTGCCGTTGTTTGATGATCTCCCGAATCGGACGAAACAGGAGAGCGTTCAAGCCAACCAGCACGATGAGGAAGTTCACCAATTGGATAAGCAATGTAATATCCAGATTGATCATGCCTGCTCCCTTAGTGAGGTTGTGAATTTAAGCTCAAAGTGGTTCCCGAATTAGCTGATTCATAGTGTTGTGTCAAAACCTTTTTTAAAAAAAGCTGGTTACTGTGCACTCAATCAACTCCGGATATCTCGCTGTTATCATTTTGGATACAAAAAAAGCCTCCCATATCGGGAGGCTATTTTTTGTATCCATCTTCATTTGCGGAACTATTTCGTTTCCTGATCAGAATCGTCGTCACCGGATGCTGAAGGAACGGTCTGCATGGCTATGCGGCCTTCCAGTTTTGCGCCTTCTTCAACCATAAGGACGGGAGAATGCAGACTGCCCACAAGGTTGGCAGTGCGATGCAGCACGGCCTTCTTGGTGGCGATTATCTCGCCCTGTATATGACCGGACAAGACGAGCTGCCCGACACGCACCTGCCCTTCGACTCGAGCGTCCTTGCCTATAATGAGGGTTCCCTCGGAATGCACTTCGCCGTTGAAAACGCCGTCTATGCGCACCGAGCCCTGGAAATTCAACTTGCCCTGATACACGGTTCCGGAACCGAGAAAGGCATTGATTTCATCTCTGGCCATTGGTCGCTCCTTATTTGTGACAGAAGAATACAAACAAAATTCAACTACCCGCCAGCACGGGTCAGTTAGTTTTAAAGACAAACCGCCTCATGGAAACGTTCAATACCAAACCGATGAGGCAGAAGTTAACCAAAGTGGCGCTACCACCATAACTGATAAAGGGCAAGGGTATGCCCACAACCGGCATGAGCCCCATGACCATGCCCATGTTGATCAGAAACTGCCAGAAGAAATAGAAGAACACGCCTGCGGAGAGAAAAGAGCCGAACCGGTCCTTCGCATCTCTTGCCGTATTGAAGATGGCGAGCAGAAACAGACAGAAAAGCACAAGCAGGATAAGACACCCCACAAAGCCCCACTCTTCCCCGAACACGGCAAAGGCGAAGTCGGTATGCTTTTCAGGCAGGAACCGCAACTGCGACTGTGTGCCTTCCATGAAGCCCTTGCCCCACATTTCTCCCGAACCGATGGCTATCTGCGATTGTATGATATGGTACCCCGACCCCAGAGGATCATCACCGGGATTGAGGAATGTGAGCACACGCTGCTTCTGATATTCCTTCATGAACATCCAGCCCAAGGGCAGGCAGGCGGGCCCCGCAATCAGGCAGGTTCTGAATACCCCCTTGCTCAGCCCGCGGAACAAGATGATACCACCCACGTTGAGCAGCATGTTCAGCGTGGTGCCAAGGTCCGGCTGCTTGAGAATGAACACGGCCGGAATAAGGCATATGCCCACGACCTTGATGAATTCTCCCCAGCCGAGAGGATGCGAATTACGGGCCAGCAGCTTTGCCGCCATGAGAATGGCTGCGATCTTGGCAATCTCACTGGGCTGGAGATTGAAAAATCCGAGCGAGATCCAGCGCTTTGCACCGTAGATGGTTTTACCCGCCACAGGCACCATGGCGAGCAGTACCACGGTAAGGATGAACATGGGCCACGCAAGACTGCGCCAGTGACGGTAGTCGAGCACCATGGCAAGCAGCATGCCCCCGAGACCCACACCGCCCCAGAGGAGCTGCTTCTGATAGAAGGAGCTCATGGCGATGCCCTCTTCCGACATGAAGGCGCTCGCGGAATAGAGATTGAGCACGCCCACACAGAACAGGAGGAACGTCATGAGGACGAGTCCCCAGTTCATATGGGTGAGCAGTCGTCTGTCTATGGCCATTATTCATGCTCCTCGGCAAACAGGTGGTCGAAGACCTTTTTCACGATGGGGCCCGCTGCCGAGCCGCCGTGTCCGCCATGCTCAAGCATGCAGACAACAACATACCGTTTGCCGCCTTTGCTGCCCCATGCAGCCATCCACGCGTGGTCCCGTTCCCAATATTCCATTTCCTCAAATTTCTGGCGCTCGTTGTTGGCCTTCAGCTTCAGCTTGACCACCTGCGCAGTACCGGTTTTGCCGCCGATATCGGCACCGGGCGTACGTAGACGCTTTGCCGTACCGCGCGGGTCTTCAACGGTTCTGCGCATGGCGTCCAGCAGATACAGGCGCTGGGCCTCGTTCAACGGAATGCTCCTGCGCACCACGGGCTCACTGTCTGCCAGCAGGCTGGGCTGCATAAGCTTTCCGTCGTTCATGAGCGCGCCGAGGAAACAGGCCACCTGAACTGGTGTTACCAGCGTAAAGCCCTGTCCGATGGCGGTAATGACGGTTTCACCACGCTGCCAGGCTTCGCCGAAACGCTTGCGCTTCCAGTCGCGGGAAGGGACAAGGCCGGAACGTTCATGGGGCAAGCCGAGACCGGTCTGTTCACCAAACCCGTTGGCCTTGGCAAACGCTTCCATCTTGTCCACGCCGATCTTGTTCAGCATTTCATAATAATAGACGTCGCAGGATTCGATCAGCGAGCGGGCCATATCGACCTTGCCATGCCCATGCTTTTTCCAGCAGCGGAACAAGGTTTTGCCCAGATAAAATTCCCCGTTGCAGAAGACTGTTTCGCGCGGGTCTATCCCTTCCTTGAGCAGCAAACCGGCCATGAGAATCTTCCACACCGATCCGGGAGGATACACAGACTGGATGACACGGTTCTGCAATGGGAAATAGGGGTTGTCGCGCAGTTCACTCCACTGCTTGTTGGAAAGCCCTGCGGCAAAGGCGTTGTTGTCGAAACTGGGCTGCGTTACCAGCGCAACCAGCTTGCCGGTGTCAGGGTCCATGACCACAAGACCGCCGGCCTGATCCTCGAAGGCTTCCGAGGCAATGCGCTGCAGCTCAAAATCCAGAGACAGCAGAATGGAATCGCCCGCCATGGGTTCCTGCACCATTTTGCGGTTCAGCTCACGGCCCATGACATCCACTTCCAGCTGCTGCAGGCCCTTGTTGCCCCGCAGCCTGTTTTCAAGCACCAGCTCAAGCCCCTGCTTGCCCACGGCATCGCCGAGCGCAAGATCGGAATTCTCTTCCAGTTCCTTTTCGTTGGCTTCCGCCACATACCCGAGCACATGGGCAAAGAGCGGCCCCTGCAGATAGAACCGCCTCGGCCGTATGACTATTTCCAGCCCCGGCCAGAGCATGCGGTTGGATTCGATCTGTGCAAGCAGGTCAAAAGGCACGTCAGAAACAAGAACCAGCGGCTGGAAGGGTTTGACCCTCGGCTTGTCCTTGAAATACTTGGCCCAGAGTGTCTCTTCGGGAATGCCGGTCCAGTGGCTCACCTGAGCAATGGTAGAGGCGATGTCCTTGCAGTCTTCACGGACCAGCCCGAGGGCATAGGCGGGACGGTTCTCGGCAAGCAACTCGCCCCCGCTTGCACGCAGAAGTCCGCGGGGAGCATCGATACGCTCCTGACGCAGCCTGTTTTCACGGGCCAGACGGGCAAACTCGTCTCCCTTGTGTATCTGCAGGAACCAGAATCTGAGGAAAAAAACAAAGAACAGCAGGAGAACCAGCCCCTGCAGCAACAGCAACCCGCCTCGCGGTGGTTGATAGCCTTCCGGATCAAGCTGCATTGACATTACGCAACTCTCTTTCGCGCAGACGGAACACCACAAACCACACCAGAGGAATAATCACGGCATTGAGACAGCCATCGCTCACCAGACGCGGCAGCAGAATGGCAACGTCCTGCAGATGCCGCATGGTAATGCCTATGACCACATGTCCTGCCCCCATGGCAGCGGAAAGGATGAGGATGAACACGATATTCTCTGCTTCAAACAGGCTGCGACCCAGATAAAAGAGAAGACAGGCCATTGCGTACCACAGGAGACCGGGACCGAAAGCAAGCAGACCGGCCCCCTCCTGTATCAGGGTAAACAGCAGCATGAGCCAGATGGTCTGAGCCTTGTTCCCTTCCTGCATGGAACACAGCAGGCCGGGCAACAGAAAATCGACTCCGGGCACAAGATACATGGCCCATACGCCGCATACCGAATATACGGTCCACCAGATCAGCGAGCGAAAGAGCGAAGGCTGAGAACCCTGCATTATCGCCGCATCCTTTTTCGGGACACCACGGAGAAACCGCTACTGCTTCTGGGCATCGTCTTCCTGTTGCGTATCAAGAGACTGCTGGTCAAAGGCTTCCACATCACCAGTGTTGCCGATCAGCAGAACCTCTTCAAGATTGTCCAGATTGGCAAGGGGCTCGGCCATTACCTTCTGGAACAGGGATATATCGGAATATTCGATGGATACAATGCGTGCAACGGGCAGCCCCTTGGGAAAGGCCCCTGCCTGCCCTGAAGTGACAAGCAGTTCGCCAACGCCAAGCGGCGCGTTAAGCGCAACGTAACGCATCTCAAGCTGACTTCTGGGTCCGAGTCCCACCACGATGCCGGGGGTTCTGTTGTCCTGACTGACCACAGCAATACGGCTGTTCGGGTCGGTCAGCAGCAGAACGGACGAGGTGTATGGTCCCGCGCGGAAAACGCGGCCCACCACCCCCTCGTGTGTCACCACCGGGGTTCGGACGCCAGATCCCTTGAGATAGCCTTTATCCAGCAGGATTGATTCAAGCTCTGCCTGCACGCCCAGCCGGTGCGCTATAACGCGCGCCCCGATCCGCTCCCAACCGGCGGGAGCGGAAACGGACAGCAGGGACCGCAGACGAAGAACTTCCGCCTTGTCTTCATTCGCTTCGGCAAGGGAAAACATGGCCTCCTTGAGTTGCGCTTCAAGCTCGTCGTTACGTTTGCGCACACTCACAAGGTCAATATAATGATCCCAGAACTCCACCACCTGATCTCTGACCCACTTGCCCGGCTTGAGCACCGCACCGGTAAATTCCAGTCCGGTGTGTGTGGCAAGCTTGTCCACATACCCGGTACGCAGGTTCCATGTGAACAGGGTCAGATACAGGCACAGAGCCAGTACCAGCAAAATGAAAAGACGCTTTGAAAAGGAAGCGTTAATCGACCGCTACCTCCTTGAGAATATCCAGATTGTCCAGCGCCTTGCCGGTGCCGATAACAACGGTGGAGAGCGGATCGTCCACAACGGTTATGGGCAGCGAGGTTTCCTCGCGCAGCAACTGGTCCAATCCCTTCAGGAGTCCGCCGCCGCCGGTCAGCACGATACCCCTGTCCACGATATCCGCCGCAAGTTCCGGAGGCGTCTGTTCCAGTGCAATGCGCACGGCCTGCACGATGGAATCCACCTGTTCGGAGATTGCCTTGCGGACTTCTTCGGAAGTAATGATGATGTTTTGAGGAATACCCGTCACAAGGTCGCGGCCCTTCACTTCCAGAGTTTCCTCGGGGTCCATGGGATAGGCGGATGCGATCTTGATCTTGATTTCTTCTGCGGTGGATTCACCGATGAGCATGTTGTACTTGCGCTTAACGTGCGTCATGATGGCTTCATCCATCTTGTCGCCGCCCACACGCACGGACTTGGAATACACCACGCCGGAGAGCGAGATGACGGCCACTTCCGTGGTGCCGCCGCCGATGTCTACCACCATGTTGGAGGTAGGCTCCTGAATGGGCAGGTTGGCGCCGATGGCAGCTGCCATGGGTTCTTCAATAAGATATACTTCACGCGCGCCGGCGCTCTGGGCAGATTCCTTTACCGCACGCTTTTCCACCTGCGTAATGCCGGTAGGCACACAGATGATGATTCGCGGATGCACGATACGGTTATTGTGCACCTTGCGGATAAAGTGGCGCAACATGGCTTCGGTTATTTCAAAATCGGCGATAACCCCGTCCTTCATGGGCCGGATGGCCTGAATGTTACCGGGGGTACGGCCGAGCATGCGCTTGGCGTCATGTCCGACAGCAAGGACAACGGTGTTGCCTCGGGCATCCTTCTTCACCGCCACGACGGAGGGTTCACGCAGAACAATCCCCTGCCCCTTCACGTAGACGCAGGTGTTGGCGGTTCCCAGGTCAATAGCCAGGTCGTTGGAAAACATCCCAAGAAAAAAATCCAGTATCTTTGCCATATTCTCTCGCTTGCTTCGTTCAAAAGGAATGGGTATCAGGACAGAGTACCATCACTCACCACAGACACCCGAAATTGTAACCCAGTACCGGCATGAATAGATACCACCAATTGTCCGTCTACTTCCGACACCGTTTTCGTCAGCGGGTGCAAAAAATACCGCTCGATGCCGGTTTCACGTGCCCCAATCGGGACGGTTCCCTCTCCACCCGCGGGTGCATCTTCTGCAACCCGCGAGGGTCCGGTTCCGGAATGGGCCTGCAAGGCACAACCCTTCAGGACCAATGGGCTTTTTGGCGCGAGCGGTATAGCCGCTCGCTGGGTCCCGCGACCTTCATAGCCTATTTGCAATCATTTTCCAACACATATGGGCCCCTCGAAAAACTCGAAAAAACCCTCGCGGAAATCGAAGCCTTACCTGATTTGGCAGGATTGTCCATAGGGACCAGACCCGATTGTGTGGACGAGGAACGACTCGACCTCATCGCACGCACCGCAACGGCTCCCTCCATACGCGAGGTATGGCTCGAACTGGGCCTGCAATCCGCGCAGGACAAAACCCTGGAACGCATCAACCGGGGGCACGACTTTGCCTGTTTCGAACGCGCCGTCCGAATGGCCCATGCCCGCGGGCTGAAAACATGCGTTCACGTCATCGCCGGGCTGCCCGGCGAATCAACAGATGACTTCCTGCACACCATAGACAGGGTCAACGCCCTGCCGGTGCAGGGAATCAAGTTCCACAGCCTCTATGTGGCCGAGCACACCCCGCTGGCCGAAGAATGGCGGCAAGGCGGCTACACCCCATTGAACGAGGATGTATATATTGATACCGTGGTGCGGGCCATTCCCCGTCTGCGCCCTGAAATTGTCATCCAGCGACTGACAGGGGACCCTTCGGAAGGTGAGCTGCTTGCTCCGGTCTGGTCGTCGACCAAAACCGGCATTCTTGCCGCCATTGCCACGGGGCTGCAAAACAGCAATACATGGCAGGGCAAGGCGCTGGGCACCCCCGGCACCGGCAACGAACGCCCCCCCCTGTGGTTCACCCTGCGCCGCAACCTGCCGGTTGCACTGCAGAAGGAATGGGAACGGGAGTATCGCGCCATTGCCCCGGAACTGGATTTTGACATCACGGAGCCGCTCGTATGAAGACGTATACCATGACCACGGACAACATGCTCGTAGAATCCATTTCGGCGGGGCGGCTACGCCTTACGCTGAATTGGGTCGGACAGCAACTGGCTGAAGCGGCAATTTCATGGAAAGATGAAAAGAGGCAGGACACCCCTGAAAACGAACTGACTGCCACCGGCAAAGTTCTGCTCGCAAAGCTGAAGGAGTATGTGGCGGGCCGCCCTGTCACATGGCCGGACCTGCCCCTTGCCATGCAGCGATGCACGCCGTTTACGCAGGAGGTGCTCACCCGACTGATGTCTGTACCCGCCGGCACGACAGTGACCTACGGCGAGCTTGCCGCCATGGCCGGACGTCCCGGCGCGGCACGCGGTGTGGGACAGATAATGCGTCGCAACCACTGGCCGCTCATCGTTCCCTGCCACAGGGTCATAGGTTCCGGCGGAACCATGACAGGATTTTCCGGCGCAGGGGGCATTCCCCTGAAAGAATACCTGCTGCACCTTGAAGGATATCTGTAAATTAACGCCCGCCGCCTTCTGACTGCGGGCGTTTTTCAAACTGCTGACAACGTCATTTCCGGTATTTTTGGCTCCGCCGGGCAGGAACCTAACGTTCCTGCACCTCGTATACGCGATGAAAATCCGTTTCAGGACCTCAGTTCCGGCTTAACGGGAATGTGGCTTTGTTGAAAACGAAGGTTTGTCAGTAACCTGAAAAAAGCCCGCAGTCTCAAGACTGCGGGCTTTTTTTACATACGTTCCGAAAACGCTAGGTATGCTTCTCAATCTAGGTATGCTTCTCAATGGTGGCAAAGGCACTGTGGTTGTGGATGGATTCGTAGCTCTCCACCTCCACGCGGAACCAGCTCACCTGCGGATGCGCTTCCAGCTTCTGCGCCACGCT
>Ga0194137_10001485_pt1 | contig 14339 bp, 13 predicted proteins | sample TARM_MetaG_T3_14_FD_134025 | JGI IMG/M metagenome (GOLD analysis project Ga0194137, IMG submission 134025) | Freshwater microbial communities from Pennsylvania, USA, analyzing microbe dynamics in response to fracking - TARM_MetaG_T3_14 (version 2) | ecosystem: Environmental > Aquatic >... | reverse complement strand
TATAATTCCTTCAAGTAGGCGTAGGCCTCTTCGTTCCGATCCATTTTTCTCAGGAGCTCCGCATAAATCCGCGCCGCAAAATAGGGCGCATCCGGCATTTCGGAGGCACGCAAAAACCACTCAGCCGCCTTTTCGTCATCCTTCAGGCGATTCAAATAGATCTGACCAATTTCCAATGCGAACTTTGCTGAATCCGGATGAAACTCACGCGCGCGACGTAACAGTTCGAAAGCCTGCGCGGATTGTTCGCGATCGATCTCCTGCTGCCGCGCTTCGGGAACTTCATCATAACCACCCTCTTCGCGAATCCGCCAATTCGGCACGTCGTAGGCAGTCATACGGGCTCCGTTAATCCAGAAAAAGTCAGGCCTAGGATCCAAGGTCGTAACGAGGCGCACCATCGCATCCATCTTCACCCGGTCTTTGCGCTCCCAAATCGTATTGAGACGGATCCATAAAAAGTCGGCCAGCACCGCGCGAAATCCACCCAGCACGCCGACAACCAAGCCCTGCCCCAGCGCTCCTTCCATATCATCAAGATTCATCTCCGCCTGACCTGCTTTGACGACTGCCCAGCTCTTCGATTCAATTGGCCGCATCACGACTCCAGCCAGCAACAGAATCGCCAGAGTCACGCTGACCGAACGCGCGTAGCGGGTCATCACATGCTGCAGAAATGGAAAGATCCCGTCCATTCGATCCTAGATTTCGCGACGGCGAAAATTCAATTGAGCCAGCAGAATAAAGACGACGATGTAAACCAATCCATAGCCGGCGATTTGCAGCGCAGTGCTCATGGGAAAGGGCTGCTCGACATTGAAGACCAGTTGATCCCCGATATTGAACAACTGAAAATTGGGAAAGATCAGTCCGAGTCCCTGCACCAGATAGCGCCCGGCCCCCGACTCCATCGAAGCGTAAGCATCACGGGCGATGTATTGTAACTGGCAAATCACCAGGACAAAGAACGACACGCTCATGGTATACAAATTCGTGTGAGAGAAGCTCGCAACAAAGAGCGTCGTGGCGCAAATAATCCCGAACTTAATCCACTGAAGCACGCCAAAGAGCAGAATATCACCGTAATGCACCAAGCGCCCATCGGCAAATTCATCCCCCAAGCGGCCCATGAGAATGGTCTCCCGCCAGTAAAGTATTCCGGATAGCACCAGCGTCAGCACCGCAACAAACACGGCCATCAAGAGCCAGGAACCAAGAAACTTGCCCGCTAGAAACTCCAGCTTGTGCACAGGTTTCGCTAAAATGGTCAGCGCCGTGCGATTCTCCATCTCATTAAAAAAGAGCTGCGTCGTCGCAGTGACTGCGAGGATGGAACCAAAGAAGAACAATGCTCCAAATCCGAAATCGGTGATAAACTTCAACTCCCCCGTCCCGAAATCGAACTGCTGGAAAAATTTGGAACTGCCCACAAGCGCGACCGATAGAATCAACAGTGAATTGAAAAACTTCTGACGCACCGCTTCGAGGAAGGTATTTCCAGCGATCAAGCGGATGCACTGCACGGAATTTGCGACCGAACTCATGAGCTCACCTCCTTATCTGCAGAGCGCGAACGCTCCTGCTTTTGCACCTCTTCGAGAAAGAGCGCGTCCAAACTGAGTTTCGGCTTCTCGACCCGCGCCAGACGTCCACCCTGCGCGGTGATGGCCGCTTCCACGGCCTTCCGTCCTTCAGGGCTGAGCCCTTCGACTACCAGCGATTCAGCATTATCTGCCTCCACCAGTTCCGAAACCGTGCCGGACCGAACCAGCTTGCCACGGTGCAAGATGGCCACGCGATCACAGAGCCCTTCGATTTGAGCCAAAAGGTGTGAGGAAAGCACGATGGTTTTGCCGCGTCGTTTCAGCTCGCGAATGATATCGGCAATCGCTGCCGATCCAAGCGGATCGACGCCAGCGGTCGGCTCATCGAGAATAACCAGCTTAGGATCATGCACCAGTGCCTGAGCCAATCCGATACGTTGCAACATCCCTTTGGAATAGGTGCCCACCCGGCGATGCGCCGACTCGGACATCCCGACCAAGTCGATCACGGAATCCACTTGCTCGGCGATATGCGCGCGGGGCACTCCGCAAACACGGGCGTAAAAACGCACCAGTTCCCGACCGGACAGATAGCGATAGAAATAAGGGGCTTCCGGCAAAAAGCCCACACTGCGACGCGCCGTGACCGTGTGGCTCGGCTGGCCATAGATCTCACAATTGCCCGTCGAAGCCTCCAGAAGCCCAAGAATGATCTTGATCGTCGTGCTCTTACCAGAGCCGTTCGGTCCAAGGAGCCCGAAAATTTCGTTATCTTGCACTTCCAGATTCAGACCATCGACCGCGCGCAGCTTCAGGCCACGCATGCCGACAGGAAAATCCTTGGTAAGGTTATCTATGCGAATCGCAGGGGTAGACATTCGGTTTTTAAATATGAACTATTTTGAAGCCCTGACACTGACGCGGGCCTTCATGGGTTTGTATTTCCGACTTACGGATATAAGATTCCATTTCGGATTCAACCTCAGATTGAAAAGCTTTTACTTCTGCGGCCTCCCCCTCGGCATAAAGATGCACACGGCCGTCGGGGAGATTCTTCACCGTGCCGGTCACTTCAAAACCTTTGGCCACGCTGACAGTCTGGTAACGAAAACCGACGCCCTGCACATGTCCCTCGAACCAGCAGTCCATTATATATACATTTTTGCTCATAGTTTTATGGGTTCTAGGTGAAATATACTAAATACGGCATGGAAAATGGTTTATTTAGCTCAAAGTTTGATACAACTCTCTGTTGGATCAAAGCAAATATAGGTTCAGTAGAAAAGGAGGTTGATTTTTTAGTATGAAAGACACAACGTCATACAAGATGGAGGATAACCGCAGCCTATGAGCGACCCAAATTTCGAACACTCCGACAATAATTGGGATGATTTTTCCCACGAACCGGCCTGGGGCGAGTCCCAATGGCGAAACTACCTGAAAGGTTCAGACCGCGACACCGCACGATTTCTCTCTTATTACAATAGTCTTAAAGACAAGCCCAATCACCTCGACGAAGTGGCCACCCTTATGGGATGGGACGCAGAGGACATCTCTTTAACCGACGAATTCAGCAATATCGATCTCGACTCCGAGGAATACGCGGATGAGAGCGATGCTGCGCCGTATACTTTGCACAGACACCCGGTCTTCGTGGTGACACGTGCCCTCTACCGCTACCTGCACCAAAGCTGGGAACACTTTATGGTGAACAGCGAAAGCGTCATCGAGCCGCAGCTCTGCTGGAAATACGCGACCAGCCTGCATCAAGGTGAGATGAATGTGCTCCTTTCCATCCAAGCGCTCGATCTGGGTGACTTCGGACTTACAATTTGCCACCTGAAAAACAGCCTGGCCGCACTGAACCAAAGTTTGGCACTGCTCGATCAAATCGACCATTCCAATCAGGAATTCCTGCGCGCCTTTAAACACGAAATCCGCATTCGCCTCTTTGATCTGCGCGAATTGTGGATCCGCGTGATGGGCGATTGCCGGAATGAGTTCCAGCGTCGTCCAGGCGATCAGGATTAAGCGAAACTGACCGATGGAGTTATTGCGTCGCTTCTTTTTCCGGCTCTACAACTCGACTCAAAGCCGCAAGGCGAGTCGTGCCCTATTGAAGGCTGCGAAAGCAGGCGACCAGGAGCAATATCTCGCACTGGTAGCTAACTACATTAACCTCGCACAGGCCTATCTCGGAAGTTCCTTCGCCGAAGCACAGGAAAGCCGCCTGCAACGCAGCGAAGCCGTTTTCATCAATCTCTGGAAGCGCCTCCGCTACGCAGAACGCTTGTCCGACTTCGAGTTTATGCTCGCTCAAGCACTGCTGGACTGCGCAGAAACTGACAATACATCCGTATTTTCCCAGGAGCCACTAGTCACGAAGCTGCGTTTACTGGAGCCGACCACCCGCCTGGCCATTCTCGCCTATGAATTCGAGAAATGGCCGCTTCGCTTCGCTGCGCTCGTTTTGCGTATGCGCCCCGGAGCTTTGCACCGAATGCTTTCGGAAGCCCGCTGCGAACTCTGCGGAATTAGCTGGGAATCGCTCGCCAAGGAAGAGCGCCAGTTTTTGGTAGTCATCAGTGAAGCCATGGACAAATGCCCGAATGTCCGCGCCAATATGGCCATGGCCGAAAAGATTTGCGACTACCCGAAGGTCACGGAAATCAAAGCCATGTGGCTCGAGCTCCGCCCACAACTGGTCGAAGTGCGTCACCGCTACATCCCGGAGCAGGACGAACGTGAGCAACTGCTGGGACAAATTTTCGAGCGCACCCGCGAAACCGAAATGCAGCGCCCGGCCATGATGGATCGGGTGGTCAATTCCGTTCACTTTTCAAGGCACGGAATCAGCAAAGTTTCCTAAAGCGATTTGCGAAATCGGGGAGATTCAAACACTAGAGGTATGTCTTGACCCCATGAATACTGCTTAGACAGTATGAACGTTTAATTTCTGCCTTACATGTCTATCTCCAACCTGCTTCATTCTTCAATCCTTGCCGCCTTAGTAACCATTACAGCCGGTGCTCAAGGAGCCTACGCCGGATTGGCTTCCGGTCCTATGCTTGGTCCCGTTTCAATGCGGGAGGCCAATGTCTGGCTACAAACTGAAGGCCCCTCGGACGTCAGAATTGTTTACACCGAAGCCGACGGCAACTCGGAAACGATCGAAACCCCTCTGGTCAAAACCAGCTACGAAAATCGTTTCTGTGTGACCATCCCGCTTTCTGAGGTTGAACCGGGAAAAACCTATAATTACCATGTCGTAGTCGATGGGCAAACCGAAGACAGCACCAACCAACTGACGACCCCGGCCTTTTATCACGGGAAAACACCACCACCTGATATCCGATTTGCTGTAATTGGAGCCAATTACAACAATCAGGAAGGTTTCGAACCACCCTACCAAACTTTAGGCAGCGGGTATGAGATTTTTGACACAATCCTCGAAAACAAGCCTCAGCTGAACCTATGGCTCGGAGGCACTGCACAGTTACGCGTAAGCGACTGGGAGTCTGCGAGTGGCTATTTAAAGCGATTTGCCTATGCGCGCTCTCGTCCCGAAATGGCGAAGCTGCTCGCCAATTGCCCGAACTACGCTATCTGGGGCAGCGCTGACTACGGACCATCCGGCGCAGGTGCGCTCTACTCAAAGCGGATCATCGCAGAAAAGAGCTTTCGCACTTTCTGGCCTCAGCCCGGCTCGATTGAAGACCTCGGCCTAGCGACACGTTTTAGTCTGGCCGATGCGGATTTCTTCGTTCTCGACGTCCAAAGCCATCGTTTGGATCGCCCAGTTGCCAGCAAACTGCCTGAGATTCTTGGGGAAGCTCAAATCGAGTGGCTGCGACGTGAGCTCATGAATAGTCAGGCGACATTTAAATTTGTTGTTGCCGGAGCTCCCATCCTCAACCCAGCCAGCAATCCGAAGAACCTCAGTTATGCAGAGAGGGAGCAAAAGCAAATGCTACAAACTCTAAGAGATGAACGAATTTCGGGACTATTCTTTCTCAGTGGCGGCAAATCCTATGGCGAGCTCACACGTTTGGTCCATGCCAACAGCTACAATCTCTATGACCTCACGGTCGGTCCCGTGACCGCTAAACCTCTGGATAGCGCTGATGAGCTGAATTTCTTCCGCATGCCCGGCACCAGCAGCTTTCAACGTCACTTTGCACTGATTGACATTACCGGCCCGGAAGAAAACCGTGAACTCACGATTCGTGTGATCAATGCAGAAGGCACCGAGCTTTGGAAACAAACGTTGAAAGCGAGCCAGTTAATCGCTGGCGGGAAATAAGACTCAAGCGAGCAAGCCTCTAAGCATAATCCCCCAGGTCCATCCCCAAAGAAGGATAAACACTGGCCTCATCGAGCGATTGATCGCATTACCGAATTGTAAATAGACTATTAGAGAAACCAGGCTGCGGTCCTTTGTTTTGACTCAGCTAAAAACTGAGCCATATATTTTTGTTTTCACGGATTAGCTAAAAAAATATATGAAGGCCATCATATGGGGCTCATGTGGCTCACTTCCCTCTCCAGCATCGTCTGCCACTATCCGTGGTAAGCTGAAGCGGGCGCTAATGGCAGCCAGAACAGAATCTTTGACGGATGAGAAGTCTGTTGAGGCATTTTTAGACACACTCCCTCATAGCACTACTGGAACTTTCCGTGCCAATACATCCTGTGTTCAAATTGATGCATCCATAGATGAAGTGATACTCTGCGATGCAGGAACCGGCATTCGGGATTATGCGCTGAGTATTCCAGCAGATACAGGGAAGCAAACTTTCCACATCTTCATCTCGCATTTACACTGGGATCACATTCAGGGCTTCCCATTTTTTGCCCCGGCATATGTCCCCGGCAATCGCATCATCTTTCACGCCTTTCATAAAGAGACTGAACATACCATTCGCGAACAGATGAAAGCGCCTTGCTTTCCGGTGCCGTTCTCGACGATGCAAGCAGACATCGAATTCGATATCCAGGAAGAAGGTGCCACATTTCAAGTCGGCGACGTGTTAGTAAAAACTTTCAAACAGGAACACCCGGGCGACTCATGGGGCTTTCGTTTCGAACAAAATGGTGAATCGATCATCTATTCGACAGACTCCGAGCACGGCCCGGAAGCGCATGATGAGGATTACCCTTTCGTCGATTTCATTTCGAATGCCGATGTTCTGATATTTGACGGCCAATATACCTTCGAAGAAGCAACCAACGCCAAGCGCTATTGGGGCCATTCAGACCACCATACAGGTGTCGAGCTCGCGGCGAGAGCCAAAGTCAAGCAACTGGTGCTGTGCCATCACGAACCTTCCTACAGCGACGAAGAAATTGAACAACTTCGCATCACCGCGGAGCAAGACCGTGCAGATTATGCACGAAGCGTAGGTGCAGTATCACCGATTTACCCACTCGAAATCGTAACGGCTTATGACGGATTAATGCTCACCACTTAATCATGCTACTTGCAGTAACGCGAATTTGATTGATAGCATGGAAGCATGGTTCCAGATAAACCGCATAATCCGGACGTAGTTCCGCAAAGAATTTCCAAAGAAGCGATCAACCAGCTTCCATTGATCGCATGGGAGGGCCCGATTCAGATTCTCAACACTGTTGAGGAAATGGAAGCTGCAGCCAGCGAACTGTCAGCGTATAGCCATCTCGGCTTCGACACGGAAACCCGCCCCTGCTTCAAAAAGGGTGATTACTATCCGCCCGCCCTAGTGCAGTTTGCCACTGCGGAGCAAGTCTATCTCTTCAGGATCTGCAAGGTGCAAACCCTGGCCCCGCTACGTCCCATATTTGAGAATCCGGATATTTTAAAAACTGGAGTCGCACTAAAGGACGACGTGAAAGAGCTACAAGCAGTCGAAGACTTTAAGCCGGCTGGATTCTTTGAGATCACCCAACTGACAAGTCAGCTGAAAATCGAGAACAAAGGTTTACGCCCCTTGGCTGGGATCTTGATGGAAGGACGCATCAGTAAAGGTGCTCAGGTATCCAACTGGGCCAAACAGGAACTCGACGAGAAACAAATTCGCTATGCGGCGACAGATGCATGGATCAGTCGCGAATTATACATACGGGCAAAAGCACTCGAATCGAAACAGAGCTGAAATGCACTCAACTATTGAGTGCGAAGCACGCTCAATTACTCAGCGGATTCTTTATCAGGATCAGGTAGTTCAGTCTCTGCCGAAGCATCATCACTCGCAGGTGCTTCAGCCTCTTCGGACACCGCAGACGACTCCGGCTCTTTGTCCTTCTTCGCCTCTGGCATAGGTGCCGGCGCATACAAGCGACCATCTCCATACTCTGTGACGTAGCCTTCCACGATCAGCCACCTGAGATCGAGCATCAATTGATTCAACAGCTTTTGCTCATCGTCTGTTAGCGTAGACTTAGGAGTCGCCTCGGTTGAGGCAGCCACAGCAGCGGGATCGATGGCCGGGGCCTCAGCGGTGTCACTCGCCTCCGGAGCTTGGGCTTTGGCCGCCTCGATATCCGCTTCTGAAACGACCAGCTTAGCCGGGTTCTGCTTTTCAGTATCCACACCAATGTAAACCTTTGGCAATTTGGATGCAGGGATATCCGGGTGTTGCTCAATAAACTCAATGAGTTTTTGGATCGAATCCGTAAAGGCCGTGTTGCTGTCGCGGAACTTACGCTTCACAGCACAGACATAAGAAACTCCCTTCGAGCCCTTCTTATACACGGTAAATTTATGACGGCGCAGACGTCCCCGAATATTATTCGCGGTGTCCAGAGGGAAATGCTTCTGCTGCTCAACGTAGGTCTCCACCGAACGGCGAAGGTCCCCATCAGGCATGCGCGCGAGATCGCGACCGGCAAAACGAACCGACTCACCGGACCCGACGACTTGATCCTTGCGATGGTGCATCAGGAACAGCTTGACCGCTTCCAGAGACTCCAAGGCTTCGGGTTCACCTTCCGCACGATCTTTAAGGATGTAACGGGTCCCCTTCTTCATGGACTCCAACCAAGCGTCAATCGACTCCTGATCTTTTACCGTTTCGATCTTCGAAGTAAATTGGTCAAAGGTCTGCCCGGTAATTTGCTCACTGTAATGGCGCTGGAGAAACTCCTGATATCGGTGATAATTTGGAGGCCCAAGCAACGCGCCCGTTTGAGAGCAACGGTTGACCATTTGGAAATTACCTTTCGGCGCTTCCACCTCAATTTCTTCAATATCGAAAAACAGGTCTAAATGATTCTTCAGCACGTAAGCCACAGCCGCCTCCTCTGTCTCAAAAGGCAAATGCCCGGGAACTGAGAAAAACAACGATTGTGCGGCTGCCCCCCCCTTTGCGGGGAAATTTGCCACAACCACCACGAAACGCTCAGGCTTCTCCAAAAGTAGGTGAGCTATTTCAAAAAGCTGATAGGTCCGCACGGTTGAACGCAAACGCTTCACAAGAGCCTCAAATGCCTCATCCTGAGGATACAGATCGATCTTAACCGTCGGCTTGAAAAAATCCCGGACCGGACGTGCTGCTCCTCGATGCTCCTTACGATCACGACGCGCGCCCCCCTGATTACTTTGGGCAAAATGCCCACCACGGGATTCGCTCCCTTCACGATTTGGACGACTACCTCCAGGCCCGCGACGGTCACGAGGTCCGGAACCCCCTCCAGAGCGTGGCTTCCCCCCCTTTCGCGCATCTCCACGGTCATGACGCCCCGAAGGTGATCCCGATGTTTTTTTGGCATTGGGATCCGCCCAGGAAGGACCGAAGTCGAGCCCGGAAAGAGAATTGAGATCAAGCACCTCTTTGGAGGGCTTGGACGATTTGTCTGCTGGATTTTCAGCCATGAAGATGGAAAGAAAGCATTCAGTGATTCCCCGAAATGCTGTGGGTTAGGTTTAGTGGATGATGTTCGTAAGGCAAAGACGCTTAACATTCAAGCAAGAGAAGAGCCTTTTTTTATTAAAATGCATTTTTTTGAAATTTTAGGTTGATCTCCTGAAAAAGGACACCTATCACCTTCGCCTTCACCGTGCATACCGCACATCGATTGGTCGAATGGTGGAATTGGCAGACACGCATGATTAAGGGTCATGTGCCGCGAGGCGTGAGGGTTCAAGTCCCTCTTCGACCACCACTTTTATTAAAACCGGATTTGAAATAATCCGGTTTTTTTATGCTCACAGAAATGCACCCTCCGGTCGCCATAAACGACTCGTATGCAGGAATTTAGCGACGGGGTTTCTCGAAATAGAAACTTAAGATCCCCGGATTCACAATCACTTTGTCGACAAGCTGCGTGGAGACAATTTCACCGTTGATTAAATTATCAAAGCGATGGGCGATTTTATAGCCGTCCACGACGTCATAATTGTCGTAGACTGTCGCCAAAGTAACCGCGCCATCGTCATCAAGTAATTCTCTCTTCCGCAGAAGAAATGAATCCTGATCCAAATAATAACGCAGCCGAACAAGCCCAGACTCCAGATATTCTATTACGTCGCACTTGTGATCATATATTCTCTCCACACCGACATAAACCAGTGAATCCAACTCCCCCTGATATGCCTCAAACAATCGACTATCAAAACGGCCCTCCTGTATGAGTGCCTGCAAATCTACACCCTCCAGATTCGAAATCGTAACGTCCTCGGCTTTCTGTAATCGTAACCAACCAGTCTGGCCATCATAGCCGGCGACTGCTTCGAACGCTTCACCACTCAGCGCATAACGAATCGAATTCGGCTTCTTTTTGCGGATAACAAACTCAAAACTCTGCCCCGCCTGCATCTGTGTTCCTTCCAAATAGATCGCACTTAAATGCTCCAACTGATACGCCCCCCCCAGAGCTGACACATGCTGCTTCAATAACTCACGAAGTTCCCCTTCCTCCGCTGATACAAATGAGCACAGCCCGGATAAAGCAATGAAACAAAGTGTTTTGATTCTGGACAAAGACATGACCTGCATTCTGAAGTATGTGAAAGACGACAAGCAACTTATTTCACCAAGAGCAAAACACGAAAAAAGCATCCACTAAACTACGTTATTAACGCTGCTTTTCTGAACCATATTCCCATCCCCTATCATACGTGAACTCACATTTATTATTCGACTGGCTAACTGCGCATAACATCAACCCCTTACTGGCAGATACGCTGACCCTAGGGATCGCATGCGTCTATCTGGTGACACTTGCCCTGCTCTCGAACTACATCGCAAAACGATTTATTTGCTCGGTCATCCACCCCCTGATTCATAAGAGCGTCAATCAGTGGGACGACGCACTGATCGATAACGGTGTATTCATCCGCTTCTCTCACTGGGTGCCTGCAGCTGCGATTAAACTCTCTTCGAACACACTCTTCAGCGGCCGTCCAGTCATGCAGTCGGTTCTGGAAACGACTCTCAGCGTCTATCTGATCATTATCACACTGTGGATTATCGATGCGGTGCTGAATTTCATCCGGCATACCTTTGAATCCGGCCTTCAAAGCAAGCGCTTTCCCGCAAAAAGCTTCATACAGGCGAGTAAGTTAGTCATCAATCTGGTCGGCTGCATTCTGATTCTCTCAACAATCCTTGATAAATCGCCCTTGGTCTTTTTCTCCGGACTGGGCGCAATCACCGCGATTCTATTACTGATATTCAAGGATGCCATTCTTGGCCTGGTTGCAGGTTTTCAACTATCCCTCAACCAAATGGTCATGGTCGGTGATTGGATAGAAATGCCAGCCCGTGGTGCCGACGGTGATGTGATCGATGTCTCTCTAACGACAGTAAAGGTTAGAAACTGGGATAAAACGATTACCACAATCCCAACCTACGCGCTGATTTCCGACTCCTTCAAAAACTGGCGAGGCATGAGCGAATCCGGAGGTAGGCGGATTAAGCGACCAATCCATGTGGATATGCGAACCATACAATTTGCGAACGAGGAGCTACTCGAACGTTTCAAACGTATACGTATCCTACGCCCCTACCTCGAACAGAAATTGGAGGACATTCAAAAATACAATGCCTCGGTTGGTGACGATCTGCATGAACTGATCAGTGGAAGACGTCTCACGAACATCGGCACATTCAGGGCCTACTGCCTCGCCTACCTACGTCAGCACCCCAAGGTGCACAAGGAAATGACACTACTGGTTCGCCAACTGGCACCCTCGGCGCAGGGCTTACCGATCGAGATATACGTCTTTACCAATGATACCGCCTGGGCAAGCTACGAAGACATTCAGGCGGACATTTTTGATCACTTTTTGTCCATTCTACCGGAATTTGAATTGAGTGCCTACCAAAGCCCAAGCGGAGCCGATCTGGAGAAAGCAGGCCTGCATCTCAAATCCCTTTAGGCTTCGAGTTAATCCAAGCTAAGTAGTTCACGCACGCAGGCAAAATCACACGAGGCCATAGAATGCGTGCAAGCTTTGCCAGGCCTCAACCCGTCATTACAAGCTCAGTCCTGAGAGCCACTGCATAGGTAAAAACCAGACTAGCACTACGAAGTAGATGTCTTCGCGCATAAAAATACCCGGAGGCTTTCGCACACCGGGTATTTTGCAAAAAGGTTCGATTTGAGATCAACCAGTGAGTTGCTTGATGATCTCGACGATTGGCAGGAAGAGCGCAATCACGATGAAACCGACAACAACCGCCAGAAAGACGATCATGACTGGCTCAATAATGGATGTGATACCGGCAACGGCATTATCCACGTCTTCATCATAGTTATCAGCGATGCGGTTCAACATGTCAGCAAGCTCACCGGTTTCTTCACCGACGTCCACCATACTGGTCACCATGTTCGGGAAGACCGACTCACGCTCCATAGGTGCCGCGAGGGACTCACCGTCACGCACACTATCGTGGATACGTGTCAGCGCATTGGCGTAAAACGCATTACCGGTGATATCCTTGGTAATGGTGATCGCCTGCAAAATAGGCACGCCACTGGATAGCAATGTGCCGAAAGTGCGAGTGATACGGGCGATATTAACTTTCTGAACCAGATCACCAACTTTTGGAAGGTTGATGGAGCACCAGTTAAACGCCTTGGAACCGGCTGGTGTGCGCATCAGGAACTTGACACCAAAAACCACTGCAACGATCAGTCCGAGCGAAATCAGAATGTTATCACGCAGGAAATTACTGATCCCGATAACAAGTTGTGTCGGACCAGGAAGGGCCGCCCCCTCAAGCATGTCATCGAAAATGCTTTGGAACTTCGGAACCACGACCACCATCAGCATCACAACGATCGAAACCGCAACACCGACAACCACGATCGGATAAACCATTGCGGACTTAACCTTCTTTTTGGTCTTCAGGGCTTTTTCCATGAACCCAGCCAAACGGGAAAGCACGACATCCAGAACACCACCGGCTTCACCCGCACGGATCATGTTCACAAAGAGTCGGTCGAAAGTCTTCGGGTGCTGGGACAGACCATCTGAAAATGAGTTACCCGACTTAACCTGATCCGCGATTTGCTCAAGAACTGCCTTGAAGCGAAGATTACGCTCTTGGCGAATCATCACTTCCAACGCACGCAAGAGCGGCAAACCAGCTTGAAGCAGAGTAGCCAACTGACGAGTAAACGTCGTCAATTCTTCAGGCTTGATGACTTTACCAAAACCACCGGCTTTCTTGGCTTTCTTCGTGCCTGCAGCTTTCGGGCTTTTTGCTCCGCCGCCGGCTTCAAGAATCTTTGTGGGCATGAGGCCCATGGCACTGATTTTGGCACTCGCATCATCCTGGCTCGCAGCCTCTACGGAACCAGTCTTTTGCTTACCATTCTGATCAATGGCAGTATATTTAAACTTAGACATCTGGATTTTTTGGGTATTTTAGGTGTATTTGAGGACTTCCTCGATAGTAGATTTACCATCGAATATGTTACGTAGACCGTCATCACGCAAGCTTCTCATGCCCTGTTCCAACGCTTTTTGCTTAATAGCGAGGGTTGGAGCACGATTATTGATGAGTTCACGTATCGCATCCGAGACAACAATCATTTCGAAAAGACCTACCCGGCCACGATAGCCAGTATTACTACACTCGGGGCAGCCTTCTCCATAATAGAAATCTTTATCCGCAATTTCCAACGGATCCACTTCAAGCAGCTCGATCAAGTCCTGACCTGGCTCGTAAGCCGTGCGGCATGTGGGGCAAATTCGTCGAACGAGTCGCTGAGCCAAAATCGCTTCGAGCGATGCGGAAATAAGGAATGGCTCCAAGCCCATGTCGATCAAACGCGTCACCGCTCCGGGCGCGTCATTGGTGTGCAAGGTGCTCAAAACCACGTGACCAGTTCACGCTGCCTGCACCGCGATCTGCGCAGTTTCGATATCACGAATTTCCCCCACCATGATCTTATCCGGATCCTGACGAAGGAAGGCACGAAGTGCTCGGGCAAAGTCGAGTCCGACCTGGTGATTCACCGCGACCTGCATGATCCCGTCGATTTCATATTCCACCGGATCTTCGGCGGTCAGAATCTTAGTCTCGACATTGTTCACTTCACGCAAGGCGCTGTAAAGTGTCGTGGTTTTACCGGAACCAGTTGGCCCGGTAACAATGAAAATACCATTCGGACGATCCACCAGTTCACGAATCGTCTGTAAAATATCATCCGGCAAGCTGAGTGCTTCCAAATCAAGATTGACCACGGATTTATCCAAAACACGAAGCACCACACTCTCACCAAATTGAGTCGGCAAAGTGGATACACGCAAATCAACCGGACGGCCAGCGATGGTCATTTTAATACGACCGTCCTGTGGAATAC
>Ga0194137_10001483_pt1 | contig 14344 bp, 13 predicted proteins | sample TARM_MetaG_T3_14_FD_134025 | JGI IMG/M metagenome (GOLD analysis project Ga0194137, IMG submission 134025) | Freshwater microbial communities from Pennsylvania, USA, analyzing microbe dynamics in response to fracking - TARM_MetaG_T3_14 (version 2) | ecosystem: Environmental > Aquatic >... | reverse complement strand
CTCTCTTCGGGGGCCGGGGCGCTGGAAGCCCTGTTCGCGTCGTCGAATCCGAGCGCCTGTTCCAGCTCCGCACCTTCTGGTGCGTCGGGAGCGGCTTCCTCTTCAAGCCGATCGGCCTTTTCGGCGAGGTTGCGGCGCAACCTGTTGCCGGAGCGTTCTTTTTTTGGTTCACTCCGGGAGGTGGAGGGAACTTCATCGGACGTAAAGGCCTGCCGGGTGATTTCGTCTTTCTCGGTCCGAAATGAACCGGGCTTAGGTTGATTCAGATCTGGAGAAGCGGATCCGTCCGTGGGTGTGGATTCGGTTTCGGAGGAGGGACGAGGTTCTGTCTCCCGGGAAGACACGCTGTCTGTTTCCGGCTGGAAAGATGTGGGAGCAGGGTCCAGGAGATGAACGATGCCGAAGCCGAGGGCGAGAAGGGCCGCGACGGCGGGGCCCCAGACCCGGAAGGGACGCGTTTCCCGATGTTCGCGTTCGGCGCGCCGAACGGCTTCCCGCCGCAGGGGGTCGAGGGTGCGCTCGGCGTCCTCGGTGCGTAAGGTCGCGTGGAGGAGGGCCACGGTGTCCCGCATGGCCTCCACGTGGTGGCGGAGTTCCGGATCGGAGGCGAGTTGGCGTTCCGCCGCCTCTTGTTCCGTGGGGGGGAGCTCGCCGAGGAGGTGGGCGGTCCATCGGGGATCATCGAGGGGCCAGCTCATATCGTTTCCTCCCGGCGGGCGAGGCGGTCGGATAGTGTCCGGACGGCTTGGTGCAGCAGATAGCCCACGTACCCTTCCTTCAGGCCGGTAATGCGACTGATTTCCCGGTAGCTGAGTCCTTCCTCCAAGCGGAGAAGCACGACCTGCCGTTCTTTCTCTCCGAGGGAATCAATGTGTTCGCGCACCAGCGCGTGACGGTCTTCCTGCCGGGATTCCTCCGAAAGGGGAGCGGAACATTCGGCGTGTCGCTCATGCAGTTTTTTGCGGCGTTGTTCCGCCCGGATGTGGTCGACCGCTTTGTTGTGGGTGACGCGGTACAGCCAGGCGCGAACGGCTTCGGTCGCGGGTCGTTTGTGGTCCGCGAGGCAGGCATAGCGTATAAACACCTGTTGAACAATGTCCTGGGCCGTATGGGAATCCCGCACCAGGCGCTCGGCGTAGCGCAGCAGGGGGGAGGCGTATGTGTTCATGAGGTGTTCCAAATCGTGTCGTTCCGGAGGGTTCATAAGGGAAGACGTGTTCGGGCGGGATTTCTTAGAAGAACGTTTCGGGGATTTCGGCGTTGGACAGGACGGAGTGGAGAAGATCGAACTCGGGGAGTCCGGTGCGTTCTCGATGCATGTCGTTCCCGCGGCTTTCCTGATACAGGCGGTGGGTTTGTCTGGCCATCCGCAACATGCCCCGGGCGCGGATTTCATTTCCATCCTCCCATTTTTCCGAAAGTAGGATGAGGGCCACCACTCGGGTGAGGGCCTCGGGCCGGCTCATTTCGGAGGGGTGCCTTGTGAGTGCTTGCTGGACGAACTCCTGGAAGGCCTCTCTGCCGGGTGAAATCTCCGGGTGGCGCTCCGCCAGGTCGGCATACAGGTCGCGGGCGGTCTCCAACCGGGCGTATTCGGCATGAAGCAAAAGGGCTTCCCGGAGGAACACGTCATAGGTGCTTTGTAGAAAATACCCGCGAGGACGTTCCCGGAGTCTGTGGCCGTATTCCCGACGAACCGTGGCAATTAAATCGGGGCGGGGAAGGGGGACGAGGGCGCTGTTTTCCGGGGAATACAGCAGGCGCCCTTGGCGCACCAGCGTTGTCAGGCTATGGAGACGCATTCGTTCGAGTTGCTGACGGAGAAACGGGGAGGGGTCGAGGGCGAGCCCGCGCGAGGACCAGTAGAGGCTGTGGGTTTCCGGTACCCGCCAGTCCAGGGGTCCATAGGTTTGCTCCAATTCGAGCATGGCATCGGTATCCATGGCGAATTCTTGTCGAACCGCGGCTCGTCGTTTGGGAGTCAGCGTGGCTTCCGTGAGCCTCCCTCCATCGAACAGTCGATGAATTTGTTCCGCCAGCCGTCGTTTGTAGTACACATGCGACAGGTCCAGGTTCATACCGATTTTGTGCTGAAACATCCATCCGAGGTCCCAGTGCAGAGAGGCGGAGGTGGGGTTGTGGGTCAGTCCCTCGTGTCGGAGCAGGTCGATCCCATGGTTGACCCAGCGCCATTTGTCCTCCTCGTCGGTAAACAGCACGCTGATGTTATAGGCGAGATTCCAGGATTGAAAGGACCAGACCTCGGGAACGCGGGGTTCGAGTTGGGTGATCCATTTTGCGAGTTGGACCAACTCGAAATACTCGCCTTCTTGCTGCAGGTCGTTGGCCCGGACCCAGAGGGCGTCGGCCACCAGGCCGCGAAAGCCGCCGAAGGCGACCGTGATCAGGGCGACCATGGGGGTGGTGTCCTCCGGGGGGACCGCTTGGAGGTGGTGGGTCTTTCGCGCCTCCACGAGGGGGGCGTGTCGGCTGCCCGCGATCCCCAGCAGGATCAAACCGGCGAGGGCCAGGCCGATGCTTCGAGCGGGGAGGGGGCGTTTCATGCGGCGGCTCCGGTTTCACGCCGTGAAAAGCAGACGATGCCGCCCGCGCCAATGAACAGCAAGATGGGAAGGAACCGGAGCCCAAGGGTGGAGAGGACTTCCTCGGAGGAAACCCGGATTCCACGGGAGACCCGGTCCAGAGGGTGGCGCACGTCCAGGGGGTCCAGAATCAGCAGGATGCCTTTGTAAACCGTGAGGCGCGCGGTGTGGGTGGTTTCCGCCCAGAAGGATTCTTTGGTCTCGGCCTGGTGCGAACTCTGTTGGGCCACGACGTCTTCCACCACGCCCGAGAACGCCCGCACGAATAAAAACACGGCCGTGACGTAGCAGGCGACGGGCAGGGAGAAAACAGCCCCGGCACTCACTCCGACCGCGGCAAGCAGGGCGAGGAGGCCGGCGGGTAACAACAACGCCCGGAGCAAGTTGGGAACGAACGAGCCTCCGTGTCGATAGAGGCGGACGCCTCCGTCGGGTTTGAAAAAAACTCTATCGGACGTCTCGCTTTTGTTGTCGAAGCGAACGGTGAGGGTGTCCGCTCCGGCGAGTGCTCCCTCCGCCCGCAAGGGAATCACGAACTCGCCCCGGGGGATATGCCGGACCGACGTGGTGAAGACGCCGGAGGCGTCGGGGGTTGAAATCCGCCAGGTGCCCGGGAGGCGGGTGACGCCCATGGACGCGCCGTCGAAGGTGTAGGCGAGCTGGAAGGATTCCCCTTGGCGGAGCGGCTGATCGAGGTGAAAGGTCCATTCCACCGAGGCTCCGGCATCGGCCGCGTGGCGCATGAGTCGAACGTAGTTCATCACTTCCCGTTGAAGGACTTCTTCCGGAAGGTTTGGGGGGAGCGCGCCGCGTTCGCGTTGTTCTTTCAGCATCTTCTCGGCCCGGGGGCTGAGGTCTTCCCGAACGGGATCGATGGGAACGCGGGAGGTGAGTGTTTGTCGCCGGAGTTGTTCTTCTTCGGCGGAGGAGAGGTCGGAATGTGCGACCAGGTACTGAATTCGGAACAGGGTAATCACTCCACATACCAATAGAAGGCTGGTTCCCAGCGTGGTGACCGCCAGCCATTTTCCCCACCAGAGGGCGGCGCGGGATACGGGTTTGGTGAGGACCATGTGCAACCGTTTGCTGGAGAGGTCTCCCGCGATGGAGGCGCAGGAGGCCCAGAGCATCATCCCGGCCAGTAAAATGATGGAGAAGCCCAAACTGTACCGGATGTGCATATGGATTTCCCCTTGCGGGGTTCCGTCGCCCTTCAGGCCCATCGGCAAGAGGATTTGTACCAGAGCGAGCAAAACCAGCATCGACAGGGCCACCCGCTCTCGGAGGATGGAGCGGAGGGTGAGCTTGTAGATGGCGGCGAGAGTGGACACGGCTGGAGAAGGAGAAGGCCGTCAGGCCGCGGGTGGATCTTCCGGGTGTTGCAGGAAGGAGGCGAGGCGTCCTTCCTGACGGGTTCCGCTGCCTTCGCCGGATTCCCGGCGGGCTTGGGCGACGACTTCGAGAAAAAAGGTTTCCAGGTCCTTGCGGGTGGGTTCCAGCGCGGGACGTTCCCCCAGCAGACGTTCCAGGGTGGAGAGCAACTCCTCGCGTCGCTCGTCTTCGAGATCTTTGAGGCGGATTTGGAGGTGGTTGGCCACCTGAAGCAGATCCCGGATGGGGCCGTTGGCGCGGACCTGGCCGCCGTAAAGAATGCTGACGCGGTCACAGACGTCTTCCACGTCGGCCAACAGGTGGGAGCTGAGCAGCACGGCTTTTCCCTTGTCGGCCAGCGCGTGAACGATGTCTTTGACTTGTCGGGTGCCGAGGGGATCGAGGCCGGAGGTGGGTTCGTCCAGAATGACGAGGTCCGGATCGTTGATCAGCGCTTGGGCGAGACCGATGCGTCGGGCCATGCCTTTGGAGAATTCTCCCACCCGGCGGCGGCCCGTATGTGCGAGTCCCACCATGTCGAGCAACTCGTCGATACGCTGTTCCCGCTCTTTCCCTTTGAGGCCGAAGAGCGCGGCGTAAAACCGAAGGGTTTCCCGTGCGTCGAGGTAGGGATAGAGGTAGGATTCCTCGGGCAGGTAGCCGACGCGGTGTTTGACCCGAACGTCGCGGGGTGGCTTCCCGAGGACCTGAATCTCACCGCCGTCCGGGTGGAGCAATCCCAGAAGCATTTTGATCGTGGTGCTTTTTCCTGATCCGTTTGGCCCCAGCAATCCGAAAACTTCACCCGGGTGAAGGGTCAGGTTGATGCCGTCCACAGCCCGGGCGCGGGGGCGGCGCCAGAAGTCTTTGAACGTTTTTCGAAGGTTGCGGGTGTACAGGACGGGGGCGTTGGGGTCGTCGATCATGTTAGCGCACCTCCATGCGATCGAAAAGGGCGAGAGCGACACAGAGCAGGCCGGCGGTCCAGGTGAAGGCGTATCCGGCGGCCTGTCCGACATAGCTCCAGGGAACCGTGCCGCCGCCGGTCAGCGCGTCGGCCATCCAGAAGTGTTGCCAGTTGGGGAGAAGGGTGTAGGTGAGGCGGGCCCAGAGCTCCCCCTCGGCCATGCGGTCGGCCAGAAGATAATCGGACATCAGTCCCATAAGAAAGAATCCGGTGCAAAGGGAGAGGGAGGCCACTACGCCGAGGCGGAGAGCGCAGAGGAGGGCCAAGGCCTGGATCATCAACGCGGCGAGGATTATAAGAAAACAGGCGGGGAGCAACGTCCAGCGGATGGGGATGGGCGCGTTTCCAGAGGGGGCGGCGTGGGTATGCCCGGCGTGGAGAAGATCGGCGGAGCTCGAAGGGAGGCCGTCGAGGAAACAAGTCCATACAAACGCGATTGGGATGAGGAGCGCCATGCTCCAGAACGCCGTGGAGGAGAAGGGCCGGCGTGTGGTGAAATTAATCAAGGCCGCGAGGATATATGCGCCCGCAACCGCTAGGTAGAGTGGGATTAGAATTTCTTGTCCGACGTGGAAATCCCGCGAGGCGGCGCGGTCGGACATGAGCGTGGCGAGGGATGCCATACCCGTGAACACCAGCATCACGGTGGAGACACCGGTGTATTTCGCGGCGAGAAACCGGATACGCCCGATCGGCTTGCTCAGAATCGCTCCGGCGGTTCCCCGTCGGATTTCGCTGCTGACGGCGTTGCAGGCCGAAGGCACGGCGAGGAGGAGGCTGCCGAGGAATAGAACGGCGAGAGAGCTGTCGCGCACCAGTTTGCCTGCTTCACCCAGATTGTGTGTGATGAGGTAGGGGAGGAGGCCGATAAACAGAATCAAGGTGGTGGTCAGCAGGAGTAGGGCTGGCTGACGCGGGATTTCCACACAGGTGAGTCTGGCGATGGGCGCAAAAGAGGAGCGTGAACGCATCAGCGTCGGCCTCCCCGGTTTCTGGAGGCTTCCTCAAGGAGCTTGCGTTCCCGGGGTGTTAGGCTTTGGATCCCGTGTTTGGACACCTTGTCCAAGAGGTCGTCCACCCGTTGCGAACTTTTGTGGTCGCGCGAGGTGCGCATGTGGTCCAGTTGGGAGCGGAGACGAAACTTCAGGAATCCCGGGACGCGGCCCGGATTGACGTGGAAGTACCAGACGCCCCCTCCGCCGAGCAGGAGAAGGGTCGTAATCAGAAAGGGTTGATGCGACAGGAGTCCCGGAAATTGGATAAGGGTAACCAAAGAACCCGTCAGCATTCCCCCCAAATGGGCTTCGTGACTGACGCCGGTGCCGCCTCTTAGCGAGGAGAGGGTGTAAAAAAGGAATCCGATCGCATAGATCCATGCGGGAATGGGGATGGGAAGAGGGAAAAAGAAAATCCGCATTCCGGGGGAAAGGAGGATCGCGGAAAAAAGCAGGCCGAGGGCACCTCCGGATGCGCCTAGAGCCTGATATTCGCCATGACGGTGGAGCAGCAGGCATAGGGCATGACCTCCGGCGACGGATACGAAAAAAATGCCCAACAAAAACCCTGATCCCAACTGATTCTCCAAGTTCCGGCCGAAAAAGAACAATGTAATGGCGTTTCCCGCGAAATGTCCCCAGCTGGCGTGAAGAAAGGCGGGGCTGACGAGACGGATCCACTGGCGGCGGAAGCGGATGGCTTCGGTACTGAACACATAGCGGGGAATGACGGTGGGATTATTCAAACCTTGCCAGGTGGTGAACCCCAGAATGATCAGCAGAAGGAGAGTAATGGTGTCCCCGTGCATACCACGCTCCACGTATCAAACGAGTTCCGCAATCACTTCAATTTCCACTTGGGCGCCCAAGGGAAGGGCGGCGACCTGTACGGTGGAACGGGCGGGTTTATGATCACCAAGCGCTTGCGCATAGACATCGTTGACCACGCTAAAGTCCTCAAGATTGGTCATGAAAATAGTGGATTTGACCACGTTTTGGAACTGGAGCCCTTCGGAGTTCAACACGGCCGAGATATTCGCAAGCACTTGTTCGGTCTGCTTTCGGATTCCCCCCTCGGCCAGCATTTTGGTCCCAGGGACCAAAGGAATTTGGCCGCTACAAAACAACAGGTTCCCCACCTTCACACCATGAGAATAAGGGCCGACCGCATCTGGGGCATTTGGGCTCGTGATGATCTGCATAAAACCGCTTCTGGATCAGAAATCGGGAACTGTCAAGGTTTGTGTAAAATATATTATGCAACAGGTGAATAAATATTGATTTTTAACGCATCAATGTGGTAGCAGTCTCTCATGAAGCGTTTTGTGAAACCTTGGGAATACGATTCAGTGAGTTCAATCTGGGCGAACGGACCTCGGAAAGGAAGGGGAAGGAGGATTTTGCCGAAAGAACGGGGGTATTTTGTGCATGTGACCAGTCGGACTGTGGGACAGGCTTTCTTGTTTGGCTCGGAAGAAAAATGGGTTTTTATAAGGAAAATGCGGGATTGGGCGGAATTTTCGGGGCTGGGAGTGGTTACGCATTGTCTGATGGACAATCATTTCCACATGCTGCTGTGGGTTCCGCGGATCGAGAATGTGGGGCACCGGGAAATTTTGAGGAGGCTGGCCGAGGTCTGGCCCGCAGAGAAATTGGGGGCGTGGGAAAAGGTGTATCGGGAGGTGTCGGTGTCGAAACGAAAACGGATGGATGGGGAAATGGTCGCTCGTATGGGGAATTTACCTGAATTTATGCGGGTGCTGAAGCAATCCTTTGCGGCTTGGTATAATCGAACGCATAAGAGGAGGGGGGTATTGTGGGATGCGAGGTATCGGAGCGTGGTGGTGGAGGAGAATCCGTTGGCTTTGTTGTCTGTGGCGGCGTATGTGGATCTAAATCCGGTGCGGGCTGGTTTGGTGGAGGACCCTGGGGCGTACGCCTGGAGTGGGTTCGGGGCGGCGTCGGGAGGCGGGCAGTGGGCGCAAAGGGGCTTGGGAGGACTTGTGGAGTTGGCTAGGGGAGTCGAGGGTGCCAGCGAACCGAAGTGGGAGAAAACGCGATCGTTTTATCGGGTGTGGCTTCTGGCGACAGGTTCGGAAAACGGCGAGAGGGAACGCAAACGGAAGGGAGTGGAGCCCGCGGTCGCGGTGGCGGAGTTCGCACGATGGGGCCAAACCCCTTTCGGGTCGGCGTTGCGGCGTCGGCGACGAAGTTTCACTAGGGGAGTGGCGTTCGGATCCGAGGCTTTTCTACGGGACTTGCTGGTGTCGTACCGTGGCTGTTTTGGTCCCAAACGTCGTCGCGCCGCCCGTCCGATCCGTGGGGGATGGATGGGGTTGCACACGTTGCGGCAGGTGGAGTAAGTCCAGTCGCACCCCGTACACGACGGTCCGAAAGGAACAAAAACGGGCTTGAAAACAGGGGGGAGAATTTTCTCCGATTCCCGTTGTTTTTACCAAAACTATCTTGCTAATATGCGCGCCCTCTATTATTGACTGCGCAGTTTCTAAACATCCACGTTTTCCGCTGATTTTTATGATGAAAATTCGTACAGCCCTCTCAATTCTCCTCTCAGGATGGGCTCTGGGAACGACCCCCGCGTTTGCCGAAAATCCGGCTTTGGAACGCGCATGGGCGGAGTACAACTTCCAATCCTACGACCTTGCGGAATCCTATTTCCAGAAGGTCCTCGACGGGGAACCCACCCCGGAGGAGGCGTTGGAGGCAAAGCTCGGGATGGGCATGACCTTGCAGTTCACGGAGAGCGGTGCGGATTTGGACGGGGCCAAAGCCCTGTACGAGGAGATCCTCGACGCGGGGCTGGGTCCGGAGCGACGCGCCTTGGTGCAGACGTTTATTGCGGATATTCACATTGAACGCGGTGAGACCGAAAAGGCCTTGGCCGTTTTGGACGAGTTGATCCGGGACCACGCCCAGTCCGTGCTGGGCCAGGACGCGTTGATCCGGAAATTGCTGCTGACCATGGGACCCTATGGCTCGGAGCAGTCTCTGGCGGCCGCTCGCGAGGCGGAAGAGGTTTTGGCCGGCATCGAAGCCTCGAAGGAACGTCCGTTGCTTGTTCCCATGATCGCCGATCTGCTGGGACATATCTATTACTGGGCCGGCCAGTATGAAAAGGCCGCGGGGCACTACGAGACCTATACCGTGATCGGCACTCCCGACACCAACAGCTATGGCAACCACGCCAGCCAGTTGTACCGCCTGGCCACGATGTATGAAAACGAATTGAACAATCCGGAAAAGGCCGGGCAGTTCTACCGCCGTCTTTTGATGGAAACGCCGAACAGCAGCATGTCCTATTTTTCATTGGAAAAAGCCGTCGAACTGAATGCGATTCGGCGGGAGGAAGTCGAAGCGTTGCGGTTGGGAGGCATGCCGGACGAAGTGCTGGATGAACTGTTTTCCGGAAAGAACGAACAGGAGACACGATAAATGAGCGCGCGGAAAAAAGACGGGGATCGTTTCGCCTGGGTCAACTACATCGGGCTGGGTATCCTGCTGATTTGCTATGCGGGAGCCATTTGGAACGTCATCAAGGTGAAACGGCAGGATGCCGGTGAAAACGTTATTCGTATCGTGCACTGGCAGTTGGAGCTGGGGGTCCGGGACGGTTTACAGACCATCATCGACGAGTTCGAAGCGTATAAAGCCGCACAGGGCAAAGAGGTCGAAATCATTCAGATCCCGATTCCGGAGCGGGCCTACACGCAGTATGTGACCACCCAGTTGATCGGTGGAACCGCGCCCGACATGATTCAGATCGGGAAGTTTCCCCTGGAATACCTGGGACGCTATTTCCACCCGTTGTCCAAGGACGTGCAAAGTCCGAACCCGTTTCTGGCCCGTCGTCTGGAGGAATTGAAGGAGGTGGAGAATCCGACGGACGACCAGACGGAGCGCATCGAGTTGTTGGATTATCTCGCGGATCAACCGTGGATGGACAGTTTTACGGACGGGTTGCGCGCCCAGTTCGAGAAAAAGTTCCAGGAATACTACGGGGTGGGGTTCAGTACCTTCACGGTGCGCATGTTTTACAACAAGGACATCTTTGAACGCGTGCTTGGACACTCCCGTCCTCCGGAAACCTACCGCGAGGCGCTCGAATTCTGCCGTCGAATTCAGGAATACGCCGAGGAACACAATCCGGATTTGGTTCCCATTGCCGGATCCAAATATCAGGTCGAATGGCTCCGGCAGCGTTTCCTCGCCAGCATGACGGCCGATCTGAACCGGGAGTATGATTTGGACCGCAGCGGCCAGGCGGAAGGCGAGGAAAAACTGATGGCCATGCTGCGCGGAGAGTTCACGCCCTACAATCCACAGTACCGCGGGGCGTTGCAGGCCATGCAGAATTTGTCGGAATTTTTCCCCAAGGGCTTTATGGCGCTGGGCCGCGAAGACGCGGGTTTTGACTTTGTGCAAGGCGACGCCGCCATGATCACCTCCGGCAGTTGGGACGCGTTGAGCTTTCTCAAAAAAATCAGCAATCAGCCGAAGGAAAGCCAATTTGAAGTGGGCGTGTTTGACATGCCGGCCGTGAGCTCGGACGATCCCGAATTCGGACAATATGCCGACGGGAGGAGTTCCGAGGCGAACGCGGGTACCGGATTTGCCTTCGGTATCACCCGCTACACCCGCAACAAACCCCTCTGTATCGAGTTCCTGCAGTATTGCACCACGCCCCGGAGCAACGCGAAATTGAACAAAATCGCGGGCTGGATTCCGGTGGTACACGGCGCGGAACCGGCGGATCTGCTGAAGCCGTTTATGCCCAACTATGTGGGGTATTTCGGACGGGTGGATTTTGAAATCATGAAGGACGGAAAAGCGTTGCTGCTGGAAGAGCAAGAGTATTGGCCGCTGATTTCCCAAGAGGTTGATTACGAAAAATACGCTGAGGATCTCTGGGAGGATCTCCCGACTGCGGCGGCCACCGACTTTAAACGGTTGTACGACGGGTTCACGGAATCCATTCCCAATCGGCAGGCCCGCCGGAGCGCCTACCTTGCGGGGGTGGTCCTTGAAGGAGAGGAGAGTGGAACCCGCGCCGAACGGGAAAAACGATTGTTGCGGTCTCTGGAGCCGTTGCTCCGTCAGCAGCTCGGGCAGTTGCGGTTTGACCGATTGCTGGAGTTGACGAAGGAGGCCGCGGAGGACGCGGGTTCCGCCGACTCTGAATTCAACCAAACCTTCCACAGAGCGCTGAAACGCGAATTGAACAGGTAAGAGACTCATGGCCAAAGATATTTCTTTCAAAAAGCTGGCTTCCTACTGGCCGCTGTACTTTTTCGTGGCGCCCAGCTTTCTGCTGGTGGCGACGTTCTCCTATTTCCCGGCCGGCAGCGCCATCTACCACAGCTTTTTCAGGTGGGACGGCAACACGACCAACAATTTCATCGGGCTGACCAACTACAACAAGGCGTTGGGCCAGCCTCTGTACTGGGTGTTGACCCTGGTGCTGACGATGATGATGATCAAGTCGTCCCAGCGGACCACGCCTTATGCGCAGAGTCTGAAAATGATTTGCGGTTTGATTCTGCCTTTCGGAAATATTCTGTTGTTGCTTAAGTTGAATGGCTTTCCCGCACTGAGCGCGGAGTCCCTTCTCGTTCCCCTCGTCTTCTGGGGCGTGCTTTTCGTCCTTCTGTACTGGCGGGTGAACCGGGACAGCGAGAGCCGTTCGGCCCTGCTGTTCGCCATCGGAACTTTGGGGGCCGCGAAGATCCTGTCCGGGCTCGGACTCCCGGGTAATTTGGCCTGGTCCCTCGCGGTGTTCGTCACCGGCGTGATTCTGTGGACGCGGAAGCCCGGCAGTCTTTACTTTCTACAGGGCATGCGGATCTCCCAGGCGCTGGCGGGAGTCGGGATGGTCTTGTGGTCGCTCGCCATGAACGCGGGCGGGGATAAAAACCTATGGGCCGGTTTCGCGGTGATTGCGATTCTGGTGCTGGCCAATCTGATCAAAATGATCCCCTCCATTAGCACGGCGGTGGTGGTCCACCGTTTAAAAAGCGATGCGGCCAACTACTGGTATCGGGTGCTGTTCGTTGTGCCGATGATCATTCCCGGCATGGTGTATCTGCTGTTGTGGAAATTCTTTTTCGAATCCGACGGGTTGTTCAACCTGGTGTTGCGGAAAACGGGGATCATGCACCTGTTGTACCTGTTCGACTACTGGACCAGCAACGGGGTGTTCATCGCCAAAGAACTGGCTGCGGAGTTGTCGATCAGCGACGTGTTGCTGCGCGCCTCCGAAGCCACGCCGACCTGGCTGGGCACGCCCGAACTGGTGTTGCCCGCCTTCATCATGTGGGGGTTCCCCTGGGTGGGCGTGGTCGGGGTCCTGTTGTATCTCGCGGGTCTGCAGAGTATCGATCAGAGTGTGTATGAAGCCGCCGATCTCGACGGGGTGGGGGCCTTCGGCAAGTTCATGAACATCGAGCTGCCGCTGATTCTGACCCAGGTGCGGATCAACCTTGTACTGATGATCATTCAGACGCTGAAAATGTACGGCATGATCCTGGTGCTGTTCGGGGATGGCGGCGGGCCTAACGGGAAAATGATGGTTCCCGGCCTGCTGATGTTCCGTAGCGCGTTTGTCGAGAGTTACGCGGGGTATGCCTGTTGCATCGGCCTGATTCTCTTCTTCACGATTCTGATTCTCACAGAGCTGAACAACCGGTTTATAAGGGTGGAAAAATGAGTATGCGTCGGAAAGAAATCATGGGGGAGGTCGGGAAGCACGCGTTCATCCTGTTGGTGCTGTCCCTGGCCCTGTTGCCCCTCTGCATCATGGTGGCCATCAGTGGCAAAAGCGGCGCGCAGTTCGCGGCGCAGCCCTTTTCGCTGACCTTCCCGTTCCACTTCGGCAATTATCTCAGCGCGTGGGGCATGGTGAAACCCTACGTGTTCAACACGGTGTTCGTTTGCGTGACCTCCGTGGTGCTGACGTTCGGGCTTTCGATCAACGCCGCCTTTTTCTTCGCGCGGTATCGCATGCCGGGACACCAGTTTTTCTGGTATTTTTTCCTGGTGTTGATGCTGATGCCGGGGGTGGCGAATCTGGTGCCGTTGTTCATGCTGTTGAAAAGCCTATCGCTGTTGAACACCTTCTACGCTCTTATGGTGGTGTATATCACCGCCGGTCAGGTGGTGCAGATTTTCATTCTCCGCAACTTCATCGAAGACATTCCGAACGATCTCTTCGACGCGGCGGAAGTGGATGGTGCCAGTCCCTTCAAACAGGTGTACCATATCGTGCTTCCCATGTCCGGCAGTGTGCTGTCCACCCTCGGAATTCTCCAGTTCATGCAACTGTGGAACGATTACGTGCTGCCGTTGATCGTGATGCGGGACGACAGCATGCTGACCTTGGCGGTGGGCCTGGTGCGGATGGATGGCGAATACGTCAAGGAGTGGGGCCATCTCATGGCCGGCTTCACGATCGCCAGTATTCCCATGGTGCTGATCTTCCTGTTCACCATGCGGTTGTTCGTGAAAGGACTCGCGGCCGGGGCGGTGAAGGGCTGACGCGTCTGCCTGTATCTGAAAACCATTGAACGCCGCGGGTATCGGTCCCGCGGCGTTCCGATGTTCGGAAGGTGAGGGGGATAGCGGTTCCGAACCTCGGAACGTGTCCGTTTGACAGTTTATAGCCGAAACCTATTTCATTTTCGTCCGAACAGTGTTTTTGATCAATCTCAATGATTTTTCCGTTTGACCTTATGCCCCTGTTGGGATTAGAAGAGGGTTCTGATTTCAAAAGTGAAATTTTTAACGATTGCCAGCGACGTTTGCATCCGAACCATGTGAGGTCGCGCTGATCAACCCAACAGAGCCCTATGTCATCGCAACTGTTTACCCCCAAGCACAATACGCTGGCGCGTCTCACTCTTCTGCTGTTGGTCGCGGGCGCCGCGGGCACCCTGGGCTTGCTGGATTTGATTCACCGCTCTCCTTACGTTCGCTACACCAACGTACGTCGCGAGCAGCCGGTCCCGTTCAGTCACAAGCACCATACGAATCTGGGAATCGACTGCCGGTATTGCCACACCTCGGTGGATAAAAGTGGTTTCGCCAATATTCCCCCGACCCAGACCTGCATGAATTGCCACAACGTGATGTGGAAGGAGTCGGACATGCTGGGGCCGGTGCGTGAAAGCTGGAAAACCGGGGAATCGCTGGAATGGACGCGGGTGCACGATTTGCCGGATTTCGTGTACTTCAACCACTCCATTCACGTGGACAACGGGATCGGGTGCGCGACCTTCCATGAGAAGGCAAAAGTCAAGACGTTCGTTTCACGAACTCATTGCAAAACCTCCATTGTCAAAGCGATGCCCATCCCTGTTCCATCCGAAACGCTTCCATACGCACTCTGAGTAGGG
>Ga0194137_10001481_pt1 | contig 14353 bp, 15 predicted proteins | sample TARM_MetaG_T3_14_FD_134025 | JGI IMG/M metagenome (GOLD analysis project Ga0194137, IMG submission 134025) | Freshwater microbial communities from Pennsylvania, USA, analyzing microbe dynamics in response to fracking - TARM_MetaG_T3_14 (version 2) | ecosystem: Environmental > Aquatic >... | reverse complement strand
CATTCGGGCCGCGTGGCGGCGAGATGCACGCGGGCGCGGATTTCGCAGGTCCTCGCGGCACGCCTATCTACGCGGCCTACGACGGTGTCGTGGTGGCCGCGGCCGACTCGGGCGTGGGCGGGTTCGGCGGCTGGGTGGTCCTCACCCACACGATCAACGGCGAGACCGTGCAGACCACCTACGGGCACATGGACCCGGGCATGGTCCACGTCAGCGTGGGCGATCAGGTCCACGCCGGTCAGCACATCGCGGACATGGGATCGTCCGGCTACTCGACCGGACCGCACCTGCACTTCGAGGTGCTGCCGGGAGACTCTCGGTTGACCGGCGCGGGGTCGTCGGGGTCGATTGACCCCCTTCCGTGGTTGGAGGACGCCGTCCAGCCCGGGGAGGAGGTCCGCCCGGGCGGACCCGACAGGACCGTGGAGAGGACCCCGGACCTCGTCTCGGCTGAGCAGGACGACGCCGACGCCGACGCCGACGCCGCGGCGGACGGCGAGGACGTGCTGGTCGTCGGGGACAGCATTTCGGTCGGCAGCACCCCGTTCATCGAGAGCGCGATCCCCGGCGTGCGCGTCGACGCGCAGGTCTCCCGCCCCTTCGACACCGGCGCGGGCATCCTGCTCGACCAGAAGGACACGCTCCCGTCGACGGTGGTTCTCCAGCTCGGGACCAACGGCGGCATCGAGAAGGCCGAACTGACCCAGCTCGTGGACCAACTGCGTGAGGCGAAGCCGGACGTGCGACTGCTCGCCGTCAACGTGTGGGCCGACCGGCCGTGGACCGAGGCCACGAACGAGGCGCTGGCGAGCACGGCCGGCCTTCAGATCGTGGACTGGAACGCGGCCGTGACCGCCGACGCGACGCTGCTCGAGGCGGACGGCATCCATCCCTCGCGTGCGGGCCAGGAGAAGCTCGCCGGCCTCATCAGCCAGGCCGTCTCGGAGGACCGAGCGACGATTCAGCGTGCCCCCTCCACCGGGGCGGACACCTGCGAGACCGGCACCGGCCCCATCGGCGGCGGGGGCAACCTGGACCTGTCCAAGGTGCCTGAGGAGTTCCGCGAAGCGTTCAAGAAGGCGTCGACGCTGTGCCCCGGTTACCCGATGGCGCTGGTTGCGTCGGAGGTCTACAACGAGTCGGGTTTCCGTGAGGACGCCGTTGGCCCGCCGACTGCCTATGGCACGGCGAAGGGTCCGGCGCAGTTCATCGACCCGACGTGGGAATCGCGGGGCAAGGATTGGAACGGCGACGGCAAGAAGGATCAGTTCGATGCCGACGACGCGATCCCGTCGATGGTCACCATGCTCTGCGAGGACCGCGACACGATCCAGGGCTGGATTGATGAGGGCAAGGTCCAGGGTGACGCCCAGGAGCTGGCCATTGCCGCGTATCACGCGGGTGTGGGCGCGGTTCTCCAGTCTGGCGGGATGCCCGGCACGTCGGACGGCCTGAGCACGACAGCGAACTATGTTGCGAAGACCGTCGCCCAGGCGGCGGAGTACGAGCTGCCCGCCGGCCAGACGAACCCTGACGGTGGTGGGGACTCCGGAACCGTGTACGAGTTCGGTGGCCACACGGACACGTACCAGGCCAACGTAGTCAGAGCCGCGCGCGAGCAGATCGGTCAGCAGTACGTGTGGGGTGGCGGCGACACGACAGGCCCGACCACGGGCATCCCTCATCCCAGCAACCCCGGTGGACCGGGCTTTGACTGTTCGGGCCTGACCACCCTCGTGGTTTTCCGCGCCACCGGCGGCGACATCACCCTGCCGCGCCACTCCTCGGCTCAGGCGCAGGAAGGGCGCGCTATCCCGGTCAGCGAGGCCAGGGCAGGAGACCTTGTCCACAGCCCCGGCCACGTCGGGATTGTCGTCGCCCCCGGCCGGATGATCCACGCACCGACGTTCGGACAGACAGTGACAGAAGCCCCGATTCAGGCGGGAATGGAAGCACGGAGGATCGTGGAATGAGAAGCGCAGCACGGTTCGTGGTGGCGGCGGCCGTGATCGCCTCGGCGCTCACGGGATGCTCGAACGACGAACCCCCACCGAAGGCTCAGATTGAGGCCCCGGAGCTGGGGTACACGCCCATCGCGGCGGACCCGGCCAGGACGGCGGAGGACACGATGGTCCTCGTAGCCGAGACGGTGTTCTCGGTGAGGCCGCTGTCGGAGGAACCGGGGGACGCGTGGCGACGGGCGGACCCCGTCCTGTCGGAGACCGGCACGTTCCCGCACCGCGGGCCGATGGTGGACGTTCCTCGAGGGCGAGGGCAGTGGTTCGACTGGCAGGGCCGGGGGATCGAACGGGTCGTGGCACACGTGAAGGTGACCGACGAAGAGCATCCTGCGGACACCGATACTGTCGCGGCCCGCGTGCTCGCGGTCGACCTGGAGGAGATCGGCCAGGACGGCACGCATTACGCGGGGGACTCGATGACCTACTACGCGATGGTCACCCGCAGCGACCCGGACGACCCGTGGCGAGTCGACTCGCTGATGCAACCGTGACCCCGACGAAGGAGTACCGCTGATGTCCGCGCAGACCTCACGCCGTGGCGCCACCAGCGCGCGTGGCGACATTTTCCTGCTGATCCTCGTCACCGTCGTGCTGGGGTCGGTGGTGTCCATCGGCCTGCTGCTGGCGGTCGGACAGACGATGGCCGGCCAGGAACCGACGTGGAACCCTCTCCAGGGTCTCCTGGAGGTGATGCTCGACCAGCGGCCGTGGCCGGTGCAGGCCACGATCCTCGTGGTCCTGTTCGTCGTCCTGGTCGTGGTGCTCGTCGTCGGAATCGCGCTAGGACGCTCCAAGCGGAAGGGCAAGCGCCGAGGCGTGGACGCCGCGGCGGCGACGATGCAGCGCCCCGGCGCGATTTCCGGCCTGGGGCGGGCAGACGCCCTGAAGGACGCGAAGCGCCTGCGCCCCTCGGCCACGTTCGACAAGGGGGACAACCCCGGCATCCTGCTCGGCAGGACGGTCCGTGGCGACCGCCCCCTGTTCATGAACTGGGAGTCGGGCGCCCTCATCATGGCCGGCCCGCGCATGGGCAAGTCCACCTCCTTGGCGATCCCCGCGATCATGGAAGCGCCGGGTGCTGTGGTGGCTACCTCGAACAAGGGCGACGTGCACGACGCGACCCGGCTCGCCCGCGAGGCTGCGGGCGGCGTGTGGGTGTTCGACCCACAGGGGGTGACGGGCAACGACACGCAGACGTTCTGGTGGAACCCGCTGGAGCGCATCAGTCGCGTGCGGGAGGCACGCAAGCTCGCGTCCTTCTTCGTCGCGGGAGCCAACACCAGCCCGGACGCCCGTGTCGACTCCTATTTCGACGGCGGGGCGAAAGAGCTGCTGTCGTGCATGTTGCTGGCCGCAGCCTGCGCGGACGGCGATCTGCTACACGCCTACGAGTGGCTCGGCAACTTCCAGTCGACGGTGCCGTCGACCATCTTGGCCGACGCCGGGCAGGAGAGCGCGGCCCGTCGCCTCGAGGAGGCGCGGTCGCTCAACCCGCGCCAGCGCGACGGCCTGGTCGACATGGCACGCCGGTTTCTCGGCGTGCTGGCCGATCCTGAGTATGCCGCCCTCGTGACCCCGCCGGCTCGCCGGACGGTCTCCACGGCGGGCGGCTCCATCGACTACGGCTGGCGGACGAGCACCCACCGGCTGCCGCAGTTCAAACCGGAGGAGTTCGTGGCCTCCACGGACACCCTTTACGCGCTGTCCATCGAGGGAGAGGACTCCGCCGCGTCGCTGGTGACTGCGCTGGTCGGTCAGGTCTTCGAGGAAGCGGTCAAGCTGGGCGCGGCCAGCGCCGGCCGCCGCCTCGACCCGCCGCTGGTCGCGGTCCTCGATGAGGCCGCGAACGTGTGCAAGCTGTCCGAGCTGCCTAAGCAGTACAGTCACTTCGGCTCGCGTGGCGTGATCCTGCTGACGTTCCTCCAGTCCCCGGCCCAGGGCCAAGGCGTATGGGGCCGCGACGGGATGGATTCCATGTCCTCGGCCGCCAACGTCAAGTTCTACGGCGGCAACGTCGCGGACACCACCTACCTGGAGTCCCTGACCAAGTTGATCGGTGAGCACGACGTGCTCACCGAGACCAGCAGCTACGGCGGCAACTCGGCCTCGCGCTCGCAATCGTGGAAACGAGAGTCGATTCTGACGGTGTCCGAACTGGCTGCCCTGCCGGAGGATCGTGCGATCATCCAGTCGGCAAAGAACGCCCCGGTGCTGTGCCGCAAGATCCCGTGGTGGGAGCGCCCCTACGCGGAGCAGGTGACCGCATCCATCGCGCGGTTCTCTGGTGATTCCGCGCCGCCCCCGGACGAGACGGTGGCGCAGGTCGTCCGGCTCAATGCGCCGCGCTCCCCGGCCTTCGGACCCGGCTCTGGCTACGTTGATCCCGACGAGGGGCTGATCTAGGTGGACCTGTCAGACGATCCGTTCGGACACCTGGACCCGGCCCCCTCCGAGCCGGTCGACGTCTCGGGCCTGCCTGAGGCCAGCGAGGCCGAGGAAGTCATTGAACCTGCGTTCTCGAACGTGGTGGACTTCGTGGAGCAGTACCTGGTCCCCGTGACGCAGGTGCAGCTCTCGGCGCAGTCAGGGTCGGGAGCGCTCTGGGACCCCCGCTGGTGGCGGCACACAGGGGTCGTAGCGCGGCTGACTGCCCTGTGGCAGGCGTGGGAGGGCGCGAGGATCGCAGACGATCCGCAAGCCATGTCCTCCTGGTGGCTGCACCACTACGACCCGCACCTGCGGGTGCTGATGGGGGAGTCCGGTCCGATGTCCGGTGCTCCCGACGCGGCATGGGCCGGTCACCCGACCCTGCCGACGCAACCCGCCCCGGCGGAGTTGTTCGAGTAGTCCGGCCTCAGACTTCGAGGCCGGACTCGGCCTCGACCCCGACCTCGGGGACAGGCGCGGCCTCGGAGGGGCCGACCGTGCCCGCTGCGGCGGTCAGCAGCTCGTCCATGCCGCGAGGGTGACCCATCTCCACGACGGACATATCCGCCACCGGCTCGGTGGCGGTGTCTGCCTGGTGTGCGCCGGCCTCGACGGCATCGGCATCTCGGTCGAGCTGGTCCAGCTCGGACAGAAGAACTTGGGTCGCCACCCCGACCAGCGCGCTCGCGGCGGCGGTGAGAACGAACCCCTCTGCGCCGCCTCGGCCCTGGTCCTGCTCGGCCTGCCGCTGTTCCTGCTCGGCGGTCCGGCGCTCGGCATCCCGCACCCGCGCCTCTGACTGGCGCTCAGCCTGAGCGGCCTGTGTGCGCGCCTGGTCCTCCAGCCCGCGGTTCTGTAGCTCGCGGGAGACCTGCTGGGCGTACTGCGGGTGCGTCTGCGCCCGCAACTGTGCGTGCGAGGCACGCACGAGCTGGGACACCTGCTGACGTTGCTCTGCCGACAGGCCGGCGGTGAGCTGCCTGCGGTTCCCCTGCACCGCACGGCCCTGGCGCAGCGCCTGCTGGACCTCCTGTGCGATGCGGCGGCGGACGGCCGCGAACTCCCCGGCCAGGTCGTCAATCTCGTTGGGTTGAGTCATATCTGGCTACGCCTCCTGGTGTTGGTCAGTCCAGCTCCGGTCCACGGTCACTCCCGCGGGTCGGGGGAGTGGGTGGCAGACCGGCGTCCGGGCTGTGTGCGGTCGTGGTCGGTACGCCACCCCTACGGGTGGCCTCATTGTCGAGGCTGGTGAGGGTCCGGTGTTCACGTTCCACGTCGGCGGCGAGGCGGTCGACGTGGGCGCGGGCCTGGGTCAGATCGTGGCGGTCGGTGTCGGCGGCGGTGTCCATGCGGGCGCGCTGCTCGGCGGTGTTGGACGCCTGGGCGACGATCCTGGCCCACTGCGCCCTGGGTGGCAGGGTACGGGCCAGCTCGGAGAGCTGGCGGTCGATCCGTGCCACCTCGGCGGGCCGGAGGCCGGCCAGATGGAGCCTCTCTGCGGACAGCCGCTCGTGTTCGGTGATGCGGCGGGCGAGGTCGTGGAGCCGGTCGAGGTCACGGCGGACCGTGGCCTGTGCCGGACCGGCGGCCAGCTCCTGGACGCGGGAGCGGGCGAGCGCGTGATCGGTGCGCATGGTCGCCAGGCGTGCCCGCGCTCCTGCCTGACGGCGTGCCAGTTCGCCGTCCTCGAGGGAGCGGACCGGGTCGAGCTTCGTCGCGGCCTGTGCGCGGTAGGACAGCAGACGGTCCCGTAGCCGCTGGCGACTGCGCTCGTCCCCGCCGTCCTCGGGGACGGGCGCGGTCTCGGTGTCGGGCACCTGGTGGTAGGCCCGCCACACGGCGATTTCTGCCAGCAGTCCGGCCCGCACGTCCTCGGCGCCGGCCGGGGCGGCTGGCACTTGGTCCTGCCACGCCGCGCCTGCTGCGGCGTCGGCCGCCACGGCGGCGGCCCGGTCGATCTTCTCGCCCATCGCGGTCAGGGTGGTGTGCAGCTCGGGGTTCACTCCCGGCTGGGCCAGGGGGGTGCCGGACAGTCCCAGCGACCGGCGCAGTCCGGTCGGGGAACCGGGGGAGCGGCGGGCACGGGCGTGGACGACGAGCCGGTCGCAGAACCGCTCGTCGTCCCACTGGCCGTCGAGGTCGTCCAGGGCCGCATCCACGAGTGCGGGCAGTCGGTCGTCGGTCTCGGCCGCGATAGCCAGGATCGCGCGGGCACGCTTCCAGTGCGCCGAGGACTCCAGGGTCTCGGGCACCCTCCCGTCCAGGAGCCGGTGGGTCAGCTCGTCACTGATCCGGTCGTGGACGGCCGCGTACTCGGACACCAGCGTCGGCAGGGACCGCGCCTCGTCAGCGGACTCGGCACGGGTGCGGTGCGCGGTCGCGTCGGAGCCGTCGCGGCCGATGATCGACCGCAGGGTCACCACCGCGGGCGGGGTCTCCGGGTCGGGTCGCTCGGCCTCGATGTCGGGCAGCTCGTCGTCCGCGACGTAAAGCTGGTTCACGTGCCGACCGCGTGAGGCCGCCACGTAGAGGGCTTGGCGGTTCATGCCCGCCGAGACGAGGACTCGGCAGCGGTCCACGGTCATGCCCTGCGCCCGGTGCACGGTCGAGGCGTAGCCGAGTTCGGTGTGCCGTGACACGTACTCCGGCGGCAGGGTCACCACGCCGCCGTGTTCGGTCGAACGGACCGTCAGTGTCCCGTCCTCGATGCCCTCGACGGTCCACAGATCACCGTTGCGGACCCGGTTCCCGGCCGCAGGATCGTCGGCCCCGATAGGCCGGAGTCGACGGTCGTTTCGTCGCGTGACGATGCGGTCCCCGATGACGGCGGTCAGCCCGTCCGACAGGACGACCGCCCCGCCGGCGGCGGGGGAGCGGCTTACGTGCTCCATGTGTGCGCGCTCGTTGAGCGCCCGCACTGTCTCGTTGTCGGCGGCGATCATCAGCGAGCTGGCCCCGTCCTCGAGGTCGCTCAAGTGCTCGGAGAGCACGTCCTCGACCAGTCCCACGGACAGGCCGGTGCTCACCCGGCCGCGTCCGGTGTACCAGTCGGTCACAGAGCGGTCGCCCTCGCGCAGGCGCAGGGTCGCCTCGGCCTCGGAGGCGTCGGAGAAACGGTGAATCTCGCGGAGCTCCGGCGCGCCCGTCTGCTCGGCCACGTCCCGGAGAAGGCCGCCGGACTCGACGGCGGCAAGCTGCTGCGGATCACCGAGCAGACGCACCGCCGCGCCACGCTCGCGGGCGATGGACACCAACTCGTCCACGTCCGCCGTCGCGGCCATTCCCGCCTCGTCCAGCAGGACCAGATCGCCGGGGTTGATGCCGCAGTCCAGACCGTGCCGGTGCCTCACCAGCACGTCGGCCAGGGTCCGGCCCGTGGTGCCCAGCTCGTCCCCGAGAACGTCCGCCGCTCGGGCGGACGGACCCAGGGCAACCACGGCCGCGCCGGTGCTCTCCCAGGCGCGAGCGACGACCTGCATGGCGGTGGTCTTGCCGGTTCCGGCGGGGCCGACTCCGGCGGCCACGAGTGCCCCGGACCCGGCGAAGTGATGCGCGAGTGCGAGCTGGCCGGCGTTGAGCGCGAAGCCCTCGCTCGCCTCGTGCTCGTGGGCCGCTGCCGTGACGATGGTGCGGTCCAGGACGAGCGCAGTGGGTTCACTCGCGGCGTCCAGGACGCGGCGCTCGGCGGCCAGTACGGCGGCCGAGCTGTACTGCGTCGAGCAGTGCTGGGTGAGCACGCTCTCGCCGTCCCGGCGGCGCATCGACGCGGGCACATCGGTGGCCGGTGCCGACACCGTGACCGAGTGGCCCGCCAGGGCCAGTCCGGTGATCTGCTCGACGGCCTCGGCCCGCTCGTCGGCGGTGCCGAAACGGTGACCGGCGAGCTGGCGGGACACCTCGGCGGTGACGTGGAACCGGGTCCACGTCGAGCGGTCCCGGCCCACCCGCGCAATCGCCGTCTCTGCGACGGCCCGCCGGTCCAGGGCTGCGTCCGCGACCGGCCCGCTGGTGGACTCCGGGCAGGCATCCGAAAGCATCGCGGCCACCCCGCCGGCACCGAGAACGCGGTCGGCGGTCGCCTTCCACTCCTCCCGCATCTGCGCCAGCGAGCGGGGCTTTGCCTTGCCCTCTCGGGTCTCCAACGTGGCCTGCTGGGCGAGCTTGTGCTGGGTCGCCTTGTCGGGGTCGCACCCGTGGTTAGCGCGGTACTCCCGCGACAGTTCCGCCAGACGTCGCTCGATGGACGGGCGGCGAGAAAACTCCTCGCACAGCTCCCGGTCGATGCCCTCGACCTCGCGGACCGCACGCTTGCCCGCGCCCCGCTCTGAGTCAGTGAATCGCACGCCCTCCAGGCGCCGCGTCAGCTCGTCCTCAATGGCGAGGTTGTACGTTTCCGACGCCGCCACGGCGGCCCGATGAAGCACGCGGGCGTCCAGCGCCCGCCACTTGCCGTCCTCGGACAACACTCGGTTCGACACCGCACAGTGCGTGTGGAGATTGGGGTCTCCGGCACGGTTGTCGAAGTGGTCGAACGCCGCGACGGTCAACCCCTCGGACGTGATCTGCTCGACCCCGGCCTTGCCGCGACGGGTGTACCCACACTCGGCCTCAACCCACTCCATCGAGCGGGCCACGGCCGCCGCGTGCGCATCGCTGACCGCCCGCCTGATCCGCTCGTCTCCCAGCCCCCACAACACGCTCACCGACTTGGCCGGAGTGAACACGAGGTCGTAGCCGGCGACCGGCTGGCGCGTCGTGTTCCGCTGCGACTTGATGTAGTCCCGGACCTCGTCGTCGGACACCGTCCCGACGATCCCGGCAGCGGCCATACGCTCCCGCGCGATCCGCTGCTCGATGTCCTTCTTCTCCGCGAACACCGGCCACTTGCCGGTCGCGTCGGAGTGCTCCTTGCACGCCGCCATGACCGCCTCACCGAAGGGGTTCTCGTTGGCGAATCGGGGGAACTTCCGGCCCAGCCGGGTCGCCTCGATAGCGGCCTCAGCGCTCATCCCGGCACGGATGTTCTCCACCGTCAGGCGGTCGGCGTCCGGGTGCAGGCCCTCGCCAAACAGCGCCTTCATGTGCGCCTCGGTGACCTGCCCCTCCATGCCGAGTGCGACCGCCCCGCGGCCGGTCCAGCGACCAGGAGGGGCACCCTGCGCCGTGTAGTAGTCGGCCAGCTCCTGCCCGCGCTCCCGCTGCACGTCGCCGGAGGCGACCTGGCGGGTGAGGTAGGTGTAACCGTCACCCGCGTGGAGGACGTGGACGGTCATCATGCGGCCAGTCTTCCCGGTCGGGCTCTAAAAGTGCAAGAGGTGTGTCTGTTTTGAGTGGGTATCGGGATCGGGGTGTTGGACGTGTCGACGGAGCATTGCAGGTCAGGGCACAGAAGGGAGGGGGTGGCGAATCGTTTGTGTCGGTGGTTCACTGGTCGCCATGGGGACAGATGAGAAGACAACTGCACGGCAGAGGGCACGCCAGGTCGCGGCGGAGCGCACCAAGAAGCTGGAGGACGCGCTCGCGGAGGCGTTCGCTGCGGCGGACGCTATCGACCGGATCGAGCAGTCCACGGACGAGAAGATCACCAAGCTGCGCCAGGAGGCCGAACAGCGTGCTCAAGACGAGCAGGTCCGACAGGGCGAAGCGATTCGCTCGCTCCTGGAGCTGGGCGAGAACCGCAAGCAGCTCGCGGCGACGCTCGGCCTGACGCCGAAGGAGATGCGAGCCGCCGTCGATGCGGCCGGCACCGCTTCCTCGTCCACAGAGTCCGGGTCGATGGAGCATTCTTCCGGCGAGGAACGGACACCCGAGTCGTCACCCGAGGGCGGCACGGAAGCGGGCTAGTACGTGTCAGCGGAGAGCTGGGACATGCTCCCCGGGATGGAGGCTTTCGGCCCTCCACTCGGGGAGCATTCCTCTGTGGCACGGCCACGGCTGCTCCCGGTCCCGAGTGACGCCGTTGTCGAGCGGTTCCGGTCCCATATCGTCTACTCCCCGAGGTGCCACTTCTACGTCGGGGCCGTCTCGTCGCCGGACGGATACACGCGCGTGACCTGGCGGCAGGATGGTCAACAGTTCTCCACCAGTGGGCACCGACTTGCGCTCGCAATCGAGACGGGAATAGCAGACCCCACTGTGGTGTGCGAGCACGCCTGCAATGAGCCGCTGTGCGTGAGGATTGACCCGGAGCACGTGCACCCGTCGACGCAAGCTGCGAACGTGCGGTATGCGGTCTCGACGGGGCGACACCGTGGCCCCTTAGCGACCGGCGACGGACGCAGCAGGGTTCAGCGATCGCGCGACGTGCGCGACGCCTTGGCGGCGGGATGGGACCCGGAACGATACGCCGCTGCCGCGGGGCTTTCCTTGACCGCTGCCCAACCTCCGCTGTTCTAAACGAAGCGGCCCCGCCCGATTGGGCGGGGCCGCCTGTCCGGCGCTACCAACCGTGCCGTCGCTGTCGGTCGTAATGCCGATTGCTCTGGCCGGCGACTCCGGCGCCGGCCAGAGCGAACAAGAGCAGTCCGCCCGTCAGGACGATCACCGGGAAGATGATTGCGACGGCGACGGCGAATCCAGTGCGGGCCGATCCACGCCGCCGCGTGCACGCGAAGGCGAGAAGTCCCACGAGGACCGACACGCCGTAGAGCGCGATGACGATGACCTGAATGGCGTTCATGACCAATCATCCCTCCTTGTACTGAGTGTGCACGAGAGGACTGACACACTCCTATTCGAGTCGGGGAAGGCGCACAAGGCCGGCAAGAAACTCGGCTGGCTCGTCCTCCAGCACTGTGGCGACAGTGAGGATGTTGAGGAGGCCGCGCCAACCCCGTCCCGTTGCCGCAATGGGCGCCAGTTCGGTGACGGAACGGCGCCGCGTCTCCGTGGTATTCGCTGCCTGCACGCCTTCTTGATCGGTCATCGTTCAGCTTCCTTCCCGCGATTCGTTCCCTGTTCCGCTCGCCTCGCTCGCGCGGCGAGCCATGATCGCACGAGCCTGAGACTCCAGCGCGACCGTTTCCTCGGTCACTTCCGCAAGCGACTCAATGATCGCCTGCTGATGCTTCCCGGTTCGACGGTCAGACTGCATGGAAGTCGGAGGGCATATCGGTGTGTTCGAAGTCGCGGCCTAGTTGCTTCGCTCGAGCCATTCCTTCCTCGATGGTCCAGACCGCGTCGAGTCGAGTCACTTGCTCGCGGTACAGCCACACCTCATCGGCCGTCGAGTCGGTGACAACGAGATTGCCCGGGCCACCATAGGGGCCATGAAGCACGATATGTAGATACTGGGAACGATGGCCGTTGGTGTACTTCGGGAACTCATGCAGCGTCTCACCGAACAGCCCGAACCCGGGACTGCCGACGTCATAGTCCCTGCCGTGCGCGTCGCTATAGTCCTCGAGGCTGAACCGCACTGGCCGCGCGACGATTAGATCGTTAGCCGGCACCCAGCGCACCACACCGTTAGCGGAGTGAGCGGACTCGATGTGACGAGCAGCGCCGTGAAGTGCTGCTGCAGCCTGACGCAGTGCAGTGGCCGCGGTGTCGATCCCGGTGCCGTCGCCCCGGTCGTCTTCCCCGACGTGCTCAGTGCCTTCTGTCACGCGGTCGTGCCAACGACTTAGCTGCGCTGCAACCTGCGCCAGGTGACGGGTGGACGCCCCCAGGCTCCCTAAGAGTGCGTACGAGTCGGGAGGGTTCGGGACGTTGCGCGTGCTGTGGGCGAGTTGTCTCGCCGCAGCTTCAACTTCGTCCGCCACTTCCGTCTGGCGCTGTTCGTCATTCATGTTCGCCTTCCGTCTCGCCTCGACCGGTGTGCTTTGCCACCATCGACTCATCGGTCATATCTCGGCCCTCACACGCTCGAGTACGGACGGGAACTCCGAAGCTGCGACACCGAAGTCCCACCGGAGGCGCTCAATGGCCTCATCCCTGGAGTAGTCCAGGGCGGCGAGCTGATCGTCGCGCATGAAGATCAGCGCATTGAGGAGCTTCTCGCCCATCGACCAGGCTGGATTTGGCTCTCCGTCCTGCGCCTTGGCGTACCGCGAACGCTCCACTGCGCGGGCGATGGTGTGCGGTTGCTGCTCCCGCTGCCTCTCTAAGATCCTGTCGGCTCCGGTACTCATCGGTCCCCCTCCGCCAAAGTGCTCATTAGTTCTTCGAGTGTCCTTCGTAGGTACGACACATTGCAGGCCCTCCCGTCTCCCGGGCGCCTATTTGGCAGGGAGCAGCCAAGCCAACGGTGTATGTACGAACAGCACGCGCGCCGCCCTCGACGAGACCTTGCGCGGGTGATGGATCGTGAACGTCCACGATCCAACGAGCCACAGCCAGGCACCTGCTGCGAGTGCGGCAAGCCCCCAGGGCGAGCCCTGCACAAGCGCGACCGCGCCGAGAATGGCGACCACGCCACCGAGGAACCGCGCGAGCGGTGAGTACACGTAGCCAAGTCCGAACAGAATCACGCCCGCTGTCAGAACCTCAAGCATCACGGCCGCGCTCCCAGTCGATCTTCCTCGAAGGGAAACGGGGGCCAGCGAGTGGATCTATCGGCCCCTCCCCTCGCCCCAGCGGGATCACCTGCCCTCCCATCGCCTCCATCATCTCGCGATAATCGGAACCCATCGAGACCTCAACGATGGGCGTTCCGTCCAATTCGTCCATGCCGTTCTCCTGATCCAATTCGTCCTGACCTGAGCCTGCTGGTGTCGATTATGACGTGCCTACCGTTGCATTTGCGGGCGTCTCATTTCCTTGGTTGTGAGAGACGTCGCTCTCGTGCGAGCAGATCGTAAACGTGGCTCGTGTCGAGCCTCTCATAATCAGTGTCAAAATGGGGCTTGCACAATGTCGCCACGGCTACAGTTGTGCAAGACTCGTGGTTGTGGATATTGGCTACGCTCGCGTCTCGACGCCTCGGCAGTCGCTCGATGCTCAGCTCGACCGGCTGCACGCGGCCGGCGTCGAGAAGGTGTTCACCGATAAGAAGTCGGGCAAGAACGTCGACCGGCCCGGCCTCGCGGCCCTCTTGGAGTTCGCCCGCGGCGGGGACGTCCTGGTAGTCACGAAACTGGACCGGCTCGGCCGGAACCTGCGCGAGACACTGAACTTGTTCCACGAGCTGCCCGAGCGCGGGATTGCCATTCGAACGCTGGACGATCCGTTGGTGATCGACACGGCGGCCGATGACGCGATGAGCAAGGTCGGCGTGGCGCTCCTGGGCCTGTTCGCGGAGATGGAGCGGGTGTACATGCTGGAGCGCACCGAGCGGGCGCGGGCCGCCGCGCTGGCGCGGGGCGTTGCACCCGGTCGGCCGATGAAGCTCGACCAGGACGCGCTCGACCACGCGGTCTACCTGCGCGATGTGAAGGGGCACTCGATGCGGGAGGTCTCCGAGAAGGCTGGCGTCTCCGTGGCGACCCTCTACCGGCGGTTGCCACCCCGCCCGCCGGCCACCTTCGATGTCGCGCCGTGAGCGGGCGGTTACCGGTTCCGCTGGCGGTCCGCTAGGGACGCCCCGCCTCGAAACGTCGGCTTGCCGTCTGCTCCGTGCCGTTTGCGGCGCGGATCGCGGGCGGCTCGGCGTAGGTCGGTGAGCAGCTCGGCGGCTCTCCGGGGGTCGAGTTCTTCGACACCCTGCCGATAGGTGCCTGCGGCTCCCCATTCGAGGTCGGGAAGGCTGGCGACGGCGCGGTGCCAGCGCAGCAGCTCGAGGAAGTGGTCGACCCCGACCTGGTCGGCGGCGGCGCGGATCGCGTCGATCAACTGACGGTCGTGCATGTGGCCGGACGATAGCGAGCTGGTCGGACACCGCCTGGCTGGTTAGAGTCCGCGGGCGGCGATGAGTCCGGCGATGAAGTCGTTGACGCGGTCGGCTTCGGTGTCGGTTAGGTCCCATT
>Ga0194137_10001480_pt1 | contig 14362 bp, 10 predicted proteins | sample TARM_MetaG_T3_14_FD_134025 | JGI IMG/M metagenome (GOLD analysis project Ga0194137, IMG submission 134025) | Freshwater microbial communities from Pennsylvania, USA, analyzing microbe dynamics in response to fracking - TARM_MetaG_T3_14 (version 2) | ecosystem: Environmental > Aquatic >... | reverse complement strand
TGCGCCTGCCGGCAGGCGCAACAGGCCAGCGAGGGCCTCGGGGTCGAACATCGACACCCAGCCCAGGCCGAGGTTCTCGGCGCGTGCGGCCAGCCACAGGTTCTGCACAGCGGCGCCGGCCGAGCACAGGGCCATTTCCTGAGGCAGCGTGCGGCGGCCGAACACAGTGCCGTCGTCGGCCGCGAGGACGAGGGCGAGCAGCTCCGCGCAGTCGCGCAGGCCCTCGACCTTGAGGCGCAGGAATTCGTCGGCTCGCGGGCCGAGGGCGATGGCCGTGGCCTGGCGCTCGGCCTCCACCAGCGGCGCCAACCGCTCGCGCCAGCGCGGGCCCTGCAGGCGCATGAAGCGCCAGGGCTGCATCAGGCCGACCGAGGGGGCTTGATGCGCGGCACCCAGCAGGCGCGCGAGCTGCTCGTCGGGCAGCGGTGGGCCGGGCAGGAAATGCCGGCAGTCGCGCCGCGCGGCCAGGATGTCATGCAGCAGGGCTTGGGCCGTGGCATCGAAGTGCAGGGTCATGGCGGGCTCCCGAACCAGGCCGCCACCGCCTCGGGGTTGGACGGGAAATAGTGGTGGACGTAGCTCGCGCGCAGCGAGCCCTGCTGGTAGAGGGCCTCGGCGGTGCTGCCGCCGTTGGGGTTGCTGGCCCGGGTGAGGGGCGCGAGCGGGGTTTCCAGCGTTGAGTAGTGGTAGCTGTGGCCGCGAAGCGACCCCTCGGGCCAGTCCAGGGCCTGCAGGCCGAGTGCGGCCAGGCGCGGCTGCACGCGGGCGCGGCCCGGCAGCAGGCCGGCCATGGGCTGGCAGCGGCCGTCGGCGTCGGTCAGTTCGTCCAGCAGGGCCAGCATGCCGCCGCATTCGGCCAGCAGCGGCCTGGCGGCATCGACATGCCCGCGCAGGTCGGCGAACAGCGCGGTATTGGCGCTCAGCGCCGCGCCATGCAGCTCGGGGTAGCCGCCGGGCAGCCAGGCTGCGTCGCAGGCGGGCAGGCCTTCGCCGGCCACGGGCGAGAAGAACACCAGCTCGGCGCCCAGCGCGCGCAGCAGGTCGACATTGGCCGCGTAGATGAAGCTGAAGGCCGCATCGCGCGCGATGGCGATGCGGCGGCCGGCCAGGCCCTGCGGCGGCGGCGACTCGGCCTCGTGCCTGAAGCTGACCGGCTTGAAGCGGAAGCCGGGGCGCAGCGCGGCCTCCCAGGCGTCAGCCCAGGCCTCCAGCCGCGCGTCGAGGTCGGGCAGTTCCCGGGCCTGGACGAGGCCGAGGTGGCGTTCGGGCAGGCTCAAGCCCGGGTCGCGCGGCAGCGCGGCGATCAGCGGCAGATCCGCGGGCAGGCCTTCGCCGAGCATGCGCCCGTGGGCCGGGCTACCCACGCGGTTGGCGATGACGCCGCAGTGCCGCAGCTCGGGCCGAAAGCGCGCCAGGCCGGTGGCCAGGGCCGCGAAGGTCTGGGCCATGGCCGACGCGTCGATGACGCAGACCAGCGGCAGGCCGAAGGCGGCGGCCAGGTCGGCGCTGCTCGGGTCGCCGTCGAACAGGCCCATGACGCCCTCGACGAGGATCAGGTCGGCCTCGCGCGCGGCCTCGGCCAGCAGGGCCTGGCAGTGGGCAAAGCCGCCCATGAAGAGGTCGAGCTGGTAGGCGGGGCTACCGGCCGCGCGCTCGAGGATGCCGGGGTCGAGGAAGTCGGGCCCGGTCTTGAACACGCGCACGCGCCTGCCGCGGCGGGCGTGGGAGCGGGCGATGGCCGCGGTGACGCTGGTCTTGCCGGCGCCCGATGCCGGCGCGCTGACGAATAGGGCGGGGCAGGACGAGGCGGTCATAGCGGCAGCGCCACCCAGCGCCCGTCGAGCTGCGCGATGTGCAAGCGTGGGCCGAAGATGCGTTGGAGGGCCGAATGCGTGACCGGGTCGGCGGGCGCGCCGGCATGCACGATGCGGCCCTCGGCCATCAGCACGAGGTGGTCGGCCTGCAGGGCCAGGTGCAGCTCGTGCAGCACGCTGACCACGCCGTGGCCCGCCGCGACGCGGCCGCGCACCAGGGCCATCCACTCGGCCTGGTGGGGCGGGTCGAGGTGGGCCAGGGGCTCGTCCATCAGCATCAGCGGCGCGTCGACCGCCAGCGCTCGGGCCAGCAGCACGCGCTGGCGTTCGCCGCCCGAGAGGCTGCCCAGGCGGCGCTCGCGCCAGGCCCAGCTTTGCGTGGCCTCCATCGCGGCCTGCACGGCCCGCCGGTCGGCCGCCGTGGGCGGCGCGAGCCAGGGACGGTGCGGCAGGCGGCCCAGCATGACGACGTCCAGCGCCAGCAGGTCGTCGGCCCCGGTTTCCTGCTGGCCCATCCAGGCGATCTGGCGGGCGCGGGCCGGGGCCGGCCAGTCGGCCAGCGGGCGACCGGCCAGCTGCACGTGGCCCTCGCAGCGCTGCAGCCCGGCGATGGCGCGCAGCAGCGTGGACTTGCCCGCGCCGTTGGGGCCGACGATGGCGGTCCACCGGTGGCCGGGGATGTCCAGCTCGATGTCGCGCAGCAGGTCGCGCCCGTCGATGCGCACGCGCTGGATGCGGGCCTGCAGGTCCGGGCTCATCGTTGCGTACTCCCGCTCCGGCGGTGCATCAGCACCAGCAAGTACAGGCCGCCGAGCAGGGCGGTGACGAGGCCCACAGGCAGTTCCTGCGGGCGGATCAGGCCGCGCGCCAGCACGTCGGCCGCGAGCAGCAGGGCCCCGCCTGCCGCGGCCGACAGCCCGATCAGCCGGCCGTGCAGCGTCGGGCAGACGCTGCGCACGAGATGCGGGGCGACGAGGCCGACGAAGGCGACGATGCCCGTCTGCGCGACGGCCGCCCCGGTTGCGAGGGCGAAGGCGAGGATCAGCAGCAGCCGCAACAGCGGCAGTCGCACGCCCAGCGACGCGGCCGTGGCCTCGCCCAGCGCCAGGGCGTCCAGCGCGGGGCTGGCTAGCAGTCCGATGACCAGGGCCGCGATGCCGCACGCCGCCATCACGGTGACGCTGCTCCAGCCCAGCAGCCCGGTGTTGCCCAGCAGGAAGGCCTGCATGGCGCGCAGGATGTCGGGCGCCCACAGCGTGGCCAGTCCGGTCAGCGCGTTCAGCACCACGCCGACGACGACGCCGGCCAGCAGCAGGCGCAGGGTCTGCTCCACGCCGCGCGCCAGCATCAGCGTCAGCCCCACGCCCAGCAGCGTGCCGACGAAGGCCATGCCCGTCAGGCCGATGTGCGCGAGCAGGGACGAGGTCTGCGGAGAGACGCCGGTCAGCGCCAGTGCGACGGCCACGGCCAGCCCGGCGCCCGAGGCGCTGCCCAGCAAATAGGGGTCGGCCAGCGGGTTGCGGAACAGGCCCTGCGACATGGCGCCGGCCATGCCCAGCAGCGCGCCGGCCCACCAGGCGCCGAGGGAGCGCGGCAGGCGGATCTCCCACAGGATGATGCCCATGCCCTCGTCCCGCAGGTCGGCCCAGCCGGTGCTGCCGACGAGCACGCCGGCCAGCACGCAGGCGGCGCCAGCCGCGAGCAGCAGCGCCAGCAGCAGGCCGGGGCGAATGTTGATCACGGGCCGACTTTCTCGCGCAGGCACTTGGCCATGATCTGCGCGGCCTCGGCCATGCGCGGGCCGGGGCGGGCGAGGATGTCGCCATCCTCGGTGCGGAAGACACAGATGCGGCCGCGCTTGACCGCGTCGATGCGGTTCCAGCCCGGGCGTTCGGTGAGTCCCTCGGAGCCGCGCGCGCCGATCATGATCAGCGCCGGGTTGGCCTTGACGACGTACTCCGGATTGATCTTGGGGAAGGGACCCAGGTTGGCCGGGATGATGTTGCCGGCGCCCAGCCTGGCCAGGGTCTCGCCCACGAAGGAGGACTCGCCGGCCGCGTAGAGGCCGCTGGCCACTTCGTAGTAGACCTTCACGCCACGGGCCCGCGCGGGCACGCTGCTGGCCGCCGCGGCCACGCCGGCCTCGATGTGGCGCCACACGCGCTGGGCATCGTCCACGCCCAGCACCTGGCCGATGATGCCGAGCACCCGCTGCACGTCCTTGTAGCTGCGCGGCTCCAGCGCGACGACCTTGATGCCGAGGGCTTTTAGCCGTTCGGACACGCGCGAGGACACGGCCACCAGCACCACGTCAGGCTTGAGCGAGGCGATCAGCTCGACATTGGTGTCTTCCATGCCGCCCAGCTTTGGCAGCGCGTTCACCTGGGCCGGGAAGTTGGAGTAGCGGTCGACGCCGACCAGCCGGGCGCAGGCGCCCAGCTCGCAGACGGTTTCGGTCAGCGACGGCAGCAGGCTGACGATGCGCTGCGGCGGCGCGGGGATCTGCGTGACCTGGCCGAGGTCGTCCTTGATCTCGACGGCGCCTGCCGGCAGCGCGACGGCGAGCAGCAGCGTGGTGATGAGTCTCTCAAGCATCGGAGGCATCCTCGATGGGCCGGGTCCAGGCCTGGCCCGCGACCATCAGCGTCAGGTGGCTGCAGCGGCGCGCCACGTCCTGGTTGAGGCGGCCGAGTTCGTCGACGTAGTCGCGCACCTCGCGGCCCAGCGGCGAGACACCCCAGCCGACCTCGTTGGAGACGAAGACGACGCGCGAGGTCAGCTGCGGCAGCAGGGCCAACAGCGCGGCGCGCTCGGCCTGCCAGCCGGCTGTGTCGGGCGCGCCGCTCACGGGCATCAGCCAGTTGACCAGCCACAGCGTCAGGCAGTCGACGACGACCAGGGTGTTGGCGTCGTCGACCTGTTGCAGGGCCGCGCTCAGGGCCAGCGGGGCCTCGAGGGTCTCGAAGCCCGCCGGCCGCGCGGCGCGATGGTGAGCGATGCGCGCACACATCTCGTCGTCGGCCGCCAGCGCCGTTGCGATGACGACGATGCGGCCCGGCCAGCGCAGCGCCAGCGCTTCGGCACGGCGCGACTTGCCGCTGCGCTGGCCGCCGACGACGAGTTCGTGCTGGGGCAATTGATGACTCAGAGCTTTGGAGTGAGGGTCACGCCCAGCATTACCGTGCGCGGCGGCTGAGCGTAACCGCGGGCCGTCTGGTAGACGCGGTCGAAGGCGTTGTCCACATTCAGTTGCAGCTTGGCCTGCGGATTGATGCGGTAGCTCAGCGCGGCGTTGACCAGCGCATAGCCGCCCAACATCTGCGTGCTGCCGTTGCGGTCCGACCGTGCCGCAGTGGTGGTCATGCCGAGGCTGCCGCTCCAGTCGCCGATGGCCTTGTCCAACTGCAGGCTGGCGTAGTGTGGCGCGCGGCGGCCGAGGCGCGCGCCACTGATCTCGTCGCGTGGGTTCTGCCAGTCGAAGGAAGCCTGCAGATGCCAGCCGGCGAACTCGGTCTGGCCTTGCAGGCTGGCGCCGCGCAGGTGCACGCGCGCGACGTTGCCGTAGCAGCCGTCCCAAGAGTTGACGTGCTGCGGGTCGGTGGCCGGGCAGTTCAGCGCGAACTGGGCGTCGTAGTTAATGAGGTCGCGGATGCGATTGTCGTAGGCCGTCAGGCTTAGCTGGTGCTCGCCACTGGCCCAGCGCAGGCCCAGTTCCTTGTTGCGGCCATGCTCGGGCTTGAGCGCCGGCAGCGTGTCCAGCGGGCCGTACTGGCTGAAGCTCTGGTACAGCGTCGGCGCGCGGAAGGCCGTGCCGGCGCTCGCCCAGGCGCGCCAATCTGGCGAGAAGCGCCAGCCGGCCGCCACGCTGCCGGTGTCGATGCCGCCAAAATCGCTGTCCTTGTCGTGCCGCCAGTGGACCTGGCCGTCGAAGGCGCCCAGGTTCAGCAGATAGCCCAGGGCCAGCGCGTTCTGCGAGCGGTCGGCCTTGCCGTTGCGGGACGGGCGCAGCGAGGAGTTGAGGAGCTCGTCCTCGCGGCGCTCCAGCGTCGCGCTCAGCCGGCCGACGGGCAGCGCGATCTGGTTGGCCCAGGCGTAGGCGCGCACGCGGGTTTCGGTGAGGTAGCCGCTGATGCCGTTGGCCAGGGTCTCGTAGCGAGCGCCAGATTCGCTGGCGCTGAACTCGCTCTGCCAGGCCTGGCTCCACTGCGCCGTCCAGGCCGCGCGCAGGCTACGGTCGTCATTGACCGCGCGGTCGTCGGTGTTGGGCGGGGAGAAGGTGGAGTCGTATTGGGCGTTGACGTGGCTGCGCGTGACCGACAGGCTCAGGCGGTGCTGGTCGTTGACGGCATAGCCCAGGCGGGCCTGCAGGCTGTGGTTGCGCCAGCCGTCGGGGTCGGTCAGGCCGGGCTTGTCTGGCATGGTGCTGAAGCCGTCGCTGGTCTCCAGAGCCACGCCCAGCGCGTAGTCCCAGTCGCCCTTCTTTCCGCTCAGGCTGATGTCGCCCTTGGCCGTGCCCAGGTTGCCGACGGCGCCGTGCAGCACGAGCTGCGGGATGGACTCGCCCTTGCGCGTGAAAATCTGGATCACGCCGCCCATCGCGTCTGAGCCGTAGACCGCGCTGGCCGGGCCGCGCAGGATCTCGATGCGCTCGACCTGGGCCAGGCCGATGGCTTCCCAGGGCGCGCCACCGGAGCCGGACTGGGTGTCCATGCGCACGCCGTCGATGAGCACCACGGTGTGCTCGGTGTTGGCGCCGCGCAGGAAGATCGAGGTGGTGCTGCCGGGGCCGCCGTTGCGGGCGATCTGCACGCTCGGCTGGGCCGCCAGCAGGTCGGCCAAGCCGCCGAAGGCCTGACGCTCGATGTCCTCACGCGTGAGGACGGTGATGTCGGCCAGCACGTCGCTTACGCGCTGCGGCGTGCGCGTGGCGGTCGTGACGACGGTGTCGAGCTTGTTCTGGGCGTGGGCGGACGAAGCCAGGGCCAGCACGGCCAGGGCGAGCAGCGACCGACGGGCCGCGAGGAGGGAGTGAGACATGAGATGAAACGCGAACGATCACCCAGCTGTGCTGACCCCCGCAGCAAGGCTGGAAAACGGCTGCCGCATGGCGGCAGCCCCGTCGTTGGCCGGTATCCGGGCTGGCGGACATCTGCCCGACGCCTTCCCGGTTAATGCACCAGTGGCTCTTCGGTCGAACAGTGAGGCGCAGGGGCCTCGTCCACTTACCGTTGCGGGGACAGCTCAGGTTAGGCCCGCGGTGAAACCGCTCGCCCTCCTGATTCCCGTTGAACTACGGCCGGCATGACACCGGCCGCGAGCACCAACGGCGGGGATTCTATCGGGGCTGGCTGGCGCCGCCGTTGGCCGTCATGGGCGGCTTGAGCTGCACGACCTTGGGCGCGCTGGCAGGCTGGGCCGCCGGGGGCGGCCCCTGCAGTCCGACGGCCTGGGCGCGCTGGTGGCGGGCCTCGGCCTCGCTGGCACGCCGTGCCTGGGCCAGAGCCGCGGCCCGCTTAGCGTCGGCCAGATGGCGGTCGCGGGCGGCCTTGCTGTCGGCGGCGCTGGGTTGGTCGAACTCGACGCTGCCGGGGCAGGGCGAGTCGCGCAGGTCGCGCCCCTCGGGGCCGCAGCGGTAGACCTGGGCGCTGCGAACCTGGGTCTGCGCCTGGACGGGCAAAGCGAGTGCGAGTACCAGGGCCAGAAGCAGGGGCTTCATGGAACGGGAGTTTCCAACGGCGGTTGGGGTTTGGGGGGCTTGGGCCGTGGCGGCTTGGCGTGAATTTTGGCCAGGGCCTTGTCCATCTGACCGCTCAGCATCAGCTCGACGGCGTCGTAGCTCTTCTGAATGCAGTCCTCCACCGCCTGTCGTTCGGCCAGCGGCGGCTTGCGCAGCACATAGTTGGCCACCTCGGCCTTGTGGCCCGGATGGCCGATGCCCAGCCGCAATCGCCAGAAGTCGCCGCTGCCCAGCTGGGCCCGCATATCCCTCAGCCCGTTGTGACCGCCGTCGCCGCCGCCCTTTTTGAACTTCATCTCGCCGGGGGCCAGGTCCAGTTCGTCGTGGATGGCCAGGATCTCCTCCGGCGCGATCTTGAAGAAACGCGCCAGGGCTGCCACCGATTTGCCCGACAGGTTCATATAGGTCATGGGCTGCAGTAGCCAGACCGGGCCGTCTGCACCGGGCGCGTGATTGACCCGGGCGACGAGGCCGTGATAGGCCTTGTCCGGCGCGAGCATGACTTTCAGCCCCCGTGCCAGGCCATCAATCCACCAGAACCCAGCGTTGTGGCGTGTGTCTTCGTACTCGGCGCCCGGATTGCCCAGGCCCACCATCAGCTTGATCATGGGTGCATCTTAAATTTGCCGGGCGCAGCAACGGTCTAGCTACATTCCGCCCGGACACTGTCGCCCGTCATCAGGAGTGGACCCGAATGGAGAACAAGAATTCCAAGCGCAGCAACTCGACCGGCACGGCCCGGACCCGCGTGCTGGCGGCCCTGGCCGTCGTGGGCCTTGCCCTGCTGGGCTGGTGGTGGAAGGGGCACGGTGCCGCTGGCGGCGAAGGCCCGGCCGGTGCGGCATCGGCGGCGTCGGGCGCATCGGGCGCCGGCGGCGCCGGGTTTGGCGGCGGCCGCGGCGGTCGCTTCGGCGGTGGCAACCGGCCGCAACCGGTCTCGGTCGCGACCGCGCAGCGGCGTGACCTGGCCGTGACGGTGGACGCCATCGGCAGCATCGCGGCAGCCAACACCGCGGTCGTGCGCGCCAAGGTCAGCGGCGAGCTCAAGGCCATCTATTTCAAGGAAGGCCAGATGGTGAAGGCCGGCCAGCTGCTGGCCCTCATCGACCCGCAGTCCTACGAGATCGCGCGCGACCAGGCCCAGGCCGCCCTCGCGCGCGACCAGGCCCAGCTCGAGAACGCCCGCGCCGACCTGGCCCGCTACAAGGACCTCGTCGCCAAGGAAGCCGCGCCACGCCAGCAGCTCGACACCCAGCTCGCTCTGGTGCGCCAGCTCGAGGCCACCTTGCTGTCCGACAAGGCCGCGCTGGACAACGCCAAGCTGCAGCTCTCCTACACCAAGGTCGTCGCGCCAATCTCGGGCCAGGCCGGCCTGAAGCAAGCCGACCTCGGCAACAACATCACGCCGGGAGACCTCAACGGCCTGCTCAGCATCGCGCAGACGCAGCCGGCGGCCGTCGTCTTCGCCGTGCCTGATGCGCGCCTGGCGCGCATCCGCCAGCAGCTCGGCGACCAGAAGCCCCTGCCCGTCCAGGCCTGGGACCGCGACCACCGGCAGATGCTGGCCGAGGGGCGCGTGGCCAGCACCGACAACGCCATCGACGCCGCCACCGGCACCATCAAGGTCAAGGCCCTGTTCGAGAACAAGAGCGGCAGCCTCTTCCCCAACCAGTTCGTCAATGTGCGCCTGCAACTCGACACGCTGAAGGACGCGCTCGTCGTGCCGACGGCGGCCGTGCAGCGCGGGGCGCCCGGAACCTTCGTCTACACGGTGGCCGACGGCCAGGTGGGCCTGCGCAAGATCACTGTGCTGGCCACCGACGGCGACTGGACCGGCGTGCAGGGCGAGCTCAAGCCCGGCGACCAGGTGGTCACCGACGGTGCCGACCGGCTGCGCGACGGCGGCAAGGCCGAGGTCATCAAGGCCCCGGCCGGCGGTGTGTCTGGCGCCGGTGGCGCTCGCGACAGCGGCGGTGGCCGTGGGCGCTGGATGGAAGGCCTGCCGCCCGACGTGGTCGAGAAGCTCAAAGGCATGAGCCCGGAGGACCGCCGCGCATGGCTGCAGCAACACCGCGGCGCGTCGTCGCCTGCGGCCCCGGCGCCCGTGCCGGCCCCGACCGCGGCGCCCAAGCTGGCGGCCGAGGGGGCATCCTCGGCCGGCCGGGGCGAGGTCGCGGGCGACGAGCGCCCGCGCTGGATGGACCGCGTGCCGCCCGAGGTGGCCGAGAAGCTCAAGGCCATGAGCCCCGAGGAGCGCCGCGCCTGGTTCCAGCAGCGCCGCGCCGCATCCGCCGCCGCGCAGTAGGGCAGGGCGCATGAACCCGTCACGCCTTTTCATCGAGCGGCCGGTCGCGACCTCGCTGCTGATGCTGGCCATCGTGCTGGCCGGCGCCCTGGCCTACCGGCTGCTGCCCGTCTCGGCCCTGCCCGAGGTCGACTACCCGACCATCCAGGTCACGACCCTCTACCCCGGCGCAAGCCCGGACGTGATGACATCCTCGGTCACCGCGCCGCTGGAGCGCCAGTTCGGCCAGATGCCGGGGCTGTCGCAGATGTCGTCCACCAGCTCGGGCGGCGCCTCGGTCATCACGCTGCGATTCGACCTCAGCCTGTCGCTGGATGTGGCCGAGCAGGAGGTGCAGGCGGCCATCAATGCCGGCAGCAACCTGCTGCCCACCGACCTGCCGATGCCGCCGGTCTACAGCAAGGTCAACCCGGCCGATGCGCCAGTGCTGACCATCGCCGTCAGCTCCGCCACACTGCCAGTACCGCGCGTGCACGACCTCGTCGAGAGCCGCCTGGCGCAGAAGATCTCACAGGTGCCGGGCGTGGGCCTGGTGGGCATCGCGGGCGGCCGGCGGCCGGCCGTGCGCATCCAGGCCAACCCGGGTGCGCTGACGGCACTGGGCCTGTCCATCGACGATGTGCGCACCGCCATCGCCGCGGCCAACGTCAACCAGTCCAAGGGCAGCTTCGACGGCCCGCTGCGCGCCTCCACGCTGGACGCCAACGACCAGCTACGCAATGCGGCCGAGTACGCCAGCCTCGTCATCGCCTACAAGAACGGCAACGCGGTGCGGCTCAAGGATGTGGCCCAGCTCGTGGACGACGCCGAGAACCTGCGCCTGGCCGCGTGGGCCGGGCAGGTCGGCAAGCCGTCCACGGCCGCGGTCATCCTCAACGTGCAGCGCCAACCGGGTGCCAACGTCATCGAGACCGTGGATCGCGTGCGCACCGTCCTGCCCCAGCTGCAGGCGGCGCTGCCTGCTTCCATCGACGTGCAGATCCTGTCCGACCGCACGACGACCATCCGCGCCTCGGTGCGCGACGTGCAGCACGAGCTGCTGTTCGCCATCGTGCTCGTCATCGGCGTCATCTTCGTCTTCCTGCGCAGCCTGCCAGCCACCATCATCCCGGCCGTGGCGGTGCCGGTGTCGCTGGTGGGCACCTTTGGCGTGATGTACATGGCCGGGTTCTCGATCAACAACCTGACGCTGATGGCCCTCGTCATCTCGACAGGCTTCGTCGTCGATGACGCGATCGTGATGATCGAAAACATCGCGCGCCACATGGAAGAGGGCGGCGAGGGCGTCAGCCCCTTCCGCGCGGCGCTGGACGGCTCCAAGCAGATCGGCTTCACCATCATCTCGCTGACGGTGTCGCTGATCGCCGTGCTGATCCCCCTGCTCTTCATGGGCGACGTGGTCGGCCGGCTTTTCCACGAGTTCGCGATCACGCTGGCCGTGTCCATCCTGATCTCGGCCTTCGTGTCGTTGACGCTGACGCCCATGATGTGCGCCCGCCTGCTCAAGCATGAGCATGACGAGGATCACGGCAGGCTGTGGCGCGCAGTTGGCAAAGCCTTCGACGACACCATCGCCGGCTATGGCCGCATGCTGAACTGGGTGCTGGACCGCTCGGCCTCGACGCTGATCGTCTTCATCGCCACGCTGGGCCTCACCGGCGTGCTCTACCTGCTCGTGCCCAAGGGCTTCTTCCCGGTGCAGGACACGGGGCAGATCCAGGGCATTACCGAGGCGGCGCAGTCCACCTCCTTCGAGGCCATGGCCGAGCACCAGCAGCGCATCGCCGAGCGCGTGCTCAGGGATGCGGCCGTGCAGAGCGTGTCGTCCTTCATCGGCGTGGATGGCGGCAACACAACGCTGAACCAGGGCCGGCTGCAGATCGCCCTCAAGCCCAAGGAGGAGCGCGGCGCCAGCGCGATCGAGGTGGCGCGGCGCATTGCGAACGCGGCGGCCGAGGAGCCGGGCATTGCCCTCTATCTGCAGCCGGTGCAGGACCTGACCATCGAGGACCGCATCGCCAAGACCCAGTACCAGTTCACGCTGAGCTCGCCCGACGCTGCCGAGCTGAGCCGTTCGACGACGGCGGTGCTGGACAGGCTGCGTGGCGTCAAGCAGATCGCCGACGTGGCCAGCGACCAGCAGGAGCAGGGGCTGCAGGCCTATGTTGACATCGACCGCGACGCAGCCGGGCGGCTGGGCGTCACCGTGGCGGCCATCGACAGTGCGCTGTACAGCGCCTTCGGCCAGCGGCTGATCTCGACCATCTTCACGCAGAGCAACCAGTACCGCGTCGTGCTGGAAGTGGCGCCCGAGTACCGTCGGGGCCTGGATGGCTTGAAGGGCCTTTATGTCCCGGGCACCGGTGGCGTGCAGGTGCCGCTCAGTTCGGTGGCGCGCTTCAGCGAGAAGCTGGCGCCGCTGGCTGTCAACCATGTGGCGCAGTTCCCGTCGTCGACGGTCTCCTTCAACCTGGCGCCGGGTGCGTCCCTGGGCGAGGCCGTCAAGGCCATCCGCGCCGAGGTGGACGCGCTGCAGCTGCCCCTCAGCGTCGAGACCCGCTTCGAGGGCGCGGCCCTGGCCTTCCAGGCCTCGCTGACGAGCACGCTGCTGCTCATCCTCGCGGCCATCGTGACGATGTACATCGTGCTGGGCGTGCTCTACGAGAGCACCATCCACCCGCTGACCATCTTGTCCACGCTGCCGTCGGCGGGCTTGGGCGCGCTGCTGGCGCTGCTGGCCTTCCGGCTGGATCTCGACATCATCGCCATCATCGGCATCGTGCTGCTGATTGGCATCGTCAAGAAGAACGCGATCATGATGATCGACTTCGCGCTGGAGGCCGAGCGCGATCTCAAGCTGAGCCCGCGCGAGGCTATCCACCAGGCCTGCCTGCTGCGCTTCCGGCCCATTCTGATGACGACGATGGCCGCTCTGCTGGGCGCGCTGCCGCTGATGCTGGGCACCGGCGTCGGCAGCGAGCTGCGCCATCCGCTGGGCGTGGTCATGGTCGGCGGCCTCATCGTCAGTCAGCTGCTGACGCTGTTCACGACGCCGGTCATCTATCTGGGCTTCGCAGCGCTGGCCGCGCGGCTCAAGCGTGGCCGGGGCCGCGCTGACGAGGACGAGGCGGAGGCCGCGGCGTGAACCTGTCGCGCATCTTCATCGAGCGGCCGGTCGGCACGGCGCTGATCTCCTGCGGCCTGGCCCTGGCCGGCTCGCTGTCCTATCTGCTGCTTCCGATCGCGCCGCTGCCCCAGGTCGAGTTCCCGACCATCTCGGTGCAGGCCTCCCTGCCCGGCGCCAGCCCCGACACCATGGCGGCCACGGTGGCCACGCCGCTGGAGCGCACGCTCGGCACCATCGCCGGCGTGACCGAGATCACCTCGTCCTCGTCGCTGGGCAGCACGCGCGTGACGCTGCAGTTCGACCTCAACCGCGACATCGACGGCGCCGCGCGAGACGTGCAGGCCGGCATCAACGCGGCTCGCGCCCTGCTGCCGACCGGCCTGCCGAGCAACCCGACCTACCGCAAGGTCAACCCGGCCGATGCGCCCATCATGATCGTGTCCCTCACGTCGGACACGCTGACGCGCGGCCAGATGTACGACGCCGCCTCCACCGTGCTGGCGCAGCGCCTGTCGCAGGTCGACGGCGTGGGCCAGGTCACCGTCGGCGGCGGTGCGCTGCCCGCCGTGCGCATCGAGCTGGACCCGAACAAGCTGTCGGCCCAGGGCATCGCGCTGGAGCAGGTGCGGGCGACCGTCGTCGCCACCAACGCCAACCGGCCCAAGGGCGCGCTCGAGGACGATCGTCGCTACTGGCAGATCGCGGCGAACGACCAGGCCAAGGCCGCCGCCGACTACGCGCCGCTGGTGCTGAGCTACCACAACGGCTCGGCCGTGCGCCTGCGCGACGTGGCCGAGGTGGTCGACAGCGTGCAGGACATCCGCAACGACGGCCTCGTCAACGGCAAGTCCGCGGTGGTGCTGATCCTGAACAAGGCGCCCGGCGCCAACATCATCAAGACGGTCGACACCATCCGCGGCCTGCTGCCGCAGCTGCGCGCATCCATCTCGCCGGCCATCAACGTTGACGTGGTGATGGACCGCACGACCACCATCCGCGCCAGCATCCGCGAGGTGCAGCGCACGCTGGCCATCGCCTTCGGCCTGGTCATCGCCGTCGTCTTCATCTTCCTGCGCCGCCTGCGCGCGGCCCTGCTGCCCGCGGTGGCCGTGCCGGTGTCCCTGGCCGGCACGTGCGGCTTCATGTATCTGCTGGGCTACAGCATCGACAACCTGTCCCTGATGGCGATGACAGTGGCCACCGGCTTCGTCGTCGACGATGCCATCGTCGTGCTGGAGAACATCGCCCGCCACATCGAGCGCGGCATGGCGCCGCGAGAGGCCGCGCTCAAGGGCGCACGCGAGATCGGCTTCACCGTCGTCTCCATTTCGCTGAGCCTGATCGCCGTCTTCATTCCCATCCTCGCGATGGGTGGCATC